>OBJA01002024.1_pt1 | contig 12510 bp, 13 predicted proteins | sample 1519751 | NCBI WGS metagenome assembly OBJA01 (sample SAMEA3881238, study PRJEB22517) | soil metagenome | biome: lake sediment; feature: soda lake sediment; material: sediment, water from around vicinity | place: India | collected 2013-12-23 | depth 3 m
CCGACGGCGTGGTGACCTTCGTGGTGCGCGGCAACAAGAACCGCAAGTTCGTGGACGTGGTCGCGAACTGATCGCAACAGCATGACGCGATCCTGAAAGCCCCGTTTCGTGCGGGGCTTTTTTGTTTTTGGCCACGGAATCCACGGAAGAACACGGAAAAAAATCAATCATTATGATTTGGAGCCTCTGATTGATTCGTCATTCCCGCGCAGGCGGGAATCCATGTTTTGAAATGCTTGGATTCCCGCCTGCGCGGGAATGACGGATTGGACATTAACCAGGGTTTCCTTTTCTTGGTTCCGTGTTCTTCCGTGGATTCCGTGGCTGAATGACATACCGTTTGATCGGTAACCAAAGCATCCCGAATAGTACACGCCAGACAGCATAGCGAAACCACCACCATGAAATTCGTCGACGAAGCCACCATCCATGTGAAAGCCGGAGACGGCGGCAACGGCTGCGTCAGCTTCCGGCGCGAGAAATACATTCCCTTCGGCGGCCCCGATGGCGGTGACGGCGGTGATGGCGGCAGCGTGTACCTGGTGGCCGACGAGAGCGTCAACACCCTGGTGGACTTCCGCTACCAGCGTCGCTACCAGGCGCAGCGCGGCGAGAATGGTTCGGGGCGCAACTGCACCGGCAAGAAGGGCGAGGACGAGGAGATCCGCGTGCCCGTCGGCACCATGGTCTACGACGTGGATACCGAGGAGCTGATCGGCGACCTGGTGGAGGCGGGCCAGCGCATCATGGTGGCGCAGGGCGGTTTCCACGGCCTGGGCAACACCCGCTACAAGAGTTCCACCAACCGCGCGCCGCGCCAGTCCAAGCCGGGTACCCCCGGCGAGCAGCGCGAACTGCGCCTGGAACTGAAGGTACTGGCCGACGTGGGCCTGCTGGGCATGCCCAATGCCGGCAAGTCCACCTTCATCCGCGCCGTGTCCGCGGCGCGGCCCAAGGTGGCCGACTATCCCTTCACCACCCTGTACCCGAACCTGGGCGTGGTGCGCGTGGCGCCCCACCGCGGCTTCGTGGTGGCGGACATCCCCGGCCTGATCGAGGGCGCCGCCGAGGGCGCCGGCCTGGGCATCCAGTTCCTCAAGCACCTGGCGCGCACGCGCCTGCTGCTGCACCTGGTGGACGTGCTGCCGGCCGATGGCGGCGACCCGGTGGTGCAGGCGCAGGCCATCGTGCAGGAGCTGGAGAAATACAGCCCCGAGCTGGCGGCGAAGGAGCGCTGGCTGGTGCTGAACAAGATCGACCTTATCGCCGAGGACGAGCGCGAGGCCCACTGCCAGGCCATCGTCGAGGGCCTGGGCTGGCAGGGTCCGGTGTTCCGCATTGCCGCGCTCAGCCAGCTCGGCACCGAGCCCCTGTGCCAGCGCATCATGCAGCACCTGGAAGAGCTGGGCTTCGGCGAGAAATAATCCCCGCCATCGCTACTCTGTAGGAGCCCGCTCCGCGGGCGAAGGTTTTTGCGGGCAATGACCAAAAAACCTTCGCCCGCGGAGCGGGCTCCTACAGGGTGGCCCACCCTTCCATCTGGCGCAAACCTGCGATAGCCGGTATCTTGCCAACCTTGATTCCTCACACCGTACATCCATGAAAAACCGCCAGCAACTCGGAGCCAGCACGCGCTGGGTGATCAAGGTCGGCAGCGCCCTGGTGACGGCCAATGGCCGCGGCCTGGACCGCGAGGCCTTCGGTGCCTGGGTGCGGCAGATCGCCGCCCTGCGCGCCGCCGGCAAGGAAGTGGTGCTGGTGTCGTCGGGTGCGGTGGCGGAGGGCATGAACCGGCTCGGCTGGCGCAAGCGGCCCCACGCCGTGCACGAGTTGCAGGCGGCCGCCGCGGTGGGGCAGATGGGCCTGATCCAGGCCTATGAATCCCGCTTCCAGGAGCATGGCCTGCACACGGCGCAGGTCCTGCTCACCCACGAGGACCTGGCGGACCGCGAGCGCTACCTGAACGCCCGCAGCACCCTGCGTTCCCTGCTCGCGCTGGGCGTCATCCCGGTAGTGAACGAGAACGACACCGTGGCCACCGACGAGATCCGCTTCGGCGACAACGACACCCTGGCGGCCTTGGTGGCCAACCTGGTGGAGGCGGACCTGCTGGTCATCCTCACCGACCAGGAAGGGATGTACGAGCAGGACCCCCGCGCCAACCCCGACGCCGCCTTCATCTCCGAGGCCCAGGCCGGCGATCCGCGCCTGCTGGGCATGGCTTCCGGTACGGGCGGCGCCCTGGGGCGCGGCGGCATGGCTACCAAGGTGCAGGCGGCGGCGCGCGCGGCCCGTTCCGGCACCGCCACCCTCATCGCCCACGGGCGTGGCGAGGACGTGCTGCAGGCCATCGCCGCAGGCCGCGAGCTCGGCACCCTGTTCCATCCGCCCACCAGCCCCATGGCGGCACGCAAGCGCTGGCTGGCCGGGCAGCTGCAGGCGCGCGGCAAGCTTACGCTGGACGCGGGGGCGGTGCGGGTGCTGCGCGAGTCGGGGCGCAGCCTGCTGCCGGTGGGGGTGACGAAGGTGGAAGGCCAGTTCCAGCGCGGCGAGCTGGTGATCTGCCTGGCCCCGGACGGGGGCGAGGTGGCGCGCGGCCTGGTGAACTACAGCGCCGAGGAGGCGCGGCGCATCATCGGCAAGCCCAGCGACCGCATCGAGACCCTGCTGGGCTACGTGGACGAACCGGAGCTGATCCACCGCGACAACCTGGTGCTCAGTTGAGCGGCGGAAAAGCGGGCACAAAAAAGCCGGTCAGCGACCGGCTTTTTCGCGCCACCCCCGCAGGGGCGGGATCAGGCCTGCAGGCTGCGCAGGCGCTGGTTCAGGCGGCTCTTGTGGCGAGCGGCCTTGTTCTTGTGGATCAGACCCTTGCCGGCCATGGCATCGATCACGGGGACGGCGGCCTTGTAGGCCTCCTGGGCATTGCCGGCGTCGCCGGTGGCCGCGGCCTTCACCACGTTCTTGATGCGCGTACGCAGCAGGGAACGCTGGCTGGCGTTCTGTTGACGATGCTTCTCTGCCTGGCGGGCCCGCTTGCGTGCTTGTGCCGAATTAGCCAAGGTTCGACTCCTGTTAACCGTAAAATAAAGATCGCGTATCATGCGGATTTTTGACCCCGCTGTCAATGCTTGGCGGGTTGGGTCCGCAGGGGATTTTCCCCGATCGGACGGTCACGGGCCTACAGGGCGGGCATGAGCGAAAAACTCTTCAAAAACACCGCCACCGTTGGGGGTATGACCCTGATTTCCCGGGTCCTGGGCCTGGTGCGGGACATGGTGTTCGCCCGTTTCGGGGTGGGCCCGGGCATGGACGCCTTCTTCGTGGCCTTCAAGATCCCCAACTTCATGCGCCGCCTGTTCGCCGAGGGGGCCTTCTCCCAGGCCTTCGTGCCCGTCCTGGCAGAGTACAAAAAGCAGCGCGGCCACGAGGAGGTGCGCGGCCTGCTGGACCGGGTGGCCGGCACCCTGATCGGGGTGCTGGGCGGGCTCACCCTGCTGGGGGTGCTGGGCAGCCCGGTGCTGGTGACGATCTTCGCCCCCGGTTTCCTCGACCAGCCCGAGAAGTTCGCGCTCACCGCCGACCTGCTCAGCATCACCTTCCCCTACCTGATGCTGATCTCCCTGGTGGCCATGGTGGCCGGGGTGCTCAACACCTGGGGCCGCTTCGCCGTGCCGGCCTTCGCCCCGGTGTGGCTGAACGTCATCCTCATCGGCGCGGCCCTGCTGGTGGCGCCGCGCCTGGAGGAACCCATGCAGGCCCTGGCCTGGGGCGTGCTGCTGTCCGGTGTGGTGCAGCTCTTGTTCCTGCTGCCGTCCCTGGCGAAACTGCGCCTGCTGCCGCGGCCGCGCTGGGGCTGGCGCGATTCCGGCGTGCGCCGGATCCTGCGCCTCATGGGGCCGGGCATCCTCGGTTCCTCGGTGGCGCAGATCAACCTGCTGTTCGATACCCTGATCGCCTCCTTCCTGATCACCGGCAGCGTCAGCTGGCTCTACTATTCCGACCGGCTGGTGGAGTTTCCCCTCGGCATCTTCGGCATCGCGCTCGCCACCGTCATCCTGCCCAGCCTGTCGCGCCACCACGCCGCCGCCGACCCCGACCAGTTCGCGCGCACCCTGGACTCGGGCCTGCGCTGGGTGCTGCTCATCGGCCTGCCGGCGGCGGCGGGCCTGGCGCTACTGGCGGCACCCACCCTCGCCACCCTGTTCCTGTACGGCGACTTCACGCCGGAGGACGTGCGCATGGCCTCCTTCAGCCTGATCGCCTACAGCCTGGGCCTGCCCGGCTTCATGCTGGTGAAGGTACTGGCGCCGGCCTTCTACGCCCGCCAGGACATGCGCACCCCGGTGAAGGTGGCCATCACCGCGCTGCTCAGCAACATGGTGCTCAACGTGCTGTTCGTGGTGCCCTGGGTGCTGCTCGCCTTCGCGGGTCCCCATGCCGGCCTGGCGCTGGCCACCTCCATCGCCGCCTACGTGAACGCCGGCCTGCTGTACCGGAACCTGCGCCGGCAGGAGGCCTACCATCCGCTCGCCGGCTGGGGCGCCTGGCTGGCGCGCATCGGCCTCGCCACCCTGGCCCTGGGCCTGGTGGTGGGTTACGGCGCACCGGCCCTGGCGCAGTGGGCAGAGTGGCAGGCGCTGCAGCGTGCATGGCAGTTGCTGCTCTGGGTGCTGGCCGGCGTCGCCACCTATCTGCTGGTGCTACGCCTGCTGGGCATGAGGCTCCGCCACCTGTGGGCGCCGACGCGGATGCAGCCCTGATCCCATGACGTAGCCCCGGGCTACCCGTTGAAGACTTGATTGCAACGAAGGGAATCGCCCATGGCATTGCCGGCCATTACACGCAAGCCAACGAGTCTCGAGTGGTGGATCTTCAAATGGATTTTTCTCCCGGTCGCAGGGCTGACCATCCTGTCTTCGTTTGTCATGCAGTCGGTTGATCTTCGCCGTTGTAAACAGGCATGTGTAAAGGCGGGATACGAGTTCAGGCAGTACACCCCGAGCAGCCGGGGAAATTTCGAGGAGAAATGCTTTTGTGTGGAGAGGCCTCGAGAATCAGAAAACACCGGGGATGAATGGATTCAGGTCCCGTTCAAGTAAACCCTGATTGTTACCCTTCGCGTCATTCCCGCGCAGGCGGGAATCCATATGCGCCTCGCGCCTCAGCGCCTCGGTGTAGCCCTGCAGGGTGATGGCGGCAGGGTTCTTGATCTTGCGACCATTTTGCGCCTTAATGAAATTCTCGACATGGCGAACATACCATCTGCGCTGCCGTTCGGGCACCGAGGCCTGTTCGAGGCAGCGCAGATAATGGTCAAAAAAACGCGAAGCGATGTCAGGAGTGGGGCTGGGGGATATGCCATCTTGACCTTCCTTGTCAGTATGGGTGGGCGTCCTGCCCGGGGGGGTGTATATGCGCACAAAGATGCTAGGCCGAATCGGTCATTCGCACAATAGGCCGACGCGGCCTATCACACCATATAGCCAATACACCCGATTCCGCCTATTAAACTGTTCGGCCTCATCGTAATGCCACACAAGACTCCTCAAGACTTTGTCGGCCCAAGCAAAGACGGATTCGAGCGCGACCCGTTTGGGTACAGCGCACTCGCATGGCACAAATGGGGTATGGCGCAGAGCCTCGCCGGCTACTTTGTCGACCTAGAGGCTGGGCCAGTCAAGGAAGATTTTAAATCCCCCGTGCTTTGGCTGTCTCATGCGCACGCTATGTCTGAGGCTGCTCGCGTCTTGCTACAAGGAACGCCCAATCTTGAGGCAATGCCCGCGAGTGTCCGCGGAGCTTCCCACTGCCAATATCATGCCGTCGTGCTAATGCTCGTGGGTTATAGCCTCGAAATCTGTCTCAAGGCCATGCTCATCATTAGGAACGGAATTGCTGCCTACCAGGCGGAAGAGAAGAAGCATCGTCACCATAATCTCGCTAGGCTGGCTAGTTTTATCCCTGGATTGACCGCTAAAGATCAGGCAACGTTGCAAGCGCTCTCTCATTTCGTGCGCTGGGCAGGTCGCTACCCTGATCCCGGGTTTGGGAACCTTAGCCAAGCGGAGGAGATATTTGCCCTCTCTGAGGGGCACCAAGTCAGCGCGAAGGAGCTTTTTGCGCTGGCTGCCCGAATCATGGCCTATTCCAGTAACGTAATCGCTGAGGCATCGCCATGAGGCCGAACCCATCATTCCACCGGACGCTGCGCGATAAGGCCGCGTAGCGCCGGTGAATTCAGGCGTTAGAGCGAAAGGAACACAACGTAAACGCATTTCAAGTAGGGCAAGAAAGATCGCCGGATGCTTCTAGAAAGGCGGCCGGTAATTAAGAAAAATCATGGCGGGGTAGTGAGTGCAGTAGCAAGCCATCACGAGCCGCTGTTCATAATGGAGCGTGCCAATAGGGACTTCGATTTGTAGGGGTGGTGAAGCAAGCCGCGCTGCTGGTGGCGCGGTTCCAAGGGCGGCAGTGTGTTTGGCCGTCCCGGCTTCTGCAAGCGGCCATGCCAGCCCAGGCTCTAACAAATCGGCGCAGCCCGACGCCTGAGACGTTATATTTCATGGAAGGATGGATTCAACATCCATGCTTTGGTGTAGGACTCGAATTATTACGATGCTGTTTTCAGAATCTTGCTTGTAAAAGATGAGGTGACTGCCTTGAGGGAATTTTCTATACCCTTTCAAGATAAAGTCACAAGAGGTTCCGAGCTCTGGATTTTCGGCGAGTTGACAGAAGCAGTCGTCCATTTGTGTGAGATAGTGGTTTCTCTGGGAAACACCCCATTGTTTGTTTGTGTATCGGCCTATTGCAATCAAATCTGCCTGAGCTTTACGGGTGACCTTGAAAGAAGGCATCAACTATCCTTGTTGTCGAGGGTCTCTATGAGTTTTTCATATGAATAATCTGAAAGTCCGCTCTTCTCGCCCTCTGTGAGTAGATTTCGTAATGTTTCAAGCTTCGTTTCGGAGGATTCCAGGAGTCGTAGACCAGCACGAACGACTTCGCTTGCTGAACCGTAACGTCCTTTTTTTACTCGTTCCGAAATAAACTCCTCAAAATGAGGGCCAAGGGTAATGCTCGTATTCTTCGCCATGACAGCACCTTATAAATGTACCAGTAAATACCAATATTAGGTACTATAGGCAATGAAATATAACAAGTCAATCAACCCGACACGATAGTTCCTACGGTTTAGTGGACACCCTGAGCTAACTATTAGAATGTGGGGGGGAAGAGTACGCGAAATCATTCGCAAGTCGATCCATCTCGTCTGTCCGTCTCTATTTAGGGGGCGTTTTCCCTGTGAGTATTGTTGACGCATTGACACTGATCCTGGTGATGCTGCCCCTGGCGGCGATGCCGAGTTCGAGCGTTGCGCTGGTGGTGGCCCGGTCTGTGGGTTCCGGAAGGGCGAGCGGGGTGTTTTCCGCTTTCGGCATTGTCGCGGGTGATCTGGTGTTCGTGGTCATGGCGTTGCTTGGCATGAGTGTCCTGGCCGAGTGGCTTGGCGCGCTCTTCTCGGTCGTGAAGTACTGTGCGGGCGCCTATCTGATCTGGTTGGGCGTGGGTCTGCTGCGGTCGAAGTTGTCCTTGCCGGTCCAGGGAGCCAAATATCGTGCCTCCTCCTTCGTGGCCGATTTCCTGGCGGGGCTGTTCCTGACCCTGGGAGATGTAAAGGCGATCTTGTTTTATGCCAGCCTGTTCCCGGTGCTGGTCGATCTGGAAAATATCGGGGGCTGGGATATCGCGCTGATCGCGGCGATCACCGTCCTGACCGTGGGCGGCGTGAAGCTGGCCTATGCGATGTTCGCCGCACAGATCGTCGCAAGGCTCCGTGGCCGGGTTGCATCCGACCTGCCCCGGAAACTGGGTGGCACGCTGATGATCGGCTGTGGCTCGGTATTGATGGCAAAGGCGTGAGCCGGGCATCGCGGTCGGGCTGAGGCATGGCCCGGTTGCGAGGCAACCCGGGTCGGCCGTTCCAACAGGATTCCATGCGCTCGCGGAGGGCTTATGGCGATTTCGATCAAAAGGGTGTACGAGCAGCCGGTCCCGGCGGACGGTCTGAGAATCCTGGTGGACAGGCTCTGGCCCAGGGGGCTGTCAAAGGACAAGGCGAAGGTCGATGTCTGGTTGAAATCCATTGCGCCATCGAGCGAGCTCAGGACATGGTTCCACCACGATGTCGACAAGTGGCCGGAGTTCAAGGCCCGCTATTTCGCGGAACTCGATGGCAACGCGGAGGCGGTCGAGGAGTTGCTGGACTACGCCAGGGAGAACAAGGTCATACTTCTGTACGGCGCAAAGGATCCGCGCCATAACCATGCGGCCGCACTGCTGGAGTATCTGCGCCGAAGGTTATCCGCGAGGAACTGAAGCGAGCGGGCTAGGGCCTTTCCGGATTTTCCAGCCCACTACTCGACGACTGCCCGCCCGATGGTATTGGCATCGGTACCGAACCACACGGTGTCGCTCGGTGCATGGTAGTGCATGTGGCGCACCACGCCACCGCCGCTCGGGATCGGCGTAATCGAGAAGAACTCCCGGTCCTTCGTGTCGAAGCCGACGAAGCGGTTTGGCACGAGCCCGGTCTCCACCAGCCAGAGCCGGTCCTGGTTATCCATGGCGGTCCCGTAGGGACGCGAGTTCGTGCCCGAGGGCAGCGGCCATTCCGCGACGAAGCCCTGCTTCGGGTCGAACTGCCCCAGGTAGCCGCGGGAAAAATCCACGTAATAGACCTGCCCGTCGCGGCTGACCTCGAGCCGGCGCGGGCGGGTATCCGCGTCCGGCAGTTCATGTTCGGTCAGGGCCAGGGTCTCCGGGTCGACCGAGGCGAGCTTGTGGGTGCCGAAGAGCACGACCCAGACGCTGCCGTCCGGGGCGATCTTGATGCCGTAGGGCAGGGCGCTCTGGGTCGGCACCTCGATGAGGTCGATCCTGCGATCGACCAGCCGCAGCCGCCCGATCAGGTTGGAGCGCTGCAGGGTGAACCAGATATGCTCCTCGCCGGCGTCGAACACCAGGGTGTGGGGGTCGCGCGCGTCATCGCGCGGCATGTTGATCTTCTCGACGGTGTCCGTCTCCGGGTCGTAGCGGCCGATGTAGGCCTTGCGGTTCCCGGCATACCAGACACTGCCGTCCTGGCCGACGATCAGATTGTGCGGCCCCGACGCATCGTCGAGTTCGTGGCGGAAGAACTCGCCGGTCTGCGGGTTCAGGCGCGCCAGGTAGCTGGTGCGCTGGCCGACGAACCAGACCTCCCCGGGCGACACGGCGAAGGGATCGCGCGGGCGGCTTTCCTCGTAGGGTACCGTCCATTCCTCGATGTCCACCGGGTGCTTCGGCTCGGCGGCCTGGGTGAGGGAGAGGAACGGCATGAGGGCGAGGCTGGCGAGGATGCGGATCATGGGAGGTCTCCGGCGTTGGCGCAGGGATGCGGATGTCCTGTCCCTGTCTGGCAATGGGTGGCAAGCCCTGCAACCCCGCAGGTGCTGGGGGGGATCGGTGGTGCTTGATCTGGCGATCATATTGCGCATCATTCTGGAGTCGGAATTTATCGCTACAATCGAGTTACGTCATTCCCGTCAATGCGGGAATCCAGCGGTTTTACAGTCCATGGATTCCCGCATTCGCGGGAATGACGGGATACTCAATGTTATAGTCAATATTCCTGACAGCTGTGTACTTCAATAGCAATTGGCCAGGTATCGATCAATGAAACCGAACCCGCGGATCCGTACAGCCAGCCCCGGCGATTGCCGTGCCCTCGCCGAACTGGCCCTGATCGCCGGGGAGGGGATCCCGGCCTTCTTCTGGGAATCCTCGCGCCAGCCCGGCCAGGCCATCGAGGAGGTCGGTGCCACCCGGCTGCTGTCGAAAACGGAAAACTTCTCCTACCGCAATATCCAGGTGGCCGAACTCGGGGATGAGGTGGCTGGCATGCTGCTGGCCTACCGCCTGCCGGAGCCCGGACCCGCGGAGGACCTGGCCGGCCTGCCGGACTTCATCCGGCCCCTGATCGAGCTGGAGGCGCAGGTACCCGGCAGCTGCTACATCAATATGCTGGCCTGCTTTCCCCGCTACCGGGGGCAGGGCATCGGCACGGCCCTGATGGATGTCGTGGACGATCTGGCAAGGCGGGAGGGCTGCGGTCTCACCAGCCTCCAGGTGTTCAGTGAAAACCGGGGTGCCCTCAGGCTGTACCAGCGCCTGGGCTATACTGTCGCGGATCGGCGGCCCGTCATCCCCCACGCCTGCCATCCCTATACGGCGGGGGAGGTGCTGCTGCTGACGCGGCCCGTCGGATAATCTGGAAGTGGGAGTATCCATTCCCCGGTTCTCCCGCAGGGAATGACTCTGCCCCTCCCATGTCCTTCATTGGAGGAAATGCCCATGAAGACCCCAAGCACCCCGGAAATGGACGCCATCAAGGCACGCATGCACGACGTCTGGGTGGCCGGTGACTTCGGCGAAGTGGCCCGCCACATCGAACACCACGCGGAGGATTTCATGGCCCGGCGCGGCCTGCGCGAAGGCATGCGGGTGCTCGATGTCGCCTGCGGTACCGGCAACCTGGCCCTGCTGGCGGCCCGTGCCGGGGCCCGCACCAGCGGCCTGGACATTGCCGGTAACCTGGTCGAGCAGGCGCGGGCGCGGGCCGCGGCGGCCGGGCTCGACATCGAGTTCATCGAGGCAGACGCCGAAGATATCCCCTACGAGGATGCCAGCTTCGACCAGGTGCTGAGCATGTACGGCGCCATGTTCGCGCCGCGCCCGGAGGTGGCCGCGGCGGAGTTGCTGCGGGTGTGCCGGCCCGGCGGCGAGGTGGTGATGGCCAACTGGTCCGACGCGGGCTTCGTGGCCGAGATGTTCCAGATCACCGGCCGGTACGTGCCCCTGCCGCCGGGCGTGCCCTCGCCCGTGCTCTGGGGGCGGCCGGAGCAGGCCCGCGCGCGCCTCGGCGCGGCGGCGGAGCTCGAACTCACCCCGGTGCCGGTCGAGTTCGACTACGACTTCTCGCCCGCCGAGACGGTGGAGTTCCACCGCCGCTATTTCGGCCCCGTCCAGTGCGCCTTCGCGGCGCTGGACGAAGACGGCCAGGCGGCCCTGCGCCGCGACCTCGAGGATCTCTGGGCCCGCCACAACCAGGGCGGGCCCGGCCGCACGCAGGTCCAGGCCGAATACCTGGAGGTTGTGGCACGCCGCGCCTGACCGGGACCCGGCCCTGACCGGGCATCTCTTTGAAAAGGCGTAATAAAACAAGAAGGTGGTCTGGTGCCCGCCAGGCCCGGCGGCGCAGCGGGCCCTGACGGGGGTGCCGGTCCCGCGGCACTCCGCCCCGAAACGGCAAGCCCCGTGGGCACTTACCTCCGGGAATCCATGACAAGCGCGCCGCTATCCTTATAATCTCCCCTTTTGGCGCGACCACCCCATGGAACTGATCCGCGGACTCCACAACCTGCGCCCCCGCCACCGGGGCTGCGCCGCCACCATCGGCAATTTCGATGGCGTGCACCTGGGGCACCAGGCGGTGCTGGGCCAGCTTGCGGAGCGGGCCGCGGAACTGGGCCTGCCCATGGTGCTGGTCACCTTCGAGCCCCAGCCGCAGGAGTTCTTCAGCCCGGTCACGGCGCCGCCGCGCCTGACCCGGCTGCGGGAGAAGCTCGAGGCCCTGCGCCGCTATGCCGTGGAGCGGGTGCTGGTGCTGCGCTTCGATGCGCGCCTGGCGGCATTGACGGCGGACCAGTTCATCCAGCGGGTGCTGGTGGACGGGTTGGACATTCGTTACCTGGTGGTGGGCGATGACTTCCGCTTCGGCCGGGGCCGTGCGGGGGATTTCCGTCTGCTGCAGGAGACCGGTGCGCGCGTGGGCTTCCAGGTGGTGAACATGCACACCTTCGCCATCGGCGGCGCGCGGGTGAGCAGCACCCGGGTGCGCACCGCCCTGGCGCAGGGCGACCTGGAGGCGGCGGAGGCCCTGCTCGGCCGTCCCTACCGCATCAGCGGTCGGGTGGCGGCGGGCGAGCAACGGGGCCGGACCATCGGCTTCCCCACCGCCAACATCCACCTGCATCGCCACCAGTCGCCGCTGCAGGGGGTGTACGCCGTGGAGCTGTTCGGGCTGGAGCAGGAACCGCTGCCCGGCGTCGCCAACCTCGGCCGCCGCCCCACGGTGGGCGGCACGCGCCTGCAGCTGGAGGTGCACCTGTTCGATTTCGACCGCGAGATTTACGGCCGCAACGTGCACGTGAATTTCCTGCGCCGCATCCGCGATGAGCGTACCTTCGAATCCTTCGACGCCCTGCGCCGGCAGATCGACGCGGACGCCGCCCAGGCGCGGGCCTTCTTTGGCAGTCGGGAGTGAAAGGCAAGGGATTATTCACCGCGATGGCGCAAAGTTCGCAAAGAATGGGGGACCGGCCATGATCAAAGCAATTCTTGAGGATTACATGATCGTGTGACCCCCGTAGGAGCGGCCTTCGGCCGCGAAAGGGTGTGGCACCT
>OBJA01002025.1_pt1 | contig 12509 bp, 11 predicted proteins | sample 1519751 | NCBI WGS metagenome assembly OBJA01 (sample SAMEA3881238, study PRJEB22517) | soil metagenome | biome: lake sediment; feature: soda lake sediment; material: sediment, water from around vicinity | place: India | collected 2013-12-23 | depth 3 m
GGCATTCTCGCGGAAAAAGGATTCCAAAGGAACTGGTTCCTTTGGCGGGAGCACGAGGGCGGCGCCCTCGTAAGAGACCTTTTTTGACACTCTGCGGCTTTGTTAAGCCTTTTTATACCATAATATAATTTCACTTTTGGGTCAAACGCACAGCCTGATTGGCATAAACGAATCACTACGAATAGCTATCATTTCTATAAGCATCGCACTGTTTGAATTGCTTTCTCGCTCGGCAGGAATGTATACCACATGCGGCGAATCTAAAATCATGGTGAATTGTACATCGATGCACCGATTTCTCGCACATTGTCATTACAATCTTCGGAGGCAGCATTATGATCAAATGGTGGCAAAAGCGCGTGGTGTACCAGATATACCCACGCAGCTTTTCGGATTCAAACGGCGACGGCATCGGCGATATCGGCGGTATCCTTGCGCATCTTGACGCGCTCAAAGATCTGGGCGTTGGCATCATCTGGCTGTCACCCATCTATTGCTCTCCCGATGCGGACAATGGCTATGATATCAGTGATTACCGTAATATTGACCCCAAATACGGCACAATGGACGATTTTGAACGACTGCTTGACGAGGCAGGCAAACGCGATATCCGCATAGTGATGGATCTTGTCATTAACCACACGTCGGATGAGCACCCATGGTTTGTAGATAGCCGCGATAAACAAAGCCCATACCGCGATTATTACATTTGGCGTGCCGGTAAAAACGGCAAACCGCCCAACAACTGGACAAGCTTTTTTGGCGGCGGCTGCTGGGAATATGACGAGAAGAGCGGCGAATACTACCTTCACCTTTTCGCTAAAAAACAGCCGGATCTGAACCATAACAATCCCCGTGTACTGGAAGAGATCAAGGATATTATGCGCTATTGGCTGGACAAAGGCGTTTCGGGCTTTCGCTGCGATGTGATCAATATCATTCACAAAAATTCGCTTGAAAACGGCAAAGGCAGGCTGGTGCTCAAAGGTCTTGAGCATTATCACTCGACACCCGGCACGCATCAAATATTACGCACGCTGCGCCGTGAAGTGCTGGACCACTATGATTGCTTCACTGTTGGCGAGACAGTTTTCGTGACCCCCAAGATGGCGAAAGATTTGTGTGACAAAAGCCGCGGTGAGCTTGATATGGTCATCTCTTTTGCGCACATGGATACCGATCATTATTTCTTCAAATGGTTCAAAAGACGCTTTCACGCAGGGCGATTCTGCCGTGCATTGGCAAATTGGCAGCAGGCGCTTGAATGGAACGCCAACTATTTTGAGAATCATGACCAGCCCCGCAGCGTATCGCGCTTTGGCAATGACGGTGCTTACTGGTCACAATCTGCGAAAATGCTTTGCGTGCTGCTGCTGTCGCTGCGCGGTACACCGTTTATCTATCAGGGGCAGGAAATCGGCATGACAAACTTCGATTTTACCGATATGACGGCTATACGCGATGTGGAATCGCACAACATCTATGCCTTGGCAAAAAAACTACGCATTCCCGCGTTTTGCCGCTGGCGGATGATAAAGCGAACATCACGCGACAACGCCCGAACGCCCATGCAATGGGATGACGCACATGAGGCCGGCTTCACCACAGGTACGCCTTGGATTGACGTCAACCGCAATAAAGACCGCATCAACTTGGCTTCACAGTTGCGTGATCCCGATTCTATACGCAGTTTTTACAAAAAGATGATCGCGCTGCGTGCCGACAATATTGTGCTGACTGAGGGCACTTTCACGCCACTGCGCATATCGCGCCATGTGTTTGTGTTCGAGCGTGAAAAAGACGGCCGGAGGCTTCGCGTGCTGCTCAATTTCAGCAAGAGAGCGCGGCGGGCGGATGGCAGCGGCCGCGTGCTGCTGTCAAGCAACGGGCGCAGTGAATACGGTGGCACGCTTGAGCCTTATGAAGCTGTGATACTGGAGGTGGGTTAATGATTGAGCAAAACGACGGCGTTTTTATGCTCTCAACGCAGCATACCAGCTACTGGCTGCGCATCACGCCGTTTGGACATATCGAGCATATTCATTTCGGCCTAAAAATAGCCGCTGGAGACCCTGAGCCGCTTATTATCAAACGCACCGCGACGACAGGCGGCAGTGTGGTTTACGATCAGACAGACCCGCTCTATTGCCTGAAAGACATTTGCCTTGAATGGTCTGGTATCGGACGCGGTGACTACCGCCACTCCCCCGCTGAGCTGAAAATGCCTGACGGCAGCTTCGTCTGCGATTTTTTGTATCGCTCGCATCGCATATATGACGGCACAGCACCGATGCATACGTTGCCCGGGGCTTATGATGATACAAACAGCTGCCAGACGCTTGAATTGACACTCATCGACGAATCAAATGATGTCGAGCTTGTCATGTATTACACGGTTTTTGAGCAAACCGATGTGATCACGCGCCGCTGTGTGCTCAAAAACAACAATACAAAGCCGCTTGTGATAAGGCGGCTGATGAGCCTGATGCTTGATATGCCAAACCGCGGTTTTCGGTTGATCACATTCGACGGCGGCTGGATCAAAGAGGCCCACAAGCATGAACGTGTGCTGCAGTACGGACTCTTTGTTAATCAGTCTACAACGGGCGCAAGCAGCCACTGGCACAACCCCGGCTTTCTGCTTGCCGCCGAAAACGCGACAGAATCTTATGGCGATGTATACGGTTTTAATCTGATATACAGCGGCAACCACTACGGCGCTGCCGATTTATCCAGCGAACAGCTTTTGCGTGTGATGATCGGCATCAATCCCCACTGCTTTGAATGGCAGCTTAAAAAAAGGCGCATTCTTTGAAACACCCGAGGCCGTGATGACATACAGCAGCGGCGGCTTTTCCGGCGCAAGCGCGCATTTTCACGATTTTGTCAACAGCCATATCGTACGCGGTGACTGGAAGAACAAGGAGCGTCCGGTGCTGATCAACAGCTGGGAGGCGCATTATTTTGATTTTAATCAGCGCAGGCTGCTGCGTCTTGCCAAACGTGCCAAACGGCTTGGCATCGAGCTTTTTGTACTGGACGACGGCTGGTTTGGCAGCCGTGATGATGATACGCAGTCGCTCGGCGACTACACAGTAAACAAAAAGAAGCTGCCACACGGGCTTCCTCATCTGGCGAATCGCATTCGCAAAACAGGCCTTTTCTTCGGGCTGTGGGTCGAGCCCGAAATGGTCAACCCAAATAGCGCACTTTACCGCGCTCATCCCGAATACGCCGTCTCAACGCCCGGCAAAAAACCGACGCTGGGGCGTCATCAGATGGTGCTTGATTTATGTAATCCCGCCGTGCGTGATTATATCGTCTCTTCGGTTGGCCACGCGCTCGATGAAGCCGATGTCTCGTATGTTAAATGGGACATGAACCGTCATATCAGCGACGCCTATTCCCCGCAGCTTGAAAATCAGGGTGAATTTTTCCACCGCTATATACTTGGCCTCTATGATGTGCTTTCCCGCATCTTCGGGCCGCGACCGCACATACTCTTAGAAAGCTGTTCGAGCGGCGGCAACCGATTTGACCTTGGCATGCTGTGCTTCTCGCCGCAGATCTGGGCTTCGGATAATACCGACCCGGTCGAGCGGCTTGCGATTCAAGGCGGCCTCTCCCACCTCTATCCGCTCTCTGCGATGGGCGCGCACGTATCGCAGGCACCGCACCACCAGACGCTGCGCGTCACGCCGTTGTCTTCCCGTTTTAATACATCCTGCTTTGGCTGTCTTGGCTATGAGTTTAATCTCAAATATCTTTCGTATGCAGAGAGGAAAGAGATAACGGAGCAGATCGCATTCTACAAGGCACACAGACGCACGTTCCAATATGGCCGCTTTACACGACATCACGCCAAAAAGGACAACAAAGTGCACTGGCAGTGCAAAGCGCAAGATGGCCGGGAAGTCATTGCCGGATTTTTTCAGATGCAGGCACATGCGGCGGAAGGCTATGACGATCTGCCTCTGTCAGGGCTTGCACCGGCAGCGCGTTACCGCGTGCGCACCGTGCCGCAGAACCATTTTCTAAGCCGTTTTGGCGCTCTGGCGTCGCATGTGCTGCCTTTTGCGCTGCATCCCGATGGTCTGATACTGCGCACGGCGGCGCGTTATTACCGTTTGGCCGACTGCGTTGAGCAATATGAAGCAAGCGGTGATATGCTGCATGCAGGCGTGCGTCTTGGCAATCAGTTTATTGGTACGCATTACAACACACAAACACGCCTGCTTGGTGATTTTGGCTCGAATCTCTATCTGATCGAAAAACTGTAGCAGCGGCACCGGCAGCCATCATGATCAAGCCGGAGAAGGAGTTTTTATGAGAATCAGAAACCGTTTGACGTTTGGCCTTGGCACCATCGGACGCGACATGGTCTACTCTCTGATCAGCATGTATCTGATATTCTATCTGACAGATATATTGCGGCTGCCCAACCAGACGCTTTGGTGGGTGGGTGCGATCATGTTCGCAGCGCGCATATTCGATGCGTTCAACGATCCTGTCATGGGCGTTATCGTGGACAACACGCGTTCACGCTTCGGAAAGTTTAAGCCGTGGATAGCTTCCGGCGCGCTGATATCCGGTCTTTTCACGATTGCACTGTTTACCGATTTTGGCTTGAGCGGCAACGATTTCATCGTGCTGTTTGCTGTGCTCTATGTGCTCTGGGGTATCAGTTTTACCGTTAATGACATCTCTTATTGGTCGATGATGCCCACACTTTCGGTGAATCAAAAGGAGCGTGAGAAAATCGGCGCATTTGCGCGTATCTGCGCCAACATCGGGCTTTTTGCCGTGGTTGTGGGTATCGTACCGCTTACAAACATGCTGGGTGATGCGTTTGGCAGCATGCGCACAGCTTACTTGGTGTTTGCCATTGGCGTGGTGCTGATTATGTGGCTTGGGCAGAGCGTGACACTGTTTGGCGTCAAGGAGCCGCGTGATGCATACAAAACCGAGGCATCAACCACGCTGCGCGGTATGCTCAAGGCCATATTTCGCAACGATCAGCTTTTGTATACCGCTGTCGCGATGGCACTGTTTATGATCGGCTATGTGACAACAACCAGCTTTGGCTTGTATTTTTTCAAATATGCCTATGGCGATGAAAACATGTATGCCTTGTTCGCGGCGGTGCTTGGTGTCGCGCAGATACTGGCGCTGGTTGTGTTCCCGCTGTTTAGCCGTTGGTTCACGCGTAAGCTGCTGTATACCATCGCAACGGTGCTCGTCACAATCGGTTACATCATATTCTTCTTCGCTCCGATGAATATGCTGCCAATCGGCATCGCTGGGCTGCTGATATTCTTCGGGCAGGCGTTTATACAGCTGCTGATGCTGATGTTTCTGGCTGATTCGATCGAATACGGCCAATGGAAGCTCGGCAAACGCAACGAGAGCGTCACCTTTTCGCTTCAGCCTTTTATCAACAAGCTGGGTGGTGCGGTAGCGACCGGCGTTGTCAGCGCAACCCTGATACTGTCGGGCATCAACGAGGCACAAACGGCCGCAGAGGCCACAGCCGGCGGCCTGATGATGATGAAATCTTCCATGCTGGTATTACCGCTGCTGTGCATCATCGCGGGCTATATCGTCTATATGCTCAAATACAAAATCGATGAGAAGTTCTTCTCGCAGATCGTAGCCGATCTGGAGGCGCGGGGTGATATCGACAAGAACAAGGTGGAGTAAAACTGCTGGTATACCAAGCATAAGGCAGCCGCTTGTCTGTGTTGCATGAAGCCACCCTTGTGTTCCACGTTCAGCAGTTTAGGTGTCTGTAAAGGCAATCCACAAGCAAGCCAATTATTGCTGTGCTTTGTTTACTGGCAGATGGGATTGTGTTATTATGGTAATAATAAATTGTTAGCGGAGGTCACTGTGAAAAAAGCTATCATCCTTTTTATATGCCTGACATTACTTGCAGGGTGTACTGCGGCAGAGAAAACAGCGTCTGAAAGTCCGTCAAACACGCCATTGGTTATTGAACCAGTAGAAGTGACAGCAGCGCCGACACCACCTGTTATTGATGAAATAGACAGCGAAGCTTTCAGGAGGCAACGCTTTGAAGCCATCATCGGTATAATACCTGCCAAGTACCGTATCGCCATACCGAAGGAAGAGATTATCGGTGCAGAAGCCGAATTGGATATTAAGTCTTGCAGCGTTACAATAGAATGGGCGACAAATCACTCGATGAAAGACGTGGCTGCACTGATTAGTGAAAAACTTCCGTATAATATGGTGAAAAGCGATACCGATTGGCGCAATCCCGATGATTCGGGCTTTGATATAGGCACGCGTATCAAACAATCGGAGCAGGGGCTTAAGATAACATACATATTCAGCGTAGAAAAAGCTGAGGGTACCATACTAACCGACGGCTTCCCAATTGATATTTATTCCGAGCTTCCCCAAGAGCTTGACTTGACGTCAGCTCGCAGGATGGTGTCGTATGATGATATCCGGTCTGTTTGGCGTTATGTGCTTGTATGGAACATTGGCGAGCAAGGACAATCGATAACAGATAAATTGTCTGATTTGTATATGTCAAGAGACGGCTATGTGGAAAGGAATAATGATGGCAACCGAACCATTCAATATGATATCGGCCGGAATGAAAAGATGGTAATTGGATGGCGGACACAAGACGAGTATACCTTAGATGCTGCATATGAATACACCGTGCCTGGGCACCTTGAAAGTGAGCTAATGCAGTTGCTGCTTGAAGGTGGACCGAGTATTCTTGTCAGTGACTTACCCGAAGAATGCCTAGAGATACTGCATACAGCAAAAGGTGCATCTCTCACTTATTATGCAATTGACGGGATAATCTGTTATTCCATGACGGGGCCAAACAACGAGAGCCATCCGTATGCCGAAAAGGCCGCACTGCTGACAGGCGCACCGCTTACACAGAATGAACGCGGCGGGTACAATTTTGCAGGGGATGGCTACAGCCTGACAATTAAGTTTAATGAGCAAATGGCGGGCTGGGAGTACGAGAAAGAGGCGACGGAAGGATTTATGCATCCGTTTATTCATGATATCTATCCTCTGGAGTACGAGCCCGAGCTGCCCGATGTAATCAAAGAGAAACTTTTCAGCATGTCAACGGGATATTGGGCTGGGGACAAAATTGAAGCCGAGATGGAGAGAACGTATTTTATAGAAGATATAAAAGCGGCAGAGAAGGCTTTGGATGCCCTAAAGAACACTCTCTCGGATTATCCTGGTTTTTATTATAACAACAAAGACGGAATAACTAGCTTGGAATGCAACATCAAGGAATACCGACTTTCGTGCGTACTTGAGGATAATGGCGGGATGCTGCTTCTCAAAGTAAAATTCAGATACAGACAGTAGAGTTGAATATCGCTGACAACAACTCGTCCACCCCATTAAATATAGGCGCGTTCAGTACGTGCCTTTTTTGTACTAAAATAAATCATGGAACTCGTCATCTCAAAAAGACTATTCAGTGGCTAAGGGCTGTCAAATACCAAACACCATCTTTGATTTTGTAAGATTTATTAATAATCCGATTATCACATGGAAAGAATAGCTTTTGAGGTGATAAGACTATGCAGGTACGAGACATTATGGCAAGGGATGTGGCATGTTTGAACGCGGATGATTCCATCGAGCAGGCTGCTGTGCTGATGAAGCAGTACAATATCGGATCGGTTCCCATCTGCATGCGCAATCAGGTGATCGGCATCGTCACAGACAGGGATATTGCGCTGCGCGCTGTGGCCGAGGGTCAAGAGAGCACGCAGACAGTTGAAGATGTGATGACGCGCAACCCGATCGTTGCAACGCCGCAGATGGATGTGCATGAAGCGGCGCGTATCATGAGCGAGCATCAGATACGCAGGCTACCGGTTGTTGAGAACGACGGACATCTCATCGGTATCGTGGCACTGGGTGATATTTCACTGCAGCCCGAGCTGCAGGAGGATGCCGAGCAGGCATTGCAGAATATATCGATGCCCAACAACTATTTATAGTGCTGAGAAAGGAGCAGTGACTAGCTGCTCTTTTCTGTTTGTCGAAAAACCTTCGGTTTTCCGCCAGTTCACCGGTTTTGTTCGCTTTGCCTTGTTCCTCACTTCGCTCGAAACGGCGCAAAACCACAAGGTGTGGGCTGCGCGGGCAAGGCCCGACTTGCCCACATATTATTGTTCAATACTTTATTGACAGTCTATGAAGAGCAGTGCCTAAGCTGCTCATTTTATCTGTCCTCAAATATCTTGAGCATCCTTGTGCAGCAGTCGTTAGCGGCAAGCAGCTCGGACAGCTTCTTACCGTCAGCTGCAAACGTCTCGTTTTTCGCCCATTGCTCGCGCAAGAATTCAAGCAGCAGCGGATATTGGTCTGAAAAAGCACTTTTGATGCCGTAAAAGCACCATTGAGACACCTTTTTGCAGTGAATGATGCCCGTGTATCTTAGTCTGTTCAGTTGCTTTGAGGCATTGGGCTGCGACATGCCAAGCACTTCACCTATTTGACAGACACACAGCGTCTGATTCGATAAAAGGTTCAATATTCTCAGTCTGGTGTTATCGCCCAGCGCTTTGAAAACTTCAGATAATTCCATGCCTCTGCACCCTCATCGGTTATATTTGAATCATATTTATTTGGGCATAAAAACATGTCTCAATCACCCGCTATTGAATTAACGCACCATATTCCTGTATTGGCATATAGTAAAATATAATCGAAAAATGGAGGGAAAGATTGATGGATAACTCGTTTGTTTGGATTTTATTGCTGCTATGCTGCTGCGGCGGCGGTTTTGGCGGCAACAAAGCATGCTGTGATGATGGAGGCGGTATGGGCTGCATGCTCCCGCTGCTGTTGCTTTGCTGCGGAGGCGGCGGCTTTGGAGGCGGTTGTGCGCCAGGCCCCAAATGCTGCTGACACATATTTGATTGCATCCACGGGGCCCATAAGTGCAGAATGCTGCGGTTTGGTATTCTGCACTTATTTGTCTATATGAGCGGCTTTCATGCCGTCAGCGGCATCGATATCGCCTTTTTCTTTTGTTCCCCATTTGCCGCATCTGTCTCCAAAATGCGCAACAGTGCTGGAACCCGAGCGTATCTGTATCACCTCGCACATATTCCCGCAGCCGCTGCATGCAAAGCTATGTGCCGAAAAATCGTTATCAATACCATCAAACCCGCAAAATCGCGTGAGTCGGCCCGATGATAAAACATGCTCCTTGGCCAGCAATGCCGCACCGAACGCGCCCATCACGTCGTAATGCTGCGGTATGATCACCTTTTTGCCGAGCGCCTTTTCAAACGCCGCAACGATACCGATGTTGGCCGCAACACCGCCTTGAAATATCACGGGCTCATCTATGCACTTGCCCTTTGCGAGATTATTGAGAAAATTGCGTACCAGCGCTTCACAAAGTCCCGCGATGATGTCTTCACTGCTGTGACCAGCCTGCTGCTTGCTGATCATATCCGATTCGGCGAACACAGCACAGCGTCCGGCAATATGCACCGGCATTTTTGAGCGCAACGCATAGCCGCCGAACTCTTCTATCGGTATCTCAAGACGCGCGGCCTGTCTGTCAAGGAACGAGCCTGTGCCCGCTGCGCAGACCGTGTTCATCGCAAAGTCGCACACAACGCCGTCACAAAGACTTATGATTTTGGAATCCTGACCGCCGATCTCGAGTATCGTGCGCACATTCGGCACAATACGGCAAGCCGCCACCGCATGTGCGGTGATCTCATTCTTCACCACATCCGCGCCGATCATCACCGCTGCCAGCTGCCTGCCGCTTCCTGTTGTTCCGGCTCCGGCAATGGTGCCGCCAAAGCTGCCGGCAACCATCGTTAGGCCTTTCACGATGGCCTCTATCGGCCGTCCGCCTGTGCGCAAATACAGCCTCTTAATGATATTGTCATCTGCATCCGTCAAAACGATATTCGTACTGACTGATCCGACATCGATGCCGATATATGCTTGATTCACGCGTACATAAGCCCTTTCTTCCTTTTTGATTCGAGCATGTCCAAAAAAGCCTCGATACGCGTGCAGTAGCCCGCTTCCCCCGTGATCTCATCCACGATCAATGTCATCACCGGAAACCGCAAGTCCCGCTGCACTTTTGGCAGCACGGCTTTGGTGACGATTTCGGGCATACATCCCATCGGGAACACCTGTATCGCACCGTCATAACCAGCCATTTGCGAGCGTACAATATGCGCGATGGATTCTTTGGCATGCCCGCCCACCTCATGCGGCAAATACTTCTTTGCTGCTGTACTGATTAGCGGTGAATTGAGCCCTATCGGCTTGAGTATCAAATCGCGCACCCACCAGCTTGGTGTGAGCAACCGCTTTGAGCAAACGCCTAAGTCCATTAGCTTTTGCTCTATATGCAAATTCGAAAATGGCTCGATCATCGTGTATATCTCGCCGATCAGCGCGATTTTAAGCGGCTTTTTTTTATTATCTGTCTGCAAACGATTTAGCTTGTCTTTGTAATGCAGCAGCGTACGCCGCGTTTCATCAATGCCATGGCAAAGCAGTGCTGCCTCTTTGCACTGCACGAGCAGTTTCTGGAAGCTGCCGCTGTGCGCCTCATAACCCGCCATACCATACGCAGATGCGTCAATGCTATCGATCAAGCCAAGCAGCGCTACCGCGCGCTTTAGGCAATGCAGCTTTTTGATTTTTCCGGCATCGCTTGTTTGTGTCACCCTGGCAATCCGCTCAAAGAAAGCATGCCTGCCGATTTCATATGGCGAATCAATAACGATAAAGCGCACATCATAGCCGTTTTTTTGCAGCAGCTTCATTTGCAGTTCGCAATATTCGCCGAATCGGCATGGACCGCAGCTGCCTGTGATCAATATGGTGTCGGCACCGCGCGCGATGCTGTCAATGTAATTGCCCATCATCAGTTTAAACGGCAGGCACATCTCATCGGGCGAGAGAAACGCACCTTTCTGCAGCGTCGCTTTGCAGTTGCTTGCGGGTATGACACACCTGATGCCAAGCTCTTCGAAAAAACACTTAACAGCGAGATATGTATTTCCCAGATGCGGGAATGTGATGACCAATTTTCCTCCTCTTTAGCATATCCGCGTAGGCTTCAATACGTGTATCAAAGCCCGCTTCGCCTGTATGCTCATCGATTTTTAGCACCATGAAAGCAAACGGTTCCACAGCGCTTCTGATCAATTCAATGACGACCGAATCCACACCGCAGCAAAACGCCGACAAATAGATGATGCCGTCCACGCTTTTGCTTTTACATAAGTGCACCGCGCTGCCGTAGTATTGCCTTGCATAATGCCAAAACGGCAGCTTGAACAGCTTATTAACCTCGGCCTCAATGTGCGTTTGCGGCACACAGTCTGCCGTGATGATGCCGATACCCTGTGCGTTAAGCTTTTTGATCAGGTTCATATTGATATAAGCGTCACCGATGTTGTACGGATGACCAATCAGCGCCACCTTGTACGGATACCCATATTGGCTTGTGCCTGCTTTGTGCGCATTCTGAGCATGGACGGCTTTCTCAAGCGCCTGCCGCATGTGCTTTTTCCCAAGCAATTGGCTTGTTTTTTCTGCCCACACGTTGAGCCTTTTTATATCCGAGCAAAGCACAGGCTCATCTATCAGCATAGGCAGAGCTGATACGCATGCTGCCGTCACCTCCTTGATTCCGCAGATCATCGGGCAAGCCTTGCGTGCGCATTTTTTATCAAGAAGCCTTGGAATGAGTATCGCATCGCAATAACGAGCCAGCCAGATAACGTGACCGATAAACACCTTAACCGGCAGGCAAGCCTCATCCACGCAAGCCCTTAAGCCCAATTCGAAGATCGGCTTGTTTGTTGCGGGTGAGGCCAGCGTTTTGACGCCAAACTGCGCAAAAAACGTTTCGGCAAATACATGATTATGTGAATACAAAAGCGCTCTTGGTATACCTATCTGCATGCAATGACTCCCGTCTGCTCTTTATCTTCTCTTTTCCGTCGTAAAATATTCATCTATGTGCATGCTGATTTGGTTAAGGAGGTATATCGACTTATCATTTCTATGCGTGTATAATCATGATAAGCAGGTTTTTATCAAATATATAAAGAGTTGATCTCAATGAATCTTATAATCAGACGTGCAATACCAAGCGAGCACCAAATATTGACGCAGATCGCCTTTGCGGCCAAACGCTATTGGGGCTATCCTCAAAGCTATTTTGAAGTGTGGAAGGATGAGCTGACCATCACGCCCGCCTATATTGAACAAAATGTTGTGTTTGCAGCACAAATCAACAACACCGTGGTCGGCTTTTGCTCCATCGTGTACGTCGAAAAGGATTTTTATGCGGGAGAGGTGTTTGTTCAAAAAGGGCATTGGCTCGAGCATATTTTTATAGAGCCCGCATACATCAACAAAGGCATCGGCACCGAACTGATGCGTTTTTTTACCGATTATGCGAAGCAAAAAAACATATTAAGCCTGCTAAT
>OBJA01002026.1_pt1 | contig 12499 bp, 12 predicted proteins | sample 1519751 | NCBI WGS metagenome assembly OBJA01 (sample SAMEA3881238, study PRJEB22517) | soil metagenome | biome: lake sediment; feature: soda lake sediment; material: sediment, water from around vicinity | place: India | collected 2013-12-23 | depth 3 m
AAACGGTTAGGGTCATTAACTCCGATAAGCTCAACCCGCTGCGGCGTTTGCGCTTTTTTATCCCGGCTTCCAGAAGATGATGCTCTAAAGCGGGCTCGAACTGGTGGCAAAAATCATCTATGAGACAAAAAAGTTCAGTTAAACTGTCCATGAGCGCCTCCTGAATGCGATTGATTTGTTTGCAGAAACATAATCTTACGCAAAAAACCGGGCGCTCACTTCCTCTTTTCTTATCCCGAACTCAGGTTATTCTATCAAACGCAATGGTCAGGCGGTACAAGACCCAGCCTATCCACCCGCTTTTGACGATCGGGGCGGCAGTTGCTGTTATCTAGATGATGGTCGTATTACCAGCCGAGGGGTGGATATTGAAGTCAGTGGCGAGATCGTGTCTGGCTGGCAGATTCTAGCCGGCTACACGTTCAACGACAATCAGAACAAAGCAGACAGCGGCCGCTACAGCACAGTCACGCCCAAGCACCTATTCAAATTATGGTCCAGTTATGCACTGAAAGGTAGCCTTAGCGGCCTGAAACTGGGTGGTGGCCTTACTGCTCAAAGTTCAAACTACCAGCGGGGATTTACGAAATCGTACATCCCCGGTGTTGGATTTGCTGGCCCTGACATTCCTTTTAACGTTATCGAGCCGGGCTATGTGCTGGTCGATCTATTTGCCCAATACCGCCTCAACAAAAACTGGTCTGCGACCCTTAATGTCAATAATATCTTCGACAAGAAATATTACCAAACCGTGACAAGTAACAATCCAGGTGCTGGTAACTGGTATGGCGCACCGCGCAATTTTCTGCTGAGTATGCAGTACAGTTACTGAGCACAGGTTGCAGCAGAACGCGGCAGGATGCGGTGAGGTACGCACTGCATCTACTGTGCTGGATTGCCACGTCGGCTACGCCTCCTCGCAAGGACAATATTTGCTCACCATCATCCGCTATACCAAATCACCAGCTTGATCGTTCCCACGCTCCGCGTAGGAATACAATCCGCCTTGCTCCAGCGGAGCATACTGGCCGTCGGAGCGAGGGAACCCTCAAGGATAGCGGCAATGATGCGGGACAGAATAAGCAAGTTACTACGGTTCTTCCGCGCTGAACACAGCAGGCAAAGCGGCGAGAAAAGCTACAAACCTAAGGGAACTTCTGAAAAACTACCTGCGTTGCCATTTCTGCGTTAAAAATCAGCTTAACATGCTCATTTATTACGTATAAACTCCGCTTTCTCGCCGTTTTTTACCTTGAACTGACTGCCTCGTTGACGTTTCTCAGAGGTTCCCTAAGAACTGCAGTTGATTGCTTATCAACCTCTGGAAACCCTGATAGGGAGTGAGCTTGCCACTTTCGCCCATGCCAACCCGGTGGGTGAGACTCTGCAACCCGATTGCACGTCTGGCATGCTGTCTGGCTGTGTGCCAGACGCACATCCGGATGCGTCCAACGGCGGTTTTTAGGATAAACGCTGGAAAGTTATAATTTATACATTGAACAGGAAATGCATCACATCACCATCCTGAACGGTGTAATCCTTGCCTTCCACCCGCATTTTGCCTTTTTCCTTCGCACCTGCTTCACCACCACAAGCAATGAAATCAGCATAGGATACGGTTTGTGCCCGGATGAAACCTTTCTCAAAGTCGGTGTGGATCACGCCTGCTGCCTGGGGGGCAGTATTACCTTTGTGTACGGTCCAGGCGCGCACTTCCTTTATACCGGCAGTGAAATAAGTTTGCAGGCCCAGCAGATCATAACCCGCACGAATCAGGCGGTTGAGACCCGGTTCTTCCAGCCCTAGATCGGCCAGGAATTCCTTTTTATCCGCTTCGTCGAGATCGGCCAATTCAGCTTCGATCTTGGCACACAGCGCTACGACCGGTGCATTTTCCTTTGCTGCGTATTCACGCAGCTGATCGAGATACAGGTTGTTCTCGAAACCGTCTTCCAGCACGTTACCCACATACATGGCGGGCTTGATCGTCAGCAGGCACAGTGGTCTGATGATTTCCTTTTCCTCATCTGAAAACTGGAACGTGCGCGCTGGCTGCCCCTGGTTGAGGTGTGGTACCAATCTTTCAAGCACCGCAACCAGTTTGATTGCTTCCTTGTCACCGGATTTCGCTTTCTTGCCGTCACGCGCAATGGCTTTGTCCACGGTAGCAAGATCGGCCAGTGCCAGTTCGGTCAGGATAACTTCGATATCAGCCAGTGGATCAACCTTCCCGGCAACGTGCACGACGTTCGGATCATCGAAACAACGCACAACGTTAACGATGGCGTCTGTTTCACGAATGTTGGCAAGAAACTGGTTTCCCAGCCCCTCTCCCTTGGAAGCACCCGCCACCAGTCCGGCAATATCGACGAATTCTACGATGGCCGGTTGCACGCGCTGCGGATTGACGATTCTGCTCAGCTCGGTGAGGCGTGAGTCCGGTACTTCAACGATGCCAACGTTGGGCTCGATGGTGCAAAACGGATAATTTTCTGCAGCGATACCCGCTTTGGTCAATGCATTAAACAAAGTGGATTTGCCAACATTGGGCAAACCGACGATTCCACATTTCAGGCTCATAATCCGGTTTCCATTGATTTCCTGAAAGCAATCCAGAATAGCGGCTTACAGGTGAGACAATTTCTCAGTTTTTTCAGTTTTCCTGCCGGGTATGCAGTCGCTGCATTGCTGCGGCAAAATCTCCCCGCGCGATCAGCGGCCATACCTGCATGCTATGGGCTATTGCTTCATCAATCAGTGCGGCTTCTTCCCTGCGCGGAGGATGCAGGACATAATCCACCACCTGATTCCGATCTCCCGGATGCCCCACGCCGATCCGCAATCGCCAGAAAACCTGGCTGGAAAGGTCCGCGACGATACTTTTAAGGCCGTTGTGCCCCCCGGTCCCGCCACCGGATTTCAGTTTGATGACGCCAGGCTGCAGGTCCAGTTCATCGTGAACGACCAGCATCTGTTCAGGCACTATTTTGTAATAGCGGCATACAGCAGCAACCGACATACCGCTGGCATTCATGTAGGTTTGGGGTTTGAGCAGCCAGATGTCGGTATCGGCCAGCATGATGCGTGCACACAGCCCGCGAAACCGGGTTTCCAGCGAAAATGCAACCCCCTGAGAGCCAGCCAGACGATCCAACCAGTCAAAGCCAACGTTATGGCGGGTCGAGATATATTTTTCGCCCGGATTGCCAAGGCCAACCACCAGCTTTACGGGTAGTTCCATCACTCAGTGCAGTTCCGGCAACAAGGAATTCAGAAGAAAGTGAACGGGCTTAAGAGTGGATTGCAATTGAGGTAAACCATGCCAGGGAGATACTCCCTGGCATACAAACAGAATCAGGTTTATTCTTCGCTGGCTTCGCCGGCTTCTCCACGCTTCGCAATAAGTGTAGCCACTGGCAGATTGTCACCTTTCAACAAGGCAGGTATTTCGATATTTTCCGGCAGTACCAGATCACTCAAATGCAGCGTACTGCCAGCCGTCATGCCGGACAGATCCACCGTGATGAATTCAGGCAGATCTTTAGGCAGACAGGATACTTCGATCTCGGTTGCCACGTGGCTGATCATCCCGCCCGACAACTTGACCCCTGGCGCAATATCAGCATTGATAAAATGCAGCGGTACTTTTACGTGGATTTTCTGATCCTGTCTGACACGCTGAAAATCGACGTGCAGCACCTGTTGCTTGAACGGGTGCATTTGCACATCCCGCAAAAGTACCTGTTCCTTTTTACCATCGACGCTGATCGAAAGGATGGACGCATGAAAAGCTTCCATCTTCAGCTTGTAGTACAGGTCTTTGTGATCGAGCTCGATCGATTGCGCGGTACCATTACCACCATAAATGACCCCCGGCAATCTTCCCTGAGAACGCAGGCGACGATTTGCGCCGGTTCCATGTAATTTACGACTGTGGGCACTGATTTCGATTTGCATTCCATTCTCCTGAAAACAAATAGTTCGTCCACCCGCGAACGAACCAGAAAATTATCTCATTCCATAAACAGCGAGCTCAGCGAACTTTCGTTACTGATCCTGAGCATGGATTCACCCAGCAGGCTGGCCACACTTAACTGATGAATACGGTTACATTTACTGGCATCTTCTCTTAACGGAATGGTATCCGTCACCACCAGTTTATCCAGATCTGAATTTTGGACACGTTCCACTGCCGTCCCCGACAGAACCGCATGAGTCGAATAAGCAATCACACTGGCCGCACCCTCCCGTTTCAGCGCGGATGCCGCTTCACATAATGTGTTTGCCGTATCCACCATATCATCTATGATCACACAGGTGCGCCCCTCGACGTCACCGATGATGTTCATGACCTTGGATTCATTCGGTTTGGGACGCCGCTTGTCTATAATGGCCAGATCACATTCCAGACGCTTGGCAAGATGGCGTGCACGCACCACACCACCCACATCGGGTGAGACGACGATCAGGTCCTGATAGTCGTGCTTCCAGATATCTCCGAGCAGAATCGGCATACCGTAGACATTATCGACCGGAATATCGAAAAACCCCTGAATTTGGTCGGAATGCAAATCCATGGTCAGCACTCTGTCCACTCCGACACTGGTTAGCATATTTGCCACAACTTTGGCGGTAATGGGTACTCGCGCAGACCGGGTTCTCCTGTCTTGCCGCGCATAGCCGAAATAGGGAATTGCCGCAGTAACACGACTGGCTGAAGCGCGTTTCAGCGCATCGACGACCACGAGAATTTCCATTAAGCTGTCATTGGTCGGTGTACAGGTGGATTGCAATACAAAAACATCATTACCCCTGACATTCTCGAGTATCTCCACCATGACCTCGCCATCACTGAAACGTCCAACGTTTGCACGCCCGAGATTGATGTTCAGATATTTGACTACATCATGTGCCAGTTTAGGATTGGCCGTTCCGGTAAAAACCATCAGGCTGTCATAGGACATGGGTAACTTTTACATCCGGTTTAAAAGACGATACAGGCTGACCTGACCACTTGCGCGATACCTGCCATGATACTGGCAGATTCGTTGGGATCTGGCTGGGGAGGTAGGGATCGAACCTACGAATGCCGGAATCAAAATCCGGTGCCTTACCACTTGGCGACTCCCCAAAAAATTTTCTAAAAATCCAACAAAGGATGTCTTGCAAGCCCCGATACGACAAATCCGCTCATATCACCCGGCAACCGCCCGAATACCTTGCGCGCAGCCGATTCAGAAGGGAACTCTGCAAATACACACGATCCGGAACCACTCATCGCTACTTTCGTTGCACCATGCTGCTGCTTCAACCATTCCAGCCATTCGGCAATGACGGGTTGCATCCGCACTGCAACGGGCTCAAGGTCATTATGCCCCTGTCCCATGGAAAAGGCCGCCATTTTGATAGGAATTGTATTTCGTGTCAACTCTTTGCTGGTGAAAACTGTCGCCGTGGAAATTCGGACAGGCGGCGTCAGCACGACATACCACGCTGGTGGCAAATCGACAGTGTGCAGTTCTTCCCCCACTCCTTCGGCAAATGCATTCCTGCCATAGATGAATACCGGCACATCGGCCCCCAGTTCCAATCCCAGCGCCATCAGGCGTTCCCTTTCCCAGTCAATCCCCCACAATCTGTTCAGAGCAATCAGCGTTGTGGCTGCATCGGAACTTCCTCCACCCAGCCCTCCGCCCAGCGGAATGTTTTTTTCCAGGTGAATTCTCACTCCGAGCGACTCTCGGCCGGATCTCTGACGCAACAATTTTGCTGCCCGAACACATAAATCATCCGCTTCCGTCAGGCCGGGGATCAGATTCATATGCCTGATGTCTCCATCATGAGTGACCTCAAAACGCAGTCGATCCGAATAATCGATAAATCGGAAGACAGTCTGCAGCAGATGGTAACCATCTTCCCGACGCCCGATCACGTGCAGAAACAGATTGAGTTTGGCCGGCGCTGGAAATATGTCCATACACGAGAAAGAAAAATTATTAAGGTAACTCTCTACCCGTGGCGTTACCACTCTTTGTTTCGCCCTGCCACTGATCGACCAGCAACCTCATTTTCACATTTGGCCGGCTGAATTCCAGCAATTTTGGTAAAACAGCCATGCCTTCCCGTTCAGGGTAATAACTCCGATAAACCACCTGCCATCCATCCTGACGAATGGCTACTGTACGTCTGTTTTTATCCAGATCCTTTTCGGCGACCGTACCTGGAAAATGTATCCCGCGCACCCAGAACTGCATACCAGCAAGGGGCAGCTCCCAGCCCAGTACTTGACTGGTGAGATATTCCGCATCCTGTGCTTGATAAACGGCAGGCTCAGATGTAACCAAGCGCACTCCGGTCTGATCTCTGAAAATCTCTGCAATGACCTGTCCAAGCGGGGAGAACAGGTAAATTTCATCGCCCTGCCTGGTATGCTGCCAACGAATTCCTCCTGAAAACCGGTGCTGTCTAGCATTCACTACTAACCTGCCAGCGAGTATAAAAGGTTCATTCACCATAGCAGATTGCTCGTGTACCGGTTGAATGACGACCGTAGCCATTTCTCCCTGACGAACCTCCGGCCCGGCACACCCGACCAGAATCAGGATACTGCCCAGCATCCAACTCCTGTATACCATTTTCCAGGCACTCAAACCGGGAACGCAGGAAAACACGATGTCATTCATTTCAGGAGATCTGGCAGATAGCCCTCCTTCGGTAATTTTAACGATTCAGCAGAATATGACCGTTCAAAATGTATTTCGCACTGCATCCTGCTGAGTACTCCGCGTATTTTGTGAATCCGGCAGAATGATATTCAATTCGAGTGTTTCCTGGTTGTCATCCTGTTCGAATTTAACAGAGATGGCATCCTGATCCACTTGTACGTACTTGCGAATGACCTGCATCAACTCTTCCTGCAACTGAGGCAGATAAGATGGTTTGTTACGATAATAACGCTCATGCGCAACGAGAATCTGCAATCTTTCCTTGGCAACCGAAGCTGTTTTAGATTTAGATGATCTGAAATAATCCAGCAAGCTCATTATTTACCTCCGAACAGCTTTCTGAGAAATCCTTTTTTACTGTCAATGAAACGGAGTGGTCTTTTTTCTCCAAGATAACGTGCTACCACATCCGCATAGGCCTGTCCCGCATCACTTTTCTCGTCCAGAATTACGGGAACCCCCGAATTAGATGCATTCAATACCGATTTGGATTCCGGAATGACGCCCAGCAGATGTAACGACAAAATCTCCTGTACATCACCCAGGCCCAGCATTTCACCGGATTCAACCCGGTCCGGATCATAGCGCGTCAACAAAAGATATTCTTTGATGGGCTCCATGTTCAATTCAGCCCGGCGTGATTTACTCGCCAGTATTCCCAGCATACGATCCGAATCCCTTACAGATGAAACTTCCGGATTGGTCACGACAAATGCATCATCCGCATAATACATGGAGAGGTAAGCCCCCTTCTCGATACCTGCAGGTGAATCACACACGATATATTTGAAATCCTTGGAAAGTTCCTCCAGCACCCTGCCAACACCTTCCAGACTCAGCGCATCCTTATCGCGTGTCTGCGACGCTGGAAGGATATAGAGCTGATTACAGTTTTTATCTTTGATCAGCGCCTGATTGAGATTTGCCTCACCATTGATAACGTTGACAAAATCGTACACTACACGACGCTCGCATCCCATGATCAAATCCAGATTGCGCAGACCGACGTCAAAATCGATGACAGCCGTTTTATGCCCCCTTTTAGCCAATCCCATGGCGATCGCGGCACTGGTCGTGGTTTTACCGACCCCTCCCTTCCCTGACGTTACGACGATGATTCTTGCCAATTGAATCTCCTTCTCAGAAATATTTTCAGCTCAATTCTTCAATGATCAGTGCCTGATCGCGCAAATAGACCTGCACCGGCTTCTTCTTGGAAGTCCCTTTCAAATCTTCGCTGGTTTTATAGATACCCGCAATCGAAACCAGCTCCGCCTGCAGATCCAGACAGAAAAACCTGGCAGCAGTATCCCCTTGCACACCGGCCAGCGCTCGCCCTCTCAGCGTGTTGTAAACATGGATATTGCCTTCAGCCATGATTTCCGCACCGGCACTCACCTGTGCCAGAATCACGAGATCGCTGGCAGCATAGATACGCTGACCCGAGCGCACCGGCTGGGTAATCATCATTGCAGGTGCATGCACCGCCTCTCTAACCACTGGCTGAACTTCGGGTATGGTGTCATCTTTTCTTTGTACCTCCGGCAGAAGGGTGTCATTGCGACTGCGACCGGAATCGATCGAAACGAATAATTCCAACGCCCGCGTTTCCTGTAAAGAATCCCCTCCCCTGATTCCGACAGGGAACAGGCTCAATTTACGAAGGAGTGATATGAGCGCTTCAACATCGACCTTTTTGTCATTCTCATTCAGTTCACTCAAATCGAACAATACAGGGGAATTGCTGAAGAAATCGGGAGCACTTGCAATTTTCTCCCGCAATCGCTGCTCAATCTTTTCCAGATCATTGCCGTACAGAACCAGAATGGGTGCAAAAAAAGTACCGCTCCTGAAATCAAGGATAGAAGACTGATCCATATCAGTGATCTTTCAGCCTTATGTCTTGTGTTGAGCCGGCTGCGCTATATGAAAACATGTGGAAAATGAAATCAGGCAAGATAATCCAGAGCCGGATGTAAAAGTCGTTATTATACCTTTCAATCAAACGGAATAAACTGGTTTGATCAGAAACCTGGTAAATCGTGTATCGTCTGAGCCGAACATCCAGGTGGAGTGTTTGTCTAATTTAAAGTTCACACTTTTCCACCTTATCAGTCGAGGAAAAATATGAAAACCCATACCCTGCCTCTTCTCCTGTCGTGCGCTCTGTTTCTCGTCGGCGCATGCACCAGCATGCCGCCTGAAATCAGAAATTTTTCAGCAGTGGATATCCCCTATCAGCCAGTCAGCCAAAACGCTGAAACCTATAAGGATGCACCGGTTCGCTGGGGAGGAACTGTGATCGAGGTAGAAAACGAAACGGATTTCAGTCTGATACAGATACTTTTTTATCCGCTCGATCGCAACGGATACCCGCAAACCAGAAAACTCGGAGAAGGGCGTTTCGCAGTAGAGGTCAGTGAGTTTCTCGATCCGGCAATTTATACCAAAGGCGTGGAAGTAACCGTCATCGGCACAGTGAAAGGGAATATCGAACGCACGGTCGGAAACAAAACTATCCATATTCCGCTCATTACCGCCAAAACCATCCATCTCTGGCCACAATCCTATCGTGAAGACAACCTGTACCGTTACGGGCCCTATCCTGGTTATTATGGATATGGCCACCCGTTTTTCTACAACGGGTATTACCGGCCCTACCGGTTTTGGTGGTGAGCGAGTAGCGAGTACATAGACACTCAAGATAGTCAGTATTTCATCGATTCCTACCATAAACAATAAAGCAACCGGCCACCTGAAAATGGCCGGCCCGATACCCGACAACGTTCATCCGGCATGTGGAAATTACTCACTCTGACAGGCATCTGCATTTTCATTCTGGTTACCGCCCTGGCACTCATGACTTATCTCGCTGTCGACAGCCATCCTCGGGTTGAACGGGAAATCTCCATCACACCCGAGCAGATTGCCCGTGCCAAAAATATTCTCGACACACATCGTTATCAGGTACGCCCGGGTACATCGGCCATAGTCAGAATCCAGGCAGATGATCTCGATAACGCGCTGAATTATATGGCGTACCATCTTGCCCAAGGATATGCAAAAGTTACCATGCATGACAAAAGTGCACAGATACAGCTCAGCCTGCCGATACCCTCGGGGATGATCACGGGTTATCTCAATCTGCAGGCCACACTGACTGAAGGCAAAAGCATTCCTGAACTCAGCTCGGTAAGTATCGGGAGTATGCAGATCCCGGATATTATTGCCGGCCAACTGACCGGACAACTGCTGTCATGGCTGCAGACTGCCAGCCCGGATGCACGCGCCGGTCTCGATGCTTTCAGAAAACTGCGATTTTCCCGTAACGAAGTAGCAATTTCTTATTTCTGGAAAGGATGGGGAATCGACAAGGCCAGTTACTCCCCCATCAGTCTGCCTTTTTTTGACCGGCAGACACTGGACAAGCTGTCGCACTATCACCATTTTCTCAACGAACAGAATCGTAAACGGGCTTCACACACAATTACGCTGTCAGAGATACTGACACAGATCATGCAGGAAACCGTTCGTCATTCACCCGATGGAAACGTGCTGGAAGAATTCCGTGCCGCGATTCTGATAACGGCATTCCATGTCGTTCAATTTCCGCTCAGGCTAGTCATCCCGGAAGCAGCTGACTGGCCGGATCCTGTCAAAATCAATGTCATCCTGGATGGGCGCAATGATCTGGCCATGCACTTCATGGCTTCTGCAGTCATTACCGCTTATTCGGATACAACCTTGTCCAATGCCATCGGTCTATATAAAGAGTTGGAAGATTCACGTTCCGGCAGTGGATTTTCCTTCAACGATCTCATTGCGGACCGCTCAGGAACTCGTTTTGCCGAGAAAGCCATGGCCAGCCAGGATTCGGCGCGCCGAATACGGAACATCATCCTGGCCGGGATACGTGATACCGACCTCATTCCACACTGGGCCGATCTTCCCGAACATATGTCTGAAACTGCCTTCAAAGCACGCTTTGGCAGTATCGACAGCCCTCGCTATCAGGAAATGATGGATAAGATCGAGCAGCGCGTGGCTTCCCTGAAATGGCTGCATTACTAAGACATATTCAATCTCCTGCAGATATTTTCAATCACTCCCGGAAAAATTCTCTGCACAGAAGCAGAAACCCGTCTGATCAGGACAGATACAGACCGAAAAGAGTAGAATGCTCCGCCTCGATATACGCGATCGATATAACCTGCTTTCCCGGATCAGAGATCGGCATAATGAATACGAGGTACTCTTCTCCTCACACACCACCGCTCCATGACCTGCCGGTAAACAGCACACGAATTATTGCACTCCCTATCATCAGCTTATAAAACGGATATCTCTAATGAAAATCGTCATCCTGGGAGCCGGCCGTGTCGGTTCGACCGTGGCTGAAAGCCTGGCCAGCGAATCCAACGATATTACGGTAGTCGATCTGGCCCGGAGCAGGCTCAGCCTATTGCAGGAACGGCTGGATTTGCGTACTGTCGTCGGCAGCGCCTCTCACCCTGATATCATGATTCAGGCGGGCATGGAAGATGCCGACATGGTGCTGGCGCTTACCGGAAGCGATGAAACCAATCTGGTTGCATGTAAGCTGGCTGCAAGCATGTTCAATACTCCTACCCGGATCGCACGTATCCGTACCGTGGATTATCTGGATCATCCGGATATATTCTCCCGGGAAAATTTCTGTGTCGATTTTGCGATTTGCCCGGAGCGGATACTGACCAAATACATAGAAAAACTGATCGAATTTCCGGGCGCGCTGCAGGTGCTCGATTTTGCCTCCGGCAAGGTCAGCCTGGTCGCCGTAAAAGCCATTCATGGCGGCCCGCTGATCGGACGCCAGTTAAAAGAGTTACGCCAGCATGCCCCCAATCTGGATACCCGGGTTGCAGCAATTTTCCGCCATAATCACCCCATCATCCCAGAGGGGAGCACTGTCGTCGAAGAAGGCGATGAAGTATTTTTCATTGCTTCTTCCAGTAATATTCGCGCCGCTATGGGTGAATTACGCCGCATGGATAAACCCGTGAGACGAGTCATGATTGCAGGAGGCGGCAGAATCGGCCGCCGGCTGGCCGAGGTATTACAACAGTCTCACCAGGTACGGATCATCGAACGGGATATCAAAGTATGTGAATCACTGACTCAGAATTTGCATAACACATTGATTCTGCATGGTGATGTTACTGATGAAGAGCTGCTGGAGAGTGAAAATATCAGTGAAATGGACATATTCTGTGCACTGACTAATGATGAGGAAAACAACATCATGGCTGCGTTAATGGCCAAGCGCATGGGTGCACGGAAGGTGATCGCTCTGATCAACCGCAGTATGTACGTGGATCTGATGCAAGGTAGTGGCATCGACATTGCTATTTCACCTGCACAGGTCACGATCGGATCGCTGCTAGCTTACGTCCGTCAAGGAGACGTAGCAGTAGTTCATAGCCTGCGGCGCGGTGCGGCCGAAGCGCTGGAACTGGTTGCACACGGTGATGCCAGTTCTTCCCGGGTGGTCGGCCGCAAAATCGAAGAAATCAAACTGCCCAGAGGCACCACCATCGGTGCTATCGTGCGCGGATTGCCACCGGGGGATGTTTACCGAAACCTGTCCGAACAGGAAAAAGACAGTATCCTCGACCAATGGAAGCAGGCACAGGTCATCATTGCCCATCACGATACCGTGATCAAACAGAATGATCATGTCATCCTGTTCGTCGTCAACAAAAGAATGGTACGGCAGGTGGAGAAACTGTTTCAAG
>OBJA01002027.1_pt1 | contig 12497 bp, 9 predicted proteins | sample 1519751 | NCBI WGS metagenome assembly OBJA01 (sample SAMEA3881238, study PRJEB22517) | soil metagenome | biome: lake sediment; feature: soda lake sediment; material: sediment, water from around vicinity | place: India | collected 2013-12-23 | depth 3 m
ACCGTTACGGGTGTCGCGCACCGGACGGTATGGCCTGGCACGACAGCATAAGCGCGCCACCCTGCGCAGCAACCAGATAAAGATTTTTATCTTTTATCTGTTATCCGGCTCACGCCAGTGAGAGCCCGCAGGAGGGGCGCCGCTTCTTAGCGGGGCGCCCGGAATCTTATCTTGTCCTGGAAAGAAGGGATATGGCTTAACAGCAGACCTTTACGGGTGTTACCCTGCGCAGCAACCAGATGAAAATTCTTTCTTATGGCCGCCGAGCGAGACGCCCGCATTCTTATCCTGTCCTGGTAAAAAGTATGGTTTTGCGGCTTAGATTCGCAATTCTATTGCAATTGTCGTAGTATGGTCGCCTTTATATGTTCCTGAAGGAGCAAAGCTATTAAAGCGAAGTGTGTAGCTTACAATGAGGTGTAAACTTTGCAATGTGGGGAGTGTAAACAATTCAATTTTCCCTGATGCATCCAGTTCTATCCGGTAATCACTGAAATTATAAAACGCCGGTATGTAGAAAACTGCTGAATTGAGTGATATGCCTTTGGTAAGAAACATGTTCGTCCTGTATCTCAGTGAAAACCTTATATCGAATGTTCTATCCAATTGCTCGTACTTTTCGAACTGCAATACCGGGGCTCCACTAATATCTGTCAGCAAATACCTGTTCCTGAACGCAACGAATTTCATCCCTGCGCCAGTATTATTTCTGACCTTGAGGTTGGCCATAACATCATAAGTAAATCTGGAAAATGTAAAAAACTCCCATCGGGAAAACACATAATTATCATACCTCAATACAACATTACCGATGTGGGCCACAAGCTCTCCTTGTGCACGTGAGTACATTGCCGAGTATTCGGCCTGAACTTCCAGTATGCTGTCATTATACTCAAGACCTGCATTTCCACCAAATGATAGTATCTCATTGTTCCCCAAAAAAGAGTTTAATTTGGGACTGAATATAAAGAACCATCTTTTCTGCCCTTTTGGCTTTTTGGTGGGTGGATGGTAAGAAAAAAATTCAGGAACAAGGGATTTATCAGCCCAATCACTATAATCGGTTGTATTGATTACCGCAGTGCCACTTCTAACAGCTGATCCTGAATCTGGTTTGCCTGAAATAACTCCGTACAAAACGAGAATGTATGAAAGTATCGAAACCATACATCCGGTAACATCATGTAAAGAGTCGTTCTTTTCATGATACACCCTTGGCACACTATATGCGGCTCCATGTGCAGGAGGTTTGTATGGCACAACCGATTTTTGCATTGTGTGTTGGTTCCAGTGAAGGGATCACTAGCGCACAACGAGTGTACAAGGCGCTTCTTTCCAGTTTTCCTCTTGAAGATATCCGCTTTCTGGCTGGCCCGGAAAAAGCCACTGCAAAAAGAATCAAAGGAACACTTAGAGATCTAACCGAAGAAGCCTATAAAAAAGCAAATCAAAAACCATTCCTCTTTTTCCACTATTCTGGTCATGGTACAAGGGGAGATGATGGACCGGCTATGGATCTTAGAGACTCTGTGAGCGGGTCCGAAACTCTTGCAATCAAAGACCTGATCGATACTTTCAGAGCACCCCCCCGGGGAGGAGAAATAGGGGCAGTAGATATTCTGCTGAGCTTAGAGATGTGTGAATGCGGATCGATCAAACAGGAACATTTGACTGGTCTCAACATTGCGGTAATCGCTCCAACCAAAGGTGAACTTTATCAGAACATTTTGACAAAAGCGCTTTTGAACCAGTGGACCTACAATGGGAAAGACAAGGAAATCAGCCTTGCTGATCTCTCTTACAGAGTTTCAGAGGAAACAAAGAGCAGTATTCCCGGAAGGAATATCGAATTAGATAGTAAAGCAGCTGGTTATATTTCGGTCAGTATCCCACGACTAACCCCTGAGCCTGAACCTCCCTATCCAAGCGGCATAGGTGACTGGGAGAAGATTTACGACCGGCCGATGCCGGAACCGTTTATCAGATCCGACGTTTTTAACGATCTTAAAAAAGAACTTTCAGACAAATCAGCAAAAAATCAGGTAATCATTGTAAATGGTGAAGGCCCTGTTGGGAAAAGTACAGCAGTAAAAAATGCCCTGTTAGAGATAAATAAAGAAGCCGGAGAGAGAGAACAGGATAAAGTCACGCCCATTTGGATAAACTGCATTCCGGGAATGGGAAAAGAGTGCCTCCTGGCTGCTATAGCTTATGGCTTGAGCAAGGAAATCAGCGGTAAGGGAAACGATTTTATCCATGGCCTCATTGGAAAAGAAAATATCCCAGGCAGTAAAAGAAGCAAACACGAATGGGAAAATCTGATAGCAGAACTTATGTATCAGTTTGAGTACTATCCGTTGAGCACAAACAAGCATCCTGCAGTATTAGTGTTTGAGGATGTAGACAACCTGCTGAACTATATAGATGATGAGCCTCATCAGTCCGATTCTCCTTACGAAAAATGTCTCACTGAAATGGAATTTCTGGAAATATTGATAAATACATACCTCCAACAAAAACGTCGTTCACGCATCGTCCTTATACAGCAGGATAGCAGCGGCCCCTGCATAACTTTGCCATCAGATAACTTTACTTCTTTTCAAATCAGATTGTACTCAGAACAGCAGATCAAACCGGACCAAAATCCTGAAGAGTACTCCAGCATCATTCATCTTTTTGGTCCACAGATCCCTATCGTGCTCAGGATGTTGCACTATATCAGGCAGCACGATGAATATTCTTACGACAAATTTAAACATAACACAAGTTCCGTGTCGGTCGCCACATGTATAGGACTTCTTCTTGGCAAACTAAAACAAAACAAGGAACAGATGAATCTGCTTGCGCATATTGCCACGATCTCCAATGTTCCCGAGCCCCGGAGCAGAAATAAACTGCTTCTGTCGGGGCCACTTCCAATCAATATCGTGCAGGTGAACGAAAGATGGTTTGAAACCTTCAGCGCTATGGGTCTTATGACCTATAACAGTGAAACATTGTTTATGCATTACAATATTGCAAAGCGAATACTCGATGAATTCTCTGATGAAAGCAAAGACAAACTGATAAAGCTGTGGCATAAAGAAGCTGTGAATTTTTACCGGGATCTGCTCAAGGAGAAAAAACACATCAGTATTCTTTACAGGTTAAAGGTTCATTATGTAGAAGCTGGCGAGGGGAGAGTGATGGCGGAGATCCTTACCGATCGCGAATTTCTGGAAACCATCGTTTCCTATGGGTATTTCGACTTAATTGAGCGCTGGTCACATGAACTTTTCATAAAAGCGAAACGGAAAGTGCCTCCGGACCACGAGGAGATCCGCTTGCTCAACGAAGGAGTCAGGATGGCAGCTATGTTTAACGGAGATTGTCAGGGATACAGAAACATAATCCACGATATGCAATATCAAGCTCAGCATAACAGAGATTTCGATATAGCCCAGCTGGAAAAAGCCAAAGCAGAGTATGCCATTATATACCATGATTACCGGGAATCATTAAGAAGGATCAGCAAGGCTGGGGGGTTTAAGAAATCAGACATTTTGCAATTGGGAAGTGCACTAACCCGTGCCTGGCTTGGTTTTGGGTATCCATTTCACCCTCTGCATATTCTGGAAACAGAGGAGTATCACATGAATTCAAGTAAAACCCAATGGTATCTGGATCACTATCTCCGTGGGAACTGTTATGCTGAGATGGCAGAACACGGGAGCTCTCAAAACAAAATGACCGATTTTTTCCGGAATCTTCTTCCTGAACACCACAATAATTTTGATGCGCGGATCCGAGGATCACTGGTCGCACTCGGCACTATCGCCGAAGATCTTCATTTTGTACGACTGGAAAATCATATACAAAAGGATGAGATCTTCATTAGACAAGCTTTGGCTCAGAGCAGGAATGTCAAACTTCTGCTTGATCAGATTGAAGGCCAGATCAATGCTGCTGCTACCTCTTTACATAAAAATAATGATGGACTAGACATTACAGATAGCAGAAACCAGATTACCAGTACCCGATTGTACTTTGATACACTCAGGTATAATTTAAGTAAAATGGTAAGCACCCGCCTTGAAAACGATAGTAGCAGGTATTTCTCACTCTACAATGCCCTTTCAACCTTTTCCATCGTTAAAAAGCTTCTCGACATCAGACCCATCGAAGATCTTTTCTGGAAAGCTAAATACTTTCTTACCAGAGCAGAGCTGGTGTATGAAATAAACAAGCTTGATCAGGACCTTCTCGTGGAGTATAGTACTGTCGTGAATTTAATGGGAACTCCACCACTCCACAACGGAGAGCCGGCACAGGAAAATGACAATGCCGTTATGAGCTATATCCAACGTGCTCTTCAATACCTCAATTCCAATCTGGTAAAAAAAGTATTCGATGAACAATTCGAATCGGTAATTGACAGAGTATACGAACTATTCCTTATGGGCATTTATCCTGAAATTGAGAGTGGTCCGGAAACGATCCTCTTTCCTTCCCGTCATTACAAATCTACGTTCAGTACGAAAGATGATTTTCAGGGCCTGAACTGTGTTTTAGGAAAAGATATCTGGGACTTTCGACCGACGATCTGGAAAATGGATGCTCCCTGCAGAGATCCGCTGCTTGAAACCGATATCCTCATTTTTCTTTCACGAGTATTGATTGACCACTCAAAGGTTTCGGTGAGCAAGGAAGAAGGTCAGGAACACCTGAAAAGGGCATCGAAAGTACTGTTCATTGCTGCAGCCATTTCGATTGCCTGGGAATACCATAAGGGGTTGGGTATGGTTGCGGAAATTTTTGCAGGAATTGCTCCGGATGCGCGCAGTAGTATTCAGGCATACAATTATGCACTAAAAAGTGCGCTCTGGGCTAAATCAGCTAATCTGGTCGGACATCGATGTTTACTCATGAATCAACTCGCAGATCAATTAGTTGAAACAGGTGACCAGGCCCTGGCACGTGATCTTCTTACCCTGGTCAAAAATGGAATCAGTGAAATTGAGAAACGAGACCTCACTAATAACAAACTCGAACGCGCACGTTCCGAGTGCTCCCGGATATTTAAAAAAGTTCCTTTTTCATCACCTGAAAACGAAACGGGAGTAATTATCAGATTGAACACCCGTTATCCCGTTGATATTGATAACTGTCTTGTACAAGCAGATACAGCTGTCTCCAATCGAGCAAAAAAAGAGCTACTATATGGAAGAATTCTCGATCTGAGCGAAACAGGAACAGCACTGGTGATAAGAAAAGATACCAGGAAAAACGTTCCCGTACTCAATATCGGGCAATATATACATATCACAATTCCATGCAGAAAGGAGGTAATCGATGATGAACAAGGATTAAGAGTAAAAGGACATATATTGCGACAGTGGTTTGATTTCTATAATGGTCCTGCTGCTACTCATGACAAAGTGGTTTTTGAAGAGAGTGTTTTTGAGAATGAATTGACAAAGTCGGATTCTTATCACTATGGAATCGCCGTGCAGTTTGAACCGGAACTCACACCCGAGGAAAAAAACCGGTTGAACATTTACTTTGAATAAGGAACTGTCCATGAACACAATAGTGTATTCCAAACCGTGTCCAAATCAACATCGAAGAGACTTTACCCAATCAGAAATCGTAGAGCTCTTCAAGCCCATTCCTATCCCTCTAAAAGAACCGTCCGAAGAGTATAAACCCGAAAGTGTGGCTATATATTGCAAAGACCCGGGGTGTGCATACTATAAAACGCCATTCAAATTGCACAGAAAAGAAGTCGAGCGATATCTGGCCTGAAACCCTTTATACAGGAGTAGTTTATGGAACAAGATGATATCTATTCTAATGAGGAACTTGAGCTACTCTCATTAATGAAAAAACGATGGGATAATTCTTTAGACACATTTTCATCGTATGGATCACGTCTTGTATCTACGCTTACCCTTCTTCAAACAATTTTCTTCGCAGTGCTGGCATTTTTCAAAGAGGAGATCAGAACTGAGAACTTTACTGTTCGATTGTATTTATTTGCAGTGCCGGTTTTGTGGTCTGTTTCGATAATTTTCTCAATGAAACTCATGATTCTGGGTGTCAGGAATTTTTACTGGGAACCAAAAACAATTAAAGAAATACTTGACAAAGAGATTCAGAGAGCGTCCCGATCACTGCGTAGCAGCTTTTCGTTTATTTACGCAGGCCTCATCATCGCATTGTTAGCATTAGTGCAACTCTTTTTCTTCTGAGGGATGTATCACATCTGCAGTGTGCTGGATTCCATCACCCTCTCGAACTCTTCCGGTATCTGCGGTCTTCCCCTGGAGTTCAGTGCCGTACCCAATACCTTTCCCTTCAAAATGAGCTTGTTATCGGGAAAGCGGCAGATATCCTGGTAGAAGGCGATTTTTACAGCTGACTCCCGTACCATTTTGACTCCCACCCAGAAATGATCACCACTGGTGAGGGAGAACTTGTAGTCCAGCTCTATTCTTACAACGACCAGGTTTATGCCCCGATCTGCGAAACCCTTAAAATCTATCCCGATACTCTTCATGTATTCATGGCGGGCATGTTCAAGATAATTCTGATAGACTGAGTTATTGACAATGCCCTGCACGTCGAGCTCATAATCACGAACTTGCATTTCCAGTTTATAAGGCCAGGTGTTCTCCATTTTTTCCTCCGTAGAATGCATTGATGTCGGCACCCCAGAAATTCCATATCACTGAAGGTAGAATAAGATTAGGATCGAATCAAAATAGTTTTTAGGAAGACCAGTGATGAAATTCGCAGAACAATCTGGCATTTCCCCTGCAGATGGTCCTTTTTTCCCGCATACTGAAAATTCACTGAACTATTTTCTTATACAACGTGCACTGGAAATCATATAGAATAGTTTTTGCACCAGGAGGAGTTTTATTCATGGATACGGATCTACTGCTTCAAAAAGCACAGGATTACATACAATCCGAACAGAATCCTTTTTTCAGAGATCAGGTCAGAGAGCTGGTGGAACAGCAGAATTACGATGAACTAAATGACCGGTTTTACACTGATCTGGAGTTTGGAACCGGAGGTCTTCGGGGTGTTATCGGCGGTGGGCTTAACCGCATGAACCCCTATGTGGTGAGACGATCAACCCAGGGATTGGCAAATTACATTAAGAAGGCGGTACCCGCTGATCAGGCATCAGTAGTAATCGCCTACGATTCCAGGAACTTTTCCGATCTGTTTGCTCTGGAAGCGGCACTGGTACTTTGTGGAAACGGTATTCGCACGTACCTTTTTACCAGCCTTCGCCCTACCCCTGAGCTCTCTTTTGCAGTCCGTAAGCTCAAAGCAACCTCTGGAATTGTGGTCACAGCAAGCCATAACCCCCCCGAATACAATGGATATAAGGTATACTGGCAGGATGGTGCGCAGGTAATTCCACCACATGATAAGGGAATTATCCAGGAAGTACGTGCTGTAGAGCAGCCCCGGGCTGGTATCACAAAAGAGCAGGCACTGAGCAGTGGTCTTCTGGTCATGATCGATAAAGAGATCGATGACCCCTTTATCAGTATGGTAAAAGGGTGTGCACTTCGGCCGGAGCTGATAAAAGAGAACGGTAAAGACTTGAAAGTGGTGTATACGCCACTCAACGGAACCGGTGCGATGCCTGTCCAGCGTGCATTGAGTGAGATGGGCATTGAGGTAATTTTTGTTGAAGAGCAGAAAAACCCCGATGGCAATTTCCCTACGGTGAAATACCCCAACCCGGAGGAAGCTTCGGCGATGAAGCTGGCACTTGACCTGGGAAAAAAGGTTGGAGCAGATCTGGTCATGGGAACAGATCCGGATGCAGACAGAATAGGGATAGCGGCTCCCGATCAGGGCGAATTCAAGCTTATTTCCGGAAATCAGCTCGGAGTTCTCCTTGCCGACTACGTGATAAGCACCCGTAAAGAAACAGGGAACATGCCTTCCAGACCGGCATTGATCAAGACAATCGTAACTACCGAACTACAGCGTCTTATTGCAGAGAGTAATGGAGTCGCCTGTTATGATACCCTTACCGGGTTCAAGTGGATTGGTGAGAAGATTCATCAGTTTGAATTGACATCTGATGGCCCTTCCTATATTGTGGGAGGTGAAGAGAGTTATGGATATCTGGTCAACACTGAAGTTCGGGACAAAGATGCAGTTTCGGCTGCAACGATGAGTGCAGAGATGACCCTGTATCATCAGAGGAATGGAAGAACTCTCTGGGATCAACTCAGAAGAATTTGGGGAAAATACGGCTATTTCGAAGAGGTCCAGATTTCGAAGACGTTCAAAGGTGAAGCTGGTGTTCAGGCAATGAAGGATCTCATGGATAAACTCCGGAGCAATCCTCCCACCTCTTTTGCAGATCAGGATATACTACTGATCAGAGATTATCGGGAAGGCACTACGTATGATGTAAAGAAAGGGTCAGCAAAGAGGGATATCGATCTGCCTTCATCGAACGTGATTCAGTTTATCCTTGCAGATAAGAGTATTATCACCGCCCGGCCATCAGGAACGGAGCCGAAAATCAAGTTTTATGCATCATGCAGAGCTGAAACCGGCATCGAACACGAGACTGCGGTCAAATCTGTGCGTGAAAAAATTGCCGGAATCGGTATGTTCCTCAATCAATTAATCGGGGAGTAATATGCAGGAATTCAGGACCTCTCACGAAAACGAGCTCTACGCACAGTCTCCTGAGCTGGAGACGATTGCAGTTGCAGCTCCCCCATCGGACCCCTTTATCGGTAAGACGATCGGGAACTGTGAGATTCTGGAGAGGATCAATGAGGGGGGCACGGCTCTTATTTACCGCGCCCATAACATTCATTTTGATCTTGACAGAGTAGTTAAGATCCTGAAGCCGGCACTAATCGATGAAGAGGACTTTTATGTCCGCTTCAAGCAGGAAGCGCAACTGGTGGCACGCTTCGATCATCCCAATATTCTGCGGGTGTACGATACCGGACAGGTAGGCGGCTATTTCTATATAGAAATGGAGCATATTACAGGACAGAGTCTCCGGGAGTATATCCAGTCGACAAACCGGATCAATGAACGGGAACTTCTCTCCATCGCATCACAGCTTCTAAGTGCCCTTGACTACGCTCATAATGTAAAAATCCAGGGGCCAAACAACGAAGAGATCCACGGGATCCTTCACCGTGATATAAAACCGGAAAACATCATGATCACGCCCGGAAAGCTTGTCAAGCTGATGGATTTCGGGGCCGCCAAGCCGCTCAATATCACCTCCAATACCATGCAGGGGATGATTGTCGGCACATTCCACTATATGTCTCCTGAACAGCTGGCAGGCGACACTCTTGACGTGAGGAGTGATTTTTTCTCGTTGGGTATCGTTTTATATGAGATGGCAACCGGACAGCGACCGTTTGCAGCTGAAAACCTCACCGATCTTATCGGCAAGATAAAGAAGTGTAAATATCCCCGGGTTCGCCATGTGCGCCCATCAATTTCACCGCTTACAGAGGAGCTGATCGACAAACTCCTTGCCCGCGATCCGGACCACCGGCCAGCCTCGGCAAAAGAGATCGCAGAGATGCTGCAACATTGCATCCATTCATTTACCACCTGGGGAACAGGCAAAAAGGTGCGGGTACCATTCTCCATTAAGCGACACTTTCCTGTTGCTTCGATTATCCTCTCCAGCCTTGCACTTGCACTTTCTTCCTATACTTTTTACAAGTCCATAAAGTTTGAACTGCCGGTCCCCCGTTTCTCCGAATCAGCATCGGTGCCGCTTCTTGAACAGGGACGTGTGGCTGAACGCAAAGAGCAGTGGTTATCTGCAGTAAATTCCTACCGAATGGTGCCGCCAATTGAAAAGGGCGGGTTGGCAAATGAATACCTTGAGGCACAGATACGGATGGCTGCAATCATGATAAAACGACAGAATCAGCATACCCAGGCACGAAAAGTCCTTGAAGCACTGAAAACGCAATACTCTGATCCGGCAATCGACGCCTACCTGGGAAGAGCCTACTTTCATCTGGGTCTGCACAAAGAAGCTCAGGAACGATTCGAAAGCGCTCTGAAGGCCACAACCGGCTCGGTGATAGTGCAGTCAAACGAATTCAAACGGGAAATACTGTATTACAGTGCCTGTGCCATCGATGCCAGATTTACAAAAGAAGACCAGAATCAGGCGTTACTGGTAGAAACAATCAAGGCCTGGAACTTTTACCGTGAATTTTCAAAATGTGATTCAAAACAGAACGAAACAGAATGCGCCTTTGCACAGAAGCGGCTTGAGGAGTTGTCGAAGTCGATCAGTGCAGAGTAAAGAAGTTTTGCAGGAGAGAACAGCATGAACAGGAATATTTTTTCGGCTCTTTTAGTCGTCCTTTTGGTGGTGTTATCATCTTCGTCTCAGGCTAAAGTAAAGCAACTGTCGCCAACTGTTCCATTGCGCCCTGTTGCAATCAAAAACGTCTCCTATGCCTCAAGCGGGAAATTCTTCGCCGTGCCGAATGCAATTACAGCTGGAAGTGTGGGGATCTTTTCTGTTGCTGAAGATGGAAAAATTGCTGCTCTTCCGGCACGCTTCTCCGAGAAATCTTTCTCCCGCTCTGCAGGAGTTTTCTACTATCAGGGTTCAAAAGAGGGTGGCCCTGTCGTGATTTTCTTGCCACTTCCAGAACTTCTCTCAGGGTATTCGGTATCATTTACTACTGCAGGTGATACACTTGCCATTGCAGGTGGTGATAAAGTGCTCATATTCGAGGCGGAAGGGTGGAAACAGATCCGCTCGGTAACAATTACCAATAATACAACCAGGGCAGTTTTCTCACCGGACGGAACCATGATGGCTGCGGTTGCAGATGGCAGGGTTTATGTCTTGAATACCAGGACCTATTCGCTGATGTACACACTTGATCCAGTTGCAGGCCATCAGTTTGCAGATGTCGCATTCTCCCATAACAATTCGAAACTGGCTGTTTTTGAGTACCGGACAACAGTAATGGATTATGCATCACGGGTGCGAATCTTTATGAGCAGCTCAGGCGAACAGGACCGCGAATTACCCTATTTACCAGATAAAATAAGCTCTGCTCCGGGGAATCATTTTCCGCTTCTGTCATATTCACCCGGGGATACGGTTTTGGCAGTTACCATTGAAAAGTTCAGAGGTAAGGTCGCCCTTTTAAAAAGCAATGATGGCACAGTGGTGCGGGAGTTCAAAGGATTGTGTCATGCCTATTCCCCTGATGGGACATTGTTTGCTGCAGGATCGAAAATTTATTCCACCTCAACCTGGGAATCTCTGGGGAACTTCAGCAGTTCAGCCCTGGCAGTAACCTTTTCCCCAACTGAGCGGGTTCTCATTGTAATCACTCCTGATACGCTGCGAAGATACAAAATAGAAGAATAGGGTATCAAAAAGAAAACATGAGAATCGGTACCACTGTCATTACCGAATAACCTGCGGCCACACCTTTGTCGAAACCGGTAATATCATCGTTAACGGCTGATGAGACAGCAAGCCAGATCGATGCTCCGGTAATTGCGAACCCAAGAATACGATGAAGTGTGCGGGTATTCTGGTATGTTTTATCACCACTAAGCATGGTCCAGACCCCCAGACCAGCATTGATACCTAACAATGAGAGGTTAGTTATAGCAGCAGCAGTACCGTTTACCTCATCTGTACCTATCACTTTAACAGACGAGTAGATCCCGGCAGCATCGATAAGTGGAACCGAAATGATATGTCCAATTGTCTTTCCATCAAGTGCATGAACCTGTATCACAAAAACACCCATCAATAACAAGATTAAAACAGCTTTTCGCATCTGAAAACCTTTTCGTAAGAGTCCATATACCTTTCTCATAATATAGGTTTTTCATTACAGAGTATCTATAGTCCTTTTGCAGACCAGATCTGTTTACGTTTCCTTATTCCTTTTCTTTTCAGGACCTCATATCGTATTTTAAGTACTACACGGGTAATCCGAAGACAGCAGAGCACATTGGTTTGTTCCTGATCTGAAATACAAATCCTGTCTTCTGATCTCTGTTTTTACTTTTATCCTGTTACAATCGTAATCATTTCTCGATTCTGCACGGTTTGTAAAAACATGATGATCGGACCCACAACCATGGATCTCTTACAGAAAGGCTGATATGCATCCTGTCCTTTTCAAAATCTTCTCTTTTCCTATCCATTCTTATGGATTTATGCTGGCATTATCGTTTTTATTTGGAATATGGCTCTCCGGGAGACGGGCAAAGAAGCAGGGTTTGAATCCGGAGGTGATTGCAGATGTCGGATTCTGGGTAATTCTCTCTGCCATTGTTGGAGCACGTCTCTACTACGTATTTCTGCATTTCGATGAGTTTTCAGGGAATCTGGCATCCATTTTCAATCCTTTTCAGCAAGGCGGTGTAGGAATCGGTGGCCTGGGCATGTATGGAGGATTTATCGGGGCCATTATTGCCGGCATAGTTTATTTCAGGCT
>OBJA01002028.1_pt1 | contig 12496 bp, 9 predicted proteins | sample 1519751 | NCBI WGS metagenome assembly OBJA01 (sample SAMEA3881238, study PRJEB22517) | soil metagenome | biome: lake sediment; feature: soda lake sediment; material: sediment, water from around vicinity | place: India | collected 2013-12-23 | depth 3 m
CTCCTGTCTTCTGACGACTATCAACAAAGTTCCACTCATTTACCAAGAGCGTCTTTGATCTTCTTCCCCAAGCCCCGTTCTTCCATAATCGTTTCCCCGGAAGCCGCCGCATATTTCCGCAAAGCATCCCTCTGTTCACGGCTGAGTTTCGTTGGAATAACGACTTTGACTTTGAGATGATGATCCCCTCTCCCATATCCGCGAAGATGGGTAACGCCTTTTCCCTTCAAACGGAAGGCCGTTCCGCTCTGCGTTCCCTCCGGGATCTTAACCTCAACATCTCCATCGAGCGTGGGGACGGTAATGGTAGTACCCAAAGCAGCCTGGGCCAGACCGATCTCGGCTTCAGAGATGACATCATCGCCATGGCGCTGAAAGATCGCATGGGGTTTGATCGACAGATGAATAAAGAGATCTCCCGGAGGACCGCCGCGCTGTCCCGCTTCGCCCTCGCCGGAGACACGCAAACGCGAACCGCTGTCGACACCGGCAGGCACTTTCACCTCAAGTTCTCGGGTTCGCCTTATTCTTCCCCGACCATTACAGGTCGGACACGGAGTTTGGATGGTCTTGCCCTCGCCGCCGCACCTTTCACAGGTGTGCGTGCTCATAAAACGGCCAAAAGGAGTGTTCTGCGCTGACTGCACTTGCCCCGTTCCATTGCAGACTGCGCAAGTATTGATGGGAGTACCCGGCTTCGCCCGATTGCCGTGGCACTCGTTACAGGTCTCGCTTCGAGGTATCTGGATTGTCTTTGTGACGCCAAAGGCAGCTTCCTCAAAGGCAATGCTCATATCATAACGGAGATCCGCTCCTTGCTCAGGCCCATTTCGGCGGCGTCGGGTGCTTCCGCCAAAGAACATATCGAAGATGTCGCCCATGCCCTCAAAGCCATAATCGCCAAAACCACCTGCGCCAGGGTTAAACCCAGCCTCGCTGGCAGCGTGGCCATAATGGTCATAAGCCGCTTTCTTCTGGGGATCGCTCAAGACCTGGTAAGCCTCGTTGATCTCCTTAAACTTCGTTTCAGCCGCGGCATCGTGTTTATTGACATCGGGATGGTATTGCCGCGCCAAACGTCGGAAAGCCTTTTTAATCTCTTCCTCTCCAGCGTTGCGATCCAACCCAAGCACTTCATAGTAATCCCGTTTCTCTGCCAACTCGTTTTCCTCCTAATCACGGGCTTCTCCCATAAACGCGACTCGACCCCCAGGCCATAACCGGGCATGGGGGGCGAATCCAATCGTTATTCCGGACTTATTCTTCGTCTTTCATCTTATAGTCGGCATCGACCGTTGGACCCTCGGCATTTGGACCATATCCTTGAGGACCCTCATCGTCGGGGGCTGCAGCCCCTGCTTGGGCTCCAGCCGCTTGATTATAGATGGTGGCTGACAACTCATGCAGAATCTTCTCTAATGCCTCTTTCTTGCTGCGGATGGCATCCATGTCTTGGCCAGCCAGAGCTGAGCTGAGTTCTTCTTTAGCCTGATTGACCTGCTCCACTTTTCCAGCATCGGCTTTGTCTCCAATATCCTTTAAGGTCTTATCGACGGTGTAGACCAAGGAATCCGCTTCGTTGCGAAGTTCCACTTCTTCCTTGCGCTTACGATCCTCTTCCGCATTGGCCTCCGCGTCTTTCATCATCCGATCGATCTGATCTTTATCCAAACCGCTGGATGAGGTAATGGTGACTTTCTGCTCTTTTCCAGTACCCAAATCTTTCGCGGAGACGTGCACAATGCCGTTGGCATCGATATCAAATGTTACTTCGATCTGGGGAATGCCCCGCGGCGCCGGGGGAATACCGTCTAAGCGAAACCGTCCAAGCGTAATATTGTCAGCGGCGAATTGTCGCTCGCCTTGGAGGACATGGATATCCACAGCTGTTTGACTATCCGCGGCCGTCGAAAAGATCTGTTTCTTCTGCGTAGGAATGGTCGTGTTGCGTTCGATAATTCGGGTAAAGACGCCGCCCAACGTCTCCAAACCGAGAGACAACGGGGTAACATCCAAAAGAACGATATCCTTAACCTCACCGGTCAAGACACCGGCCTGAATCGCTGCGCCAACCGCCACCACTTCATCGGGGTTGACTCCTTTAAAAGGTTCCTTCCCGGTGATTCTGCGCACCATTTCTTGGACTGCGGGAATACGGGTCGAACCACCGACCAAGATCACCTTATCGATCTGACTGGCATCGACCCCCGAGTCTTTAATCGCGGTTCGAATCGGTCCGGCCGTCGCCTCCACCAAATCGGCGGTAATTTCATCAAATTTCGCCCTAGACAAGGTCAAATCCAAATGGCGTGGCTCGCCATCCACCGCCGTAATAAACGGCAGATTGATATTGGTTGTCATCACGCCGGAGAGCTCAATCTTGGCTTTCTCAGCCGCTTCCTTCAAACGCTGCATCGCCATGCGATCTTTCTTAAGATCGATGCCATTCTCTTTTTTAAACTCATCAACCAACCACTGGATGACGCGTTCATCAAAATCGTCACCGCCCAAACGGTTGTTACCGCTGGTTGCCTTCACTTCAAAGACGCCATCGCCCAATTCCAAGATCGAGACGTCAAAGGTGCCGCCACCCAAGTCGTAAACCAGCACCGTATGGGCATCGGACTTATCCAACCCATAGGCCAAGGCGGCTGCTGTCGGCTCATTGATTATCCGCAAGACTTCAAGGCCGGCAATGGCCCCCGCATCCTTAGTGGCTTGGCGCTGAGCATCCGAGAAATACGCCGGAACGGTAATAACAGCCTGCTTCACCGTTTCTCCCAGATAAGCCTCGGCATCGGCTTTGAGCTTCATCAAAACCATAGCGGATATCTCTTGAGGCGTATAGGTTTTACCCTCAATCGTTTCTTTGTGATCGGTGCCCATATGTCGCTTGATCGAAACCACAGTGCGATCCGGGTTGGCGACAGCTTGCCGTTTGGCAACCTGACCGACCAGACGCTCACCGGTTTTGGAGAAACCCACCACCGACGGTGTCGTCCTTCCACCCTCCGCATTCGTAATAACAGCAGGTTCGCCGCCTTCCATAACTGCGACGCAAGAATTGGTTGTTCCCAAGTCAATACCGATGACTTTTGCCATTTTAATACTCCTCCAATCCAGAATCCTTAAGGGTTTTTAAATTACGGTTATCCCTGTTCCTACTCCGCAACCTTTACCATGCTTGGACGAATGACCTTGCCGTTGAGTTTATATCCTTTTTGCATCTCGGCAATGATCGAGCCTTCGGGAGCATCGGCGTTTTCACGGATGACCGCTTCGTGAACTTCGGGGTCAAAGACTTCCCCCACGGCCGGAATGGCTTCCAATCCTTCCTGGGTCAATGTCTCAAGAAACTGGCGGGCCACCATCTCGATGCCTTTCCGCCATCCTTCACCCTCCGATGGAAGGTTAAGGGCTCGTTCAAAATTGTCCAGTACGGGCAGCAGACGAAGGATCGTCTCCTCAACCGCCAACTGTCGAGCTGATAGGAGTTCAGTCTGCGTCCGCCGGCGAATATTCTCCAGATCGGCTCGCAAACGAAGATATGCCTGGTTGAGCTCGGTATTCTCCTCTTCCAACCGACGGATTGTCTCTTTCAAACCTTCCACATCATCCGCCGGCGCCACATTATCCGTTGTTTGCTCTTCCGGGGCTACAGTCGCTTCTTCCTCCACATCGACTGTTGGCGTCATCTCCTCATTCAAACAGGACACCTCCATTTAGTTTAGATCTCCTGATTTGAGTTGGGAGTGGCAGGCTGTTTGCTATCAATCCCCTTTGCCCAGCTCATTCAGGAGCATACTCAGATAAGTTGCCATATAATCAACGACGGATGTTATACGCCCATAGTCCATCCGCGTGGGGCCCAGTATACCGATGACACCCAAAGCCCGGTCGCCCAACCGGTAATTTGCGGTGATCAGACTGCATTCTCGAATGGCTTGCCGCATATTCTCTTGGCCAATCCTAACCGTAATACCGAATTTGTCTTTGCTAGGTTGCAATAATTCATGCAGGTTGTCATCCTCTTCGAGCATCCCAATGATGGGCTTGATCCGTCCGATCTCTTTAAACTCCGGTTGTTCCAGAATATTTACCGCACCGTCCAGGTAGATCTTTTCCTTGCGTTCACCCTGGATGGAATGCATAAGCAGCCGGATGGCCTCAAGGAGACACCGCTCTTCCATCACCAATTCGGCTCGAACCTCTTGCCAGATCTCCGGCTCCAACCGATCTAATGCTACGCCCCTCAAACGGTGGTTCAAGACCTTTGAGACCTGATCCAGCTCTTCGGAACTCCAATGGAATTCCGTGGAGAGAATCCGATTCTCTACCATTCCTGTATCCGTGACCACCAAAACCATGACGTTCTTCTCATTCAGCGGCACGAACTGAATATGGCGGAAAGTCGCCGAATGGGTCTGCGGACTCAAAACCATCGTAGGGTAATGGGTCATCTGCGATAACACTTTGCCCGCCTGCATCAAAAGGTCTTCTAATCCATGGCGGCGGCTTTTGAGTTCATTTTGGATCTCTTTCATGACTTCCGGCGAGACAGGCCGTTGACTCATCAACGCATCCACATAATAGCGATAACCGCGATCCGATGGAATACGCCCGGCGGAAGTATGGGGTTGCTGGAGGTAGCCCTCTTCTTCCAGGTCAGCCATCTCGTTACGGATGGTGGCTGGGCTTAAACCCAGATCGTATTTTCGAGCGATGGTTCGTGAACCGACCGGTTCCGCCGAACTAATATAGTCATCTGTGACAACCCTTAGTATTCGCCGTTTACGTTCGTCCAAATTTTCGGGAGCCAAGAACGTGCACCCCCCTCTTTTTTTGTTAGCACTCTACTTCAGCGAGTGCTAATCCTCAACAAAAAAATATCACTCTCTTCCTTCTTTGTCAAGGGGCGGAACCCCCTCTTCTTGACCGATCGCCCCGGAAAATATCGTTGATTCTTTGCGCATTCATACACCATCCTTACCATATATAGACTTGTTTATCCAAATATTACCTTGACAGGATGATGCTATCCATATTATTGTGAGTAGTCGAAAACATAACCTTCCCACCCGTGATCTTTCATTATTTTGATTAAAGGCGGTTCGAAGAGATGCGTATTCCTCATGGCGAGCTAAAATGCCCCAAAAGTTTCTTTGCCTTACTTAAAAAGAGGTTTGCTCCATGTGGCATGATGAGACTTGCCGGATCCAACCGATCGCTTTTAGCTGTGGCCTTTACGACCTCCCTTTTAGCATGTATAGCATCTGTCGTCTTCTATATCAATCTCTTCGGTCCACTCCCGGAATCCCCCATGCTCGTGGCCACCGAGGTTTATGACATCAATAATCGTCTGGCGGCAACCTTCTTTATTCAACACCGTCGTCCAGTTGGGCTCGATGAAATTCCCCAATTTCTTCAACAAGCCTTTTTGGCCGTTGAAGACCATCGTTTCTATGAACACCAAGGCATAAATCCCGGCCGCGTCCTTAAAGCCGCCCTCGTCAACCTACGTCGTGGCGGCATTGAACAAGGCGGAAGCACTATTACTCAACAATTGGCCAAAAACATCTTTCTCACCCATGAACGAAGTTTTACCCGAAAGATTAAAGAGTTGTACTACACTGTTAAATTGGAGCTTAACCTCTCCAAACCCGAAATCTTTGAAAGGTATTTGAACCAGGTCTATTTCGGCCATGGCGCATACGGTATCAAAGTAGCCGCAAAGACTTATTTCCAAAAGGATCTGAAGGATCTAAACGAAGCCGAGATGGCTTTGCTGGCGGGCTTGCCCCGTGGACCCTCCTTTTATTCGCCATATAAGAATCCCGACACGGCGCGTCATCGTATGCGGTTGACATTGCATCGGATGTTGGAATGTGACTTTATTACGAAAGATCAGCATGACGCCTATGTCCAACAATCCTTTACGCTACCCGGTTTGGAGCCCCATAACTCCGCTCCCTACTTTATGGATCGAGTCCAAAGAGAGATTAACCAGCTCTTTCCCGATAAACCTGATCTTATATATACGGGAGGAATCCGCATTGAATCCACAATGGATCTCCGGATTCAAGAGGCGGCCAACCAGGCATTTACGAAGGGTCTGCCCCATTTGCTGGTGGACTCTAGAGGCATCCCCCAGCCACAGGGAAGCCTCATTGCGCTCGACCCAAAAAACGGCGAGATCCGTGCCCTTATCGGAGGAACAGATTATGGAAAATCTCCATTTAACAGGGCAACTCAAGCCAAGCGCCAACCCGGATCGTCCTTCAAACCCATTCTGTATGCCAAAGCCCTCGAATCCCATTATACCCTCGCCAGTTCGTTTGATCTGACACCAAAAACCTACATGGTTCAGGGTAAACCCTATTGCCCCACCGATCATGGGGATAAAGAAGCCACGGGTCGAATAACCCTTCGCGACGCGTTGGCGTCCTCCAGCAATGTGGTGGCAGTTCAACTCATCGAAGAAATTGGGCCGCGCGTTATCGCCGAGTTTGCAAAGGAATTTGGAATCGCCTCCCCATTGGTTCCTTCACTCTCCTTGGCTTTAGGAACCAGTGAAGTCAGCCCATTAGAGATGGCAGCCGCCTACATGCCGCTCTCCAACGGGGGCGCATATTTTGAACCGACCATCATTCGAAGGGTCATCGATCGAAACGGACGTGTGCTTTATGAAAGGAAACCGCCTGAAGGGAGACGGGTACTCGACCCCAAAGTCGCTTTCTTGGTGACCGATGCATTGACAGGCGTCCTTAAGCCCGGCGGAACCGCTGCAAACATCGGTCACCGAATATCCCACCCTGCCGCCGGGAAGACGGGAACCACTGAAAAGAATCGAGACGCCTGGTTCATCGGCTATACACCGGATCTCCTCGCCGCCGTCTTTATCGGTTGCGATAACTTCGAAAAAAACCTCCCAGGAGCGGCCAACAGGGTAGCCGCACCGATCTGGGCTGATTTTATGACCGCTGCGCTAAAAGGCTATCCTAAAACACGCTTCAAAGCGCCTTTCCAATTGTTTTCAACAACAATCTGCCAAGCAACGGGTCGGATGCCCAATCCTTTTTGTCCGATCCGCCATGAATATTTCATCAAAGGAACCGAGCCGACGGAAACCTGTAGTGAACACCGGATTACTCAGGTCAATCTCTGTAGTATATCCGGGGATTTGCCGGGACCATTTTGCTATAGTCTCACGCCTCGCATCCTTTCACCCCTGGAAACTCCCGAAAACATCTGTACCATCTGTGGAAGAGGCAAGAAAAAAGCCGAACCAAAAAGCGCTGACCAACAGGAAAAGTCACAAACTGATTCGAACGTAAAACATCCAGAGGATAAAGATGAAAGCGGCTTCTTCCGAAGAATCTTCGGGAAAAAGAAGAAGGATTGATCCATGTCAAACCCGTAACCCGCCACTCCCTTTCCACTTCCTCCAAACGCGGTCACTACCCCAACAAATCTGCGCATAGCCTACCGATCACCGCGTTGCTGACGGGGATCGCCCGTTCGGTTAGGCGCAACCTATTTCCGTCCATGCTTAGCCATCCCTCGTCCATCAATCGAATCCGGGCCGCCTCCACCCTCTGAAGCGCTTCTCCCCAGCGCAGACAAAGGTCATCCCAGTCCAGACCGGTTGTCATTCGCAGACCCAGCATAATCCCTTCGGTCAACTTCTGCTCAGTCGTCAATTGCTCAATCTCTCTCGATGGTGTTCCGCTCTTTGCCACAGTCTCAATATACATGGTGAGATCATCGGTGTTTGACCAACGCAGCATGGCTTTGGTGGAATAGGCTCCAGCGCCGATTCCAATGTAATCCCCAGCCCGCCAATATCGGAGATTATGTCGACATTCCCGACCCGGTTGCGCGTAATTACTGATCTCATAAGGCAACAATCCGTAATTCGGGAGAAATTCGCGGGTGAACTCCATCATCGTCACCGTCTCATCCTCCGACGGCAAAACGAGCTTCCCCATGGCAACCGCCTCTTCCATGGGAGTACCCTCCTCCAGCTGTAGACCATAACAGGATAGATGCTCCGGCTCCAGATCGACGCCCCAGCGAAGGGTTTCTTCCCAATCCTCCAGGCGCTGTCCAGGGATGCCAAAGATGAAATCCAGATTGATGTTGTCAAAACCTCCGTCGCGCGCTGCCAAGAAAGCGGCCTCCGCCTCATCCCGCAGATGGGAACGGCCTAAGAGCCTCAATTCCCGATCATGACTTGTTTGAACACCCAAGCTCAAACGGTTAAACCCTGCTTCGCGCAACTCCGCCAACTTAACCCGGTCAACTGTTCCTGGATTGGCCTCAACCGTCACCTCCGCGTCTTTTGCGAGGAGTCCAAGCCGGTTGACGGAGGCCAGGATCTTCGAGAGAGTCTCCGTCCCGCATACTGTAGGGGTACCCCCTCCAAAAAACACCGTCCTTACGTTCTCCTTCTTCCCTTCTCCCAATTCGTGATAGAGTTCACAGAGCAACGCCGTCTGGTATGCGGGAATCACCGCTTCCCTGCCGGTTGTGGAGGTAAAATCGCAGTATGAACAACGACTGCGGCAGAAAGGAATATGAACATACAAGCCGATTTCGCCCATATCAACATCTCCTATCCAAGCCCATCGAGCACTTAACCCTCCAAACCAAATCCCAGCCCTTAAAAGATTGACTTCGTCCTGAAGTTTAATCCCGCTTAAAAAAACGCAGACTAAGTAGGCTCTCTTTTATCCAAAAGCAAAACTAGGATTGGATGGGCGGTACGGTATGGATCTCTTCATAAACCTTCTCTTTATCTATGTAGCCCGCGTCATCGATGTCAGCTTCGCCACGGTCCGGGTGCTTATGATCATGCGCGGCCAACGGCTTTCCGCAGCCTGTCTCGGTTTCTTTGAGATTATCATCTATATCTTGGCGCTAAGTCGCGTCGTCAATCAACTGGAGCAGCCCTTAAATCTCATCGTCTACGCCATGGGATTTGCCAGCGGCACCATAACCGGTAGTTATCTCGAGGAGCGTTTAGCCGTCGGATTTATCATGGCTGAAGTCATTCCAAAATTCAACGGACAGGAGTTGGCGGAGAAGTTGCGCCAACGCCATTTTGGAGTCACCATCCTCCACGGAGAAGGCCGGGACGGCCCAAGGATGGTTCTCCACATCTCCCTACAGCGAAAAAAACTCCCGGAACTCTATCGGATGATCGAAGAACATCATCCGAAGACCTTTATGACGATCTTCGATACCAAAAGATCGTGGGGCGGATTTTATAAGAGAAAGTAATTAAAGAAGGCGGGGTTACGGAGGCCACTGAAAAACTCGAAACGTTAAAATTGGTCCACAATATATTGATAGCCTAAACATAGCCTAATCACTATATATTGTGGACCAATCCCATGAATAAGGTTTTTTCAGTGGCTTCGGGGTTACCGCCTTTACTCTTCGATCTTGAGCACAGCCAGAAAAGCTTCCTGAGGAACTTCCACCGAACCCAGCTGTTTCATGCGCTTTTTGCCCTCTTTCTGCTTCTCCAGCAGTTTCCGTTTTCGAGAAATATCACCGCCGTAACACTTGGCCAGAACATCCTTCCGCATGGCTTTGATGGTCTCCCTGGCGATAACTTTGGTACCAACGGCTGCTTGAATCGGAACCTCAAACATCTGCCTTGGAATAATCTCCTTCAATTTCTCCGCCAATTGTCGGCCGCGGGCATAGGCTCTATCGCGATGAACGATGGCCGATAACGCGTCGACGGGCTTTTCATTCAATAGTATATCCAGCCGCACAAGTTCCGAGCGTTGATGGCCGACATACTCGTAGTCCAACGAGGCATACCCCCTGGACCGTGACTTTAGTTTATCGAAGAAGTCCATCAGAATCTCGGCCAATGGCAATTGATAGATCAGCATGACCCGTGTAGGGGTCAGGTAATCCATGGTTTGAAAGACGCCACGCCGTTCCTGACAAAGATCCATGATAGCGCCCACAAAATCCGACGGCAGAAAGACTGTCGCTTTGACATAGGGCTCCTCCAGACGATCCATGACAGCGGGCGACGGCACTTCCGCTGGATTACTCAGTTCCTTCATCGATCCGTCAACATAGTAACAATGGTATACCACACTGGGTGCGGTGGCGATCAGTTCCAAATCATACTCCCGCTCCAAGCGTTCCTGAATGATCTCCATATGAAGCAAGCCCAAAAATCCGCAACGAAATCCGAATCCAAGAGCTGCAGAAGTCTCCGCCTCAAACTCCAGCGACGCATCATTCAGCTTTAACTTCTCTAAAGCATCCCGCAAGTCGCCGTATTGATTATTATCAACGGGATAGAGTCCACAAAAGACCATCGGCTTGGCCGGACGGTACCCCGCCAGAGCCTCGCGGGCAGGCTTGCCAGCCAAAGTAATCGTATCTCCGACCTGAGTATCGGTCACGCTCTTCATACTGGCAATGACGCATCCAACTTCCCCACTGGTCAACTGCCTTACCGGCGTCATCGAAGGTCGAAAGACTGCTAATTCGGTGACTTCGAACTCTTTCCCCGTCGCCATCATCCGCATCCGGTCACCGATGGCCAATTGACCATCCTTGACCCGTACATATGCAATGACCCCTTTATAAGCATCATAGTATGAATCAAAGATCAAAGCCCGCAACGGTCCGTCCGCTTCACCCTTGGGAGCGGGAATATGCTTCGCGATAGCCTCCAAGATATCTTCCGTGCCTATCCCCGTCTTGGCGCTGGCCAAGATACAACTCTCTGGATCGAGGCCGATAATCTCTTGAACTTCTTGCTTGACTCGTTCCGGGTCCGCGCTGGGCAGATCAACTTTATTGATGACCGGAATGATCTCGAGATCATGCTCCAAAGCCAAGTACAGATTGGCTATGGTCTGCGCCTCCACTCCTTGAGTCGCGTCAATGACCAAGAGCGCGCCTTCGCAGGCCGCTAAGGATCGAGAGACTTCGTAGGTAAAATCCACGTGACCCGGAGTATCGATAAGATTCATCAAATACTCCTGTCCGTCTTTGGCTTTATAATTGATCCTCACCGCTTGAGCTTTAATCGTAATGCCCCGTTCCCGTTCCAGGTCCATCGAGTCCAAGACCTGCTCGGTCATCTCCCGCTGGGAAAGCGCGCCGGTGTATTCCAATAGCCGGTCAGCTAGGGTTGATTTCCCATGGTCAATATGGGCGATGATACAAAAATTCCGAATGTTGCGCCGGTCGATCGGGCCCACCCCCGTGTTCGTAGCCGCGGGTTCTTAGGCCCACGGAATTGCGTTTTGAATCAAAAAGTAATTTGATCGCTTATCGTTTTGTGAAGAAGACAACCCGAAGCATGGCTCCGGGCAGTATCTAAAAGATTATAGCATTGATAAACCGTCATTGCAATATATTCATCAAACCTAACCATTCTTAAACTAAAAACCTTCTCCTTCTTCACCTTTCGGGAGAAAACTGGCCGTAATTTACTATCGCGTTCTACTAACTACGAACTACTCGCCACCCGCACGCAACTCGCAACTCAACCCTACACCAGTTTTTTCACCCACTCGACAACGCCCAATGTCTCTAAGCCGCGAGGTATGAAATCTTTGAGCGATAGATAGATCAGAAAGAATCCGCAAACCATGATCAAACCGCGAAAAAACCGGGAGGGTATGACGTGACGGCCGGTGGCGATGGCAATTGAAATCACCGTATACCAAACAAGATCCGCCATGAGGTGTCCGATTAAAAACAGCGCCAGGCCCATCGTCCCCCACGTTTTGGCATGCACCATCAGCCCCAAACCAATTGTCGCCCACCACAAGCTCCAATAGGGGTTTGATAAAGATACGACCGCTCCTGCCAATACAGGGTGCATTCTTTTCCCAGTTAGTTCGGCTCGATTCTCAAGGGACAACCCCTCTTTGCCGCCGTTTAACAGCATACCCCAGGCCATCCAGAGCAACACCGCGCCACCGACCAAACCGACGATCCCTTGCGTAATGCTTTGGGAGATCAATCGATCCAGTCCAAGCATCAAGCCGACAACCAGGACAGTCTCTAATATAGCATGTCCAAGCACCATCAACGGTCCAGCCGTCCAACCCCTCTGATAACTCTCTTGAATATTGACTGTCAACAGCGGACCCGGCATGATGGCGCCGGAGAAACCGACGCCCCAAGCATTGAAAAATATCGCCAATAAACTCACCCGATAAGCCCCCTAACCTACCGTCCTAAGTTTAATTATACCAAAACCATACTGCCTAAAAAATACCCTTGTCGCCCCACGTCAACTTGAAAACTGCCTTTCTATTTGGGTCCGGCTTTGTAGTCCAAACTCACCCTTTTTGTTTCCCTCTCTTTGCCAAAGAGAGGGAAAAAGGCCTAATCAAGATGGGAATTAGACGTAAGGCCCGATGCCAGAGACTTCGAAGCATATTCTACGTCTCCTTCTCTTTCGCAAAGAGAAGGAGAACGAGGATGAGTTCGGACCCTAATT
>OBJA01002030.1_pt1 | contig 12492 bp, 5 predicted proteins | sample 1519751 | NCBI WGS metagenome assembly OBJA01 (sample SAMEA3881238, study PRJEB22517) | soil metagenome | biome: lake sediment; feature: soda lake sediment; material: sediment, water from around vicinity | place: India | collected 2013-12-23 | depth 3 m
TTATATTTTAAGTGCTCGCGCTTTTACAGACAACGAAGGGGCGGAATTGATGAAAAAAGCGACAAGTAAATTTGAATCACTATATATGAGGATTCAAATCGATGATGAACGCCCCACTCAAAGGGTGATTTACGTACCTTGGGATGCACAAACACAGATTTCCGGCAAATTTCACTTTAATGGGGGTAAACAAAAATTAAAACTATGGCTTCCGAAAGGCGTAAGGCTTGATTATATTCAGATTCAAACCTATACTTCTCCCCAAGTGCCGGCAAATGTAATCGATTATATTCCCCCATACACACCTCCTCCTGCCAGACCCCGCCTTTGGGTTAATAATCAATCTTTGGATCTTGTGAAAGATCGTCTTAACGAGGGAGAAAACAAAGCGTATTGGGCGGAACTAAGCGACAAGGCTCTTACACCCCATACCGTTGATTATAAAGATAATGCAGAGATAACATATGATGCACAACTGGAAACGGCTACCAGATATAAAGCTTTTTATTATTTAATGACAAAAGACAAATCTATAGGGAAAGAAGCCATCGAATTAATGACAGCATATCTCTCAAGGGTTGAGTTTGGAAATCTACTGGATATTACGCGCGAGATTGGTAGAGCAATATATAGTGCTTCGCTAGTGTATGATTGGTGCTATGAACTGATGAATCCTAATGATCGAATAATCCTGTTTGAAAACCTGATGCGGTTGGCGGAGGATATGGAGATTGGATGGCCTCCTTTCAAGCAGTCAGTGTTAACCGGACACGGCGGTGAAGCGCAAATACATAGGGATCTCCTTGCAATGAGTATTGCCATATATGACGAAGACGCTGTCCCATACCATTACTGTTCATATCGTATACTTGAGGAATTGGTTCCTATGAGAAACTGGCAATACCAATCTCCCAGACATAATCAGGGTGTAAATTACGGAGCATACAGAAGTCAATGGGACATACACGCTGCATGGTTCTTTTACAGGATGACAGGCAAGGAGGTATTTGACAAAAATCTGAAAAGTTTTCCTTATTATTGGTTGTATATGCGGCTCCCAAATGGGCAAATGCTTCGCGATGGAGACGGATTCGATACCGGTAAACCGGGAGAATTCTACTATTGGAAAAATCCGGTGACTTTATTCCTTTTTTATACATACGCGAACGACCCGAAGCTGAAAGGCGAATTTCTGCGCCAAGGAAGGACTATTAACGATCCCATGCTCTTCCTACTGCTTAACGATCCTAACCTGAAAGCTGACGAAAGCCTGGAAGACCTCCCTTTGAGTATCGATTTTGGGCCTATACTCGGGTCAATGATAGCCAGAACAGGCTGGAATATCGGGATGGATAGCGACGATGTGGTAGCCGAAATTAAAGGTGGAGGATACCATTTCGGGAATCATCAACATAGTGATGCCGGATCGCTGCAGCTCTTTTACCGGGGATTTCAGGTCGTCGATCTCGGAGTATATGGTTTTTACGGTACACCTTACGATATGAACTTTAACAAACGTTCCATCTCACACAGTATGATGCTGGCGGTTGACCCTGATGAAGATTTCGGTAACAGAGTCACATCCAATGATGGGGGAACAAGATTCAATCAACGACATCCCGAATCCCCGGCAGTTGCAATGAACGACCCCTGGTTCAATAACGGAACCGTTATTTCAACCGATTTCGGCCCCTCGAGCAAAACACCTCTATTCAGCTATTTTTCAGTCAATCTAAAGGATGCATATTCTGACAAGATGGAAGACTATACAAGGCAGTTCTGTTTTGTCAACCTTGAGAATGATACCATACCTGCTCTTATTGTGCTAATGGATAAGATGACAACGGCCAATCCGGACTTCAAGAAGTATTGGCAAATTAACAGTCACACAAAGCCGGTAATCTCTAATGGAAGATTTCTGTTAGAGAACAGAATGAAAAGTAGAGTGGGAAGGACCTATGTGCAGCTTCTGACTCCAAAAAGCGATAACTACTCGGTTGAGCTCTTCAGTGGCACAGATGCTAACAGTTCTTTTGGGACAAAGTATGAAATTCCCGGTAGAGTGACAGCAAGAAATCTTCCGGAAACTAACGGACATCGTCTTATGGTATCATCTCTGATCCCAAGAAAATATGACCATTTCCTTGCTTCGTTTCTAGTTGTTGAAGGAGATCAAAAACCGATCAATATAGATTGTATGGAGATAAACAACGCCTATTTTCTCTCCTTTGGAGATTATCTGCTTGCGATCAATAAAGAGATAGAGTTGATCGACAGTTCATTTTCCCTGACAATACCAAAATGTAGGTATCCTTCAAAGCGGGTTGTGATCATGGGAGTTAAAGAAGGACAATGGAATATCTGTAATAAGGTCGGTACTATCGACTTTGATGTGGAGGTACTCAGTAACAAAAATACCATCTACTTCCAAACCACTGCCGGAGAATATAAAATTACTCCAAGGAAATAGTCCGGAATGACAGAAATTATTTATAGAGATAAATAAGCAATATAAAAATATATGAAAGATTTAATTTCACATTCAAAATTTATCTCATAGCTTCACAAATAATCAAATCACAACAGATAGTAATTGTCAACAAACAACAATAAGATATGAGTAGTCCAATTTTAAAAAATATTTTCAGTCTGACAGGTATAGGTGTAATTTCAGTAACCAACTTTTACGCACAAGATAGACCAAATTTTATATTAATTATTGCTGACGATGTAAGTTGGGATGATTTTGGTTGTTATGGAAATGAAACAGTTCATACTCCAAATATTGACAAATTGGCCACAGAAGGAATGTGCTTCACTAACGCCTATTTAACAGTGAGTTCCAGTAGTCCCAGCAGAGCTAGTATTATTTCGGGAAGATATCCTCACTCTAACGGTGCAGCAGAACTTCATACTCCTCTCCCTAAAAATCAAATTCCTTTCCCTATTTTATTAAAAGAGAACGGATATTATACCGGACATGCAGGTAAATGGCATCTTGGACCAAATATATATCATGCATTCGACATCTATACCGATAATAATGGTTACAACAATGGAGATGGGGGGGAAGATAATTGGGTACCATTTCTAAAGAAGCGTCCTAAAGACAAACCATTTATCTTTTGGTTTGCCTCGTATGATGCTCATCGACCATGGGGTGCTGATAATTTCCATATTACACATAATCCTAATGAAATAGAAGTTCCGCTTTACTTTATAGACACCTCAGAGACAAGAAAGGATATGGCATCATATTATAATGAAATTGCAAGGCTTGATTATTTTATAGGGAAAGTAAAAGAAGAACTAGAACTGCAGGGTGTACTTGATAATACTATCATTATGGTAATGTCCGATAATGGACGGCCATTTCCAAGATGTAAGACCCGAGTATACGATAGTGGTATGAAAACCCCCTTTGTTGTATTTTGGCCTGCAGGAATCAAAGACAAAGGGTCTTATACTGAAAGTTTAATTAGTGCAATAGATATTGCACCTACCATCTTGGAACTCGCTGAAATAGCGTGTCCCAAAGAATATCAAGGTAAAAGTTTCACATCTATATTAAAGAACCCCACATCCGAAATCAGAACAGTTGTTTTTGCTGAACACAACTGGCACGATTATGAAGCACATGAAAGAATGGCAAGAACAAAAGATTATTTATATGTATTGAATTCAAGACCCAATTTAACGAATTGTGGTCCGGCTGATTCGAAGGGTTCTCCTACTCAATATGCATTAAATGAGGCACGAAATAATGGTAAATTAACTTCGACTCAGGCTGATATCTTCATTACGCCACGGCCGTATGAAGAATTATTTGATGTTAAAAAAGATCCATTACAATTAATAAATATTGCTTCACATCCTAAGTACCAAGATAAATTAAATGAAATGCGGTCGTTACTTAGGAACTGGCGATATAATACTAAAGACACAAATCCTAAAGATCTTACCCCTGATTGGTATGATAGAGAAACCGGTGAATCTTTAAAAATTGATCGAAAGAGAGGGGTTATGCCAGGAAATCAATAAAATAGAAAAGCATGTTTCCAGAATAATAAACGACAAAATTTTAATTTTATCCCGAAAAATCCAAACAGCATTCCAATTATGACAATTTTTTCATGGCAATACAGATTTCACTATATCTGTTCTTCATATTTATTTAACCATGATACTCAAATAGAGACATAACAAGCTATCGAATAATTAATGCTAAATGTATGAATTATTCATTTGAGAAATATTTTCTCTATCCATTTTCCCGATAAAGTGAGGAGATTGTAAAAAGTGAAAACTCAAAGTTATTGGAGAGAAACTACCTAGGCATTGTAAAATAATATTCTGTTAAAGATACAAACAAATATTGACGTTTTTTGAGGAAATTACTTCGCAAAAATATCCTTAATGACATTTTATTATATTTTTCTTTGTATCATATCAGTCCTAGATTGATCTCTATTATTAATTTTCATAATAACAAGATCAGGATCAGCTGGCGTACATGATATATAATTATATTTAGACAAAGATATCTAATCGATCAATAGGGTAAAACAAAACATAATTAATATACATGTATTAAACTTAATATTTAGCATTTTGCGGAAATAATCCAATACAGGTCAATACATCAAATTGTGTTTAATATATGTAAATTAAATTAAATAGCATATTTATTAAATTTTTAGAAACTCTTCATAAATGCCAATCTAATAGCAGTATTGGGTAAGATCAATCACACTAATCGATTGAAAATATGGATTCAAACATGAATTACTTTAGTAAATTTCAATGAGTAATAATTTAATCATCTGTAGTTTTAAATTCTAATTTATAGTAATATGATGAATAACAAAAAAGTTTTTTTATTATTAACTGCCTTTTTATTCTGTAATTTTTTATTCGTGAATAAAAGTATAGGACAGGTGAACAGAAATGATTATCTGATTGATGGCAAGGATACTATACAATTGTTATATGACACCAAACCATCGAAATATGTTACGAGCTCTATTTCTCAGGTTGGAGGTGATGTAATTAACAACATCCCTGTGTCTAATTTCCTCAATACTTTAGCAGGAAGAGCCACGGGAGTTTTCCAGACTAATCTGACAGGAACTCCGGGTTTTGAAACAGGTACTCAGTCTGTACGAGGTTCCCATACATTCGGGAACAGGCAATCTCCGGTAATTCTAATTAATGGAAGACCTGATGATGTAAGAATGCTGGATCCTTATGATATAGAGAGCATCAGCATTCTTAAAGACGCGGCTGCGACAGTACTCTATGGGCTACAATCAGCGAACGGTGTCATCCTTATAACAACAAAAAAGGCGAAAGAAGGTCGGATCAAAGTGAATTTCAATAGCGAAACCTCTTTTTCTCAAGTAGGACGTTTACCTAAATTTCTTGATTCTTACAACTATGCTCAATTATATAATGAGGCTATGTTGAATGATAATCCAAACTCAGGCGTAAGATATAATCAAGAGGCATTAGATGCCTACAGGACAGGCAGTAACCCATATGTATATCCGAATGTAAATTGGACAAAAGAATTTTTAAAAGATCATACCATTCAAACTAGGAACAATATTTGGATTAGCGGTGGTAATCAGAATACCAACTTCCACGTATCAGTCAATTATCTGTATTCAAACGGATTATTTAATGTAGAGGAAGATCTTAATACATATAATACCAATTCTAATGTCAAAACGATGAATATTCATGGAAATGTCAAAACTAAAGTTGGTGATAATTTGTATGTAAACGCTGATATACGCGCGAAAAAAGATAAGAAAAACTCTCCGGTGGTCGGCTTGTCGGATGCAAGTTTTGCTTCATCCGTTAATACTACTTTATATTCCACTCCATTCAATGCACATCCTATTTTGAATGCGGATGGATCTATTGCAGGAACGAATGACTACAAAAATAATCCCTATGGATTATTGAATCATAAAGGATATACAATGGTTGAAAATTTTTCTCTATCAACTTTCGCCGACATTACTTATGATCTCAAGGATTTTGTAAAAGGTCTTAAAGTAAAGGGGTTGATCGGCTTTAATAACTACAATGATTATCGAACATACAGGACGAAAAATTTTGCTGTTTATCAATTAAAAGCAGATGGAACAAGTTATGATCAAATAGGGCAGGATACTCAAACCGGTAATTCCGGAGGGTACGACTACAATTTCAGGAATTACCAACACTACCTTTCTTTTCTTTATTCCAATACTTTTAATGATCACACTGTAGATGCTTTTTTAATGTACGAAAGATTCCAGAGTGATAATTTACTTTCTTCCGATTTGTATAGTAATTATCAAGGACCTAAAGGAAAAGTTTCTTATAGATTCAAAGATACTTATTTATTAGACATTGCTTTTTCTTACCAAGGAAGCGAACAATTCCCTTCGCATAAAAGATATGGGCTGTTTCCCGCAGTATCGGCAGGCTGGATTATATCGAATGAGGATTTTTTAAAAGACAATTCATTCCTGAATTACCTCAAACCACGTGCTTCTTATGGGATTACCGGTAATATGCCCGGAGTTTACTTTGGCTATTTGGCTGCTTATTCATCAGGTACCAACTACCTGTTTGGCGTTAATCCTGCTGCACAACCAGGATATGCAGAGTCAAAAATAGAAAACCCTCTTATCACCTGGGAAAAAAATAAAATTCTAAATTTGGGAGTAGATATAGCCTTATTGAACAATAGGATGAACATTGTTTTTGACTATTTTTCTGAAAACAACAATGATATTCTTATTGCAGATGCAATTACCTCTATGTATGGAGCAACAATTTATGCACCAACAGGAAAATCTAAAAATAAAGGATATGAGTTAACAGTTGGATGGAACGATAAAATACGTGATTTTAATTATTATTTTAATTTCAATCTTTCCCAAACAGCAAATGAAATTGTTTTCCAAGACGAACAATTTAGAGAATATCCATGGATGTATAGAACAGGGCTTCCTCTTAATTCAAGATTCGGATATGTATTTGATCGTTTTTTCACGGAAGAGGATAATATAAGTACTCTTCCCGATCAGTCTCTGTTAGGAACACAAAAACCGGGAGATTTGAAATATAAAGACTTGAATGATGATGGAGTTATTGATCAGTATGACATAACATATATCGGTAAAGCCAAGATGCCGCAGGTATATTATGGGTTCAGCGTTGGAGCAGAATATAAAAAGATAGACTTGAATGTCTTTTTTGAAGGAATAAGCGGAAGCACAACGTATAATTCCGGCTATACATATTGGGACTTTTATAATACTACAGGCAATGTGTTGGAACATCATTTAGATAGATGGACACCAGGCAGTGGTCAAACAGCCGGATATCCAAGGTTGACATTATCTAATAACAACAATTATGTAACTAGTTCTTATTGGGTTAAAGACAATTCTTTTCTTAGGCTTAAGTATATGGAATTGGGTTATACTCTTCCTCAATCTTTATCCCAAAAAGCGGGAATGTCTAAATTCAGGATTTTTGTGAATGGCAACTATCTGTACACTTGGGACAAAATAAAGATAAAAGATCCGGATGGACCTGATAATGCTATGGATTATCCTTTGCGACGCACATTTAGTGTTGGATTAAATATTAGTTTTTAATTACAAAAGGAAAAAGAATTATGAAAAAAATAATTATATATATCATATTATTGACGACAATTGGGTATTTTTCTTCCTGCGCAGAGGATACTATCAATTCACGTCCTGTAGATTTTACTCCTCTTCATGTTTTATTAGGGGACTCTGTAAAAATAACCGGCTTTGTAACGAATATTTATTCCCATATGCCAACCGGTTACAATCGCTTAGGTTCTAATTCAATGTTGGCTTCCTCTATCGATGAGGCAGTGCATGCATCAAGAGGATCTGCTGCAGAACAATGGGGTATGGGTAGTTGGAGTCCTACTGTTCTTTATGATAATTCATTCTCCTCTTCTTATCAGGCTATTCGAAAAACATTTATCTATGAAGAACTTATAAAACCTGAAATTCAGGATTTTATCATGGGACCTTATGGACAAAATGTCAACTATGGACAAGTTCTCTATTTAAGAGCGCTATTCAACTTTGAACTGTTAAAAAGATTCGGAGGATATCCAATTGTTGATAAAATGTTGAAATCTGACGAGGATCTGAACTTGCCTAGAAATACATACGATCAATGTGTCGAATATATTGCCTCTTTATGCGACCAGGCCAGTGAACTGCTCCCCACCTCATATGCGGTGGCTCAATTAGGACGGGCAACGAAAGGAGCTGCTTTGGCTCTAAAATCCAGATTATTATTATATGCGGCAAGTCCTTTATTTAACGACTCATCAAATCCTACAGGTGGGGCAGAAAGAGGGACTTTCAATATCAATAAATGGGAAGATGCAGCGGCAGCGGCAGCGAATGTTATTAATCTCAAGGAAAATGGAACAGCTTTATATTCCTTATTTAATAATTATGCCGATTTCTTTAATACATTAAATAATAATAAAGAAATCATCATCTCTCGTATGGAGGCCGCCAGCAATAACAAAGAGCAAATGAACGGCCCCGTGAGCATTACTAACGGTCAAGGAGGCACTAACCCTACATTAGAATTAGTGGATGCTTATGAAATGATCGATGGCACTCCCTTTGACTGGAATAACCCTGTACATGCGGCTAATCCGTTCTTAAACAGAGAGCCTCGTTTTTATCAAAGTATATTATACAATGGTGCTACATGGATGAATAACATGAAGATTGAAACGTTCGTAGGAGGTGCAGACAGTGAGGGTGCAAATGCCACGAGAACCAGTTTTTATTTACGGAAATTACTAAGTATAAATGCAAGATGGAATGCGCCTACGGGAACAGCTCATCACTGCTTTCCTTTGTTTCGTTTTGGAGAAATCCTGTTAAATTATGCAGAAGCAATGAATGAGGCCTATGGTCCTGATAATGACCCGAAAGGATATGGGTTAACTTCACGTGAAGCTATCAAAATAATAAGACTTAATGAGAAACGCTATTCATCATGAAAGACGAATAGAATTGGCTTTTGAAGAACACCGGCATTTGGATCTGAGGAGATGGAAGAAAGCTGAGGATGTACTTAGTAAACCTGTTCATGGATTAACTATTACTAAAAATTCTGATGAGACATTCTCCTATACGAAAAAAGAAGTGGAAAGTAGGGCTTTCAGTCCAAAAATGTATCTATACCCCTTTCCCCAATCGGAAATTGCCAGAAATCCCAATTTAATTCAAAATACAGGTTGGTAACTATTAATAAATAATATGAACATGAAAAAGTTTACTATAATTTTATTATCAAATTTATTTTTTGTCATGCAGTTTTTTGCTCAAAATATTTCTATTGAAGGACGGGTGACTGCTGCAGGAGACAGAGAACCCCTTCCGGGAGTTAATATTTTGATCAAAGGAGCTACCGGGCAAGGAACCGTGACTGACATCGATGGAAATTATCGTATAAGTGTCCCTGCGGGTTCTGTGTTGATTTACAGTTCTATTGGCTTTGAGACTCAAGAAATAACCGTGGGAAACCAGAGAGTTATTAATATTGTAATGAATGAAGATATTGAAATACTACAGGAGGTCGTAATAATCGGATATGGTCAACAGAAAAAAGCAAGTGTTGTAGGAGCTATTTCAAATATCGGACAAGAGGAGTTGACAATGGCAGCCCCCACAAATTTGAGTGGTGCCGTAGCCGGTAGAATACCTGGTGTATTGGCCCGTTTAGGTGACGGTAATCTCGGTGGAGGGGATAACCGGTACACAACTCAGGAAATGGATAATTCAAGTATTTTCATCAGGGGGAGAGCAACTCCAAATAACGCAGCCCCTTTAGTCCTCGTTGATGGTATTGAGTCTGATTTTGCGAGGGTAAACCCTCAGGATATCGAACAGTTCAGTGTTTTAAAAGATGCTTCCGCAACCGCAGTTTATGGAGTAAGAGGGGCTAATGGTGTCATCTTAATTACCACTAAAAGAGGGGCTCTCGGCAGGCCAAAAGTCACGATTAATTCCCAATTCAGGATGCATCAACCACTCGCTTTTCCACGGCCCCTTGGCGCCTATGATTATGCTGTTCTATACAATGAGGCTTTAAGAAATATGGGCAGTCCTCCTTTATATACGGAAGAGGATATCGAACATTGGCGTTTAGGTGATGATCCACTCAATTATCCAGATGTAGATTGGTATGATGAAATGGTTAAAGATCATTTTTATGAGCAACATCATACTGTGAATGTGAGGGGTGGAACGGAAGATGTAAAATATTATATCTCGGGCGAGTACAATCATGCCGGAGGACCATTTGATGCAGGACCAGGTTTGGAAAGCAGATATGACAAATTTAATTTAAGGACCAATTTCGATTTTAACCTTACGAAATCAACCCTCTTGAATGTAAATTTAAACGGAAGATTAGAAGATAAATTTGATGTAAATTATGGAGAATCTACGGGTCAGCGTTATTATGGATCTTTTTGGTGGGCAATTCTTGCTACACGAGGAAATGTATCACCTATAAAAAACCCTAATGGAACCTGGGCGTATGGTTCGGACGATGATTGGAATAAAATGGCAACTCTGAAAGAAGGGGGTTACAGGCATAGATCAACAAATACATTAGAAGGCAGTGTTTCACTAAATCAAAAATTAGATTTTATAACACCTGGTCTCTCTTTTCGAGGTATGTACGGAGCCGTTATTGCTTCTGGGGTAAGAAAGGTTATCAATCCGGAAAGGATACCGGCATTATATTCTTATGATTCAAAAACAGATACATATACATTACGTAGGGCTGAAGGATTTAGAACTAATGCTATGGGCGTCTTACCATATACCAGAAGATTTCATTTTGAGGGCGCTTTAAATTATGAAAAAAATATACTGGAGGATCATCAAATAACCGCTATGGCTATTTATATCCAATCTCAAAGAGAAAGTGATGCCACTTTACCTGTTTCATACCGAGGAATGTCAGGAAGAGTAACTTACGGTTTTAAGTCAAAATATTTAGCTGAATTTAATATGGGTTACAATGGATCCGATCAATTTGCAAAAGGAAAAAGATATGCTTTTCTACCTGCATTTTCATTGGGTTGGGTTCTTTCCGAAGAGAATTTCATAAAAGAAAATATGAAATTTATTGATTTCTTCAAAATAAGAGGTTCATATGGTACAGCAGGAAATGATAAAATAGGCGATTATAGGTATCTCTATAGATATGAGTTTAACAAAGTTAGTAATTCCGGATGGACAGATTATATGCATGAAGTGTACAATTTCGGATTAACCCCGGTTTCTCAGTCTGGAATTGAAGAGGGGGCATTGGGTAATGACAATGTATCCTGGGAAATCGCTAAGAAAACAAATGCCGGGATAGACTTGATGCTATTTAATAATAGGATTAATTTCACAGGTGATTTATTCCGGGAAAACAGGAGTAATATATTGGTTAGAAGGGCGGACATCCCCACTCAAACCGGATTAGTTATTGACAAATTACCCGCACAAAATATTGGTAGAGTAACAAACAAAGGAATAGAATTATCACTATCATATAGTGATAAAATTGGTGAAGTAGGTTTCACCGTAGGAGGTAATTATACATTTGCCCGAAGTAATATAGATTATATAGCCGAGGCACAGTTAGAATATCCGTATCAAATGCAAAAAGATCATCCCATAGGACAAAATTATGGATATGTTTGGACTGGAAAGTTTTACGATTACGACGATTTAGAAAATCCGGATATTCCGAAACCAACTGGGACACTTTATGCAGGAGACTTGATATTTGAAGATCTGAATAATGACGGGGTAATTGATAATCGTGATGTTGCCGCAATTGGTCATCCTACAATCCCTGAAAAGATTTTTGGTTTTAATATCTCATTGACCTATAAAAATTTCTATCTTGAAACATTTTGGCAAGGGGCATCCAATGTGAGTTCCCGATTTACCAACGAATTGAGATATGAATTTTCTCCCAATGTACTGCCTATTCATCTAGATCGTTGGGTGTACGATCCCGAACGGGGATTGGATACCCGTGAGACAGCAAAATACCCTTCTCTGATTATAGGCGGATCGGCGCAAACGAAGGCTAATTCTACATTTCAATTACTGAATAGTGAATATTTAAGATTAAAGACTGCGGAGTTAGGTTATATAGTACCTAAAAAAGCGGTAGAAAGAATTAAGCTCTCTGACATGAAAATTTTCCTCAGTGGATCTAATCTATTGACATTCGACCATATTAAATATGTAGATCCGGAATATAACTCCGGAACTCGAGGAAATTATTATCCACCGACCAGATTTTACGCACTTGGGTTGAATATAACATTTTAACATTGACAGATTATGAAAAATAAATATTTATTATTGCTTTTTGTATTGTTCGGATTTTTATCATGTGTTG
>OBJA01002031.1_pt1 | contig 12491 bp, 12 predicted proteins | sample 1519751 | NCBI WGS metagenome assembly OBJA01 (sample SAMEA3881238, study PRJEB22517) | soil metagenome | biome: lake sediment; feature: soda lake sediment; material: sediment, water from around vicinity | place: India | collected 2013-12-23 | depth 3 m
CGAACTGTGGCTGGTGCTGGACATGGCCTGCTATCTTGGCCAGCACGGCTATCGGGTCAGAGTGGAGGAGTTTTGTGCACCGCCGCTGACCCCGCGCAACCTCCTGCTCTCGGCACGGCTGCGCTGAGTGGCTTGCATTAGCTGGTCAATTTGCATAATATGCCCGGCTTTCCAGCAGCGCGGTGCATACCATTGGGGTGTGTAGCGGCGCGACCAAGCACCCAAACGAGGTTTTACGGCCATGAAAGCGGATATCCATCCTGAATACAGCGAAATTAATGTCAGCTGCAGCTGCGGCAATACCTTCAAGACCCGCTCCACTGCCGGGCACGACCTGAGCCTTGATGTCTGCTCTGCCTGCCATCCCTTCTATACCGGCAAGCAGAAGATGGTGGATACCGCCGGTCGCGTCGACAAGTTCCGCCAGAAATACGGCCGCAAGTAAGTACACGGGTCTTTGCCCCGTCACAAAAAAGGCGCCATCGGTAAGATGGCGCCTTTTTTGTTGGTGTTATGTCGCTTGAGCGCGCGCGTGTAATTTGTGAAACATTCGGGTTAAAAGAGCTCTTCCGTGACACTGCCCGCCGAGCCGGAATCCGCCGGGGTGGCCGGTGTGGCCTGATGAAGCGGCGGTTGCGGGGCATGTTCGCTGCGGAACAGCTCGAAGATGGCATTGCTGCTGTCACCGGCCGCATACTGGCCGGTTTGTGGGTCGATGCGTACCGAGACGATCCCGTCCGGGCGCGGGTAATGGTATGCAGGCTGGCCCTCCAGAGCCACCCGCATATAGTCGATCCAGATCGGTAATGCCGCCCGTGCCCCGGTCTCCTGGTTGCCTAGTGGCTGCGGGGTATCGAATCCGACCCAGGCGGTACTGACCACATGGCCGTTATAGCCGGCAAACCAGGCATCGCGCTGCTCATTGGTGGTGCCGGTCTTGCCGGCGAGATCAGTGCGCCCCAACTGCAGGGCACGCCGTCCCGTCCCGCGCCGGATCACATCCGTCATGATCGAGTTCATCAGATAGATATTCCGTTCATCCACCGTGCGAGGCGCCTGGCGCAGAAACGGTTTGCTGATCTCTGGCAGCAGCTCTTCCTGTTCAGCACCTGGCGTCGACTCTGCCAGGCTATCCGGGAACAGGGAATCCTCGGTGGCCGCCAGGCAGGTCTCGCAGGCCAGTGTAGGACTGGCTTCAAACAGAATATTCCCCGCCTCATCCTCGATACGCTGGATAAAATAGGGTTCGACCAGATAGCCGCCATTGGCAAATACCGCAAAGCCGCGCGTCAATTCATACGGTGTCAGCGAGGCGCTGCCCAGTGCCAGCGACAGATCCCGCGACAGCCGGCTGGTGTCAAAACCGAAGCGTTCCATGAAACGCACCGCATTGCCGGTACCGATACTCTCCATGATGCGGATCGAAACCAGATTGCGTGAATTGGCCAGGGCATCCCGGAAACTGGTCGGGCCATAAAAGCGCCCGCTGTAATTGGATGGGCGCCACTCGCTTTCCAGATTCCTGTCGGCGAACACCACCGGGGCATCATTGATCACGCTGGCTGCGGTAAAGCCGTGCTCCAGTGCCGCCGCATAGATGAATGACTTGAAGACCGAGCCGGGCTGGCGCTCGGCCTGGGTGGCCCGGTTAAATTTACTGTGAAAGAAATCAAAGCCGCCAACCAGCGCCAATAGTGCGCCATCCTGCGGGTTGAGCGAGACCAGGGCGCCGGAAACATTCGGCAGCTGGGACAACTGCCAACCCTCCGTCGTGGCCCGGGCATGGATGACATCGCCTACCTTGAGGATCTCTGCCGGCTGCTTCGGTGCCGGCCCCAGGCGGTTGACGTTGATATAGGCCCTGGCCCATGACATGGCTTCCCAATCGATACGCTGTGGCGTGCCATCGGGCAGCTGGATCTGGACATGATCCTCGGCCACCCCGGTCACCAGCGCCACCCGCAACTCCCCAACATTGCGATAGGGGGCCAGCGCCTGGCGAATCGCCTCGGCATCCATCTCAGCCGTCATCTCCAGATGGCCGAGCGGGCCACGGTAGCCGTGACGCCGATCATAGTCGAACAGATGGTCGCGTACCGCCCGGTTGGCCGCCTGCTGGTGGCGGCTATCCAGTGTGGTATAGACATGCAGGCCCTCGGTATAGACGGCCTCGCCATATTGCTGCAGCAATTGGGTGCGCACCATCTCCGCGACATAGTGTGCGTTGACGGCCGCCTGGGGGATATGCAGCTGGGCAATATCCTGAGTGTTGATGGCTTGTTCAAATTCACCTTGATCGATATACCCGACCTCCAGCATCCGGCGCAGTACATAGTCGCGGCGCAGCTGGGCGCGGCGCGGATTGCTGATCGGGTTGTAGGCGGAGGGCGCTTTGGGAAGGCCGGCGATCATCGCGAACTGATCGAGGCCCAGTTCACTGATGGGCTTGCCGTAATAGACCTGCGCGGCAGCGGCAAAGCCGTAGGCGCGGTGGCCAAGGTAGATCTTGTTCAGATAGAGTTCGAGGATCTCTTCCTTGACGAGTTCCCTCTCGATCTTCAGGGCCAGCAGGATCTCGTTGAGCTTGCGGATATAGGTGCGCTCACGGGTAAGAAAGAAGTTGCGGGCTACCTGCATGGTGATGGTGCTGCCCCCCTGAGTGCGATCCCCAGTTTTGGCCAGATTGATCGCGGCGCGCAGCAGCCCCTGATAGTCAACCCCGGGGTGCTCGAAAAAGCGGGTATCTTCGGCCGCCAGGATGGCGGCAATCAACGGCTCGGGGAATTCGTCGTAGTGCAGCGGAATGCGGCGGATCTCGCCAAATTCACTGATCAGATCGCCATCCTGGGTATAGATGCGCAGCGGCACCTGCAGGCGGACATCACGCAGGGTTTCAATGTCCGGCAGATCCGGGGCCAGATAGAGATAAACCCCGGCGACGGCGAAGATGGCGGAAAAAAAGGCCGCCGCCATAGCCAGCAGCGTGTAGCGTAACAGGTAAAAAAAGAATCGCATGGTAGAATGGTGATCCGGTCAACCCCTGCCGTCAGGGAGAGGAAGTATAAAGGTTTTTCATTTCGTGCTCTAATTCAAGACCACAGGGACGGAAAAATGTTCTCATACAGGGTATATTAGCATCCCCGCGGGATTGCACCGAGCCACCCGATCAAGCTGGCGAAGGAATATTGAAGTGCGTCGCAACACTGTAGATTATTTGCCAAGGGGTCAGATTATTTAGTTGACCGGCACTTGACTCTGGTATTTAATGTTGTTAAATAGGTAAATAACGTAACCTTGGATATATAAAGGGAAAAGTCTCCAAATGCCTACATTTCTAGGAAGGAAAAAACAGACCGTTCTGGGGCTTGATATCAGCACCACCGCTGTCAAGCTGCTGGAATTGAGTAAAAGTGGCGATCGTTACCGCGTGGAAAGCTATGCTGTAGAGCCGCTGCCGCCCAACTCAGTGGTCGAAAAGAATATTTCTGATGTGGAGGGGGTCGGCAGTGCCATCCGCCGTGCGGTCAAACGTTCCGGCACCCGGGTCAAACTGGCCGCTGCCGCGGTTGCCGGCTCCTCGGTGATTACCAAGATCATCTCCATGCCTGCCTCCTACTCGGAGGATGAGATGGAGAGCCAGATCACCCTGGAGGCCGACCAATACATCCCCTATCCGCTGGAGGAGGTGAATCTCGATTTCGAGATCATCGGCCCGTCCCAGGACGATCCGGAGCGGGTGGATGTGCTGCTGGCGGCCTCGCGTAGCGAGAATGTCGATGTGCGGGTGGAGGCCATCCAGATTGCCGGGCTGCAGGCCAAGATCATCGATGTCGAGGCCTACGCGATGGAGAACGCCTTTGCGCTGCTGCGCCACCAGATGCCGGATAACGGCCTCGACAAGACCATTGCGGTGGTGGATGTCGGCGCCACCATGACGACCCTCAATGTGCTGCACGACCTGAAGACCATCTACACCCGTGAACAGGTCTTTGGCGGCAAGCAGTTGACCGAGGAGATCCAGCGCCGCTATGGCCTGTCCTACGAAGAGGCTGGCATGGCCAAGCGTCAGGGTGGTCTGCCGGATAACTATATCCCGGAGGTGCTGGAGCCGTTCAAGGAGGCGATGGCGCAACAGGTCAGCCGTTCCCTGCAATTCTTCTTCTCATCCAGCCAATACAGCGGTGTCGATCACATCGTCCTTGCTGGCGGCAGCTCCTCGATACCCGGTATTGACGATTTGATAGAACAGAGTCAAGGGGTGCCGACCAGCATCGCCAATCCCTTCTCGAACATGGTTATCTCACCCAGGATCAAGGCGCAGGTGTTGAGCAACGACGCCCCCGCCCTGATGATTGCCTGCGGTCTGGCGCTGAGGAGTTTTGACTGATGGCACATATCAATCTGCTACCCTGGCGCGAGGAACTGCGCTCCCAGAAAAAGAAACAATTCATCAATACCGTTGCCGGGATGGCGATCCTGACCGGTGGTGTGGTACTGCTGATCCATATGTATTTTGCCAACATGATCGAGTTTCAGAACTCACGCAATCAATTCCTGCAGGCGGAAATTACCAAGGTCGAGGAAAGCATCAAGGAGATCGAGGAACTGGAACGGCAGCGCGAGCAGTTGATCTCGCGAATGCGCGTCATCGAATCACTCCAGCAAAATCGCCCCGAGAGCGTCTACCTGTTTGACGAACTGGCCCGGTTGATACCCGATGGTCTCTACCTGGAAAAACTCGATCAGCAAAACCGTCTGATTGTGATCAATGGCCGGGCCCAGTCCAATGCCCGGGTCTCGGCATTCATGCGCTCGCTGGAGGCATCACCCCGCTTTAGCAACCCCATGCTGGATGTGATTACTACGGATCAACGCAGCGCCGATCGCACCCGATCCTTTACCCTGCGGGTGACCCAACTGGCGGCGACACAGGGAGAGTAACCGTGAAACTAGACTTTGGAAAAATACAGGATCAATTCAGTAATCTGGATCCGGACAATATCGGTAACTGGCCCATTCTGGTACGTGGGCTGATCATCCTGGCGGTCTGCGCCGGCGTATTGGCGGCCGGATATTACTTCGATACCCAGGAGCAGATGGCTGCACTGGAGCGGGTGCAGGCCCAGGAAGAGCGCCTTAAACGCGACTTTGAACAGAAACAGGCCAAGGCCTCCAACCTGGAAGGCTACAAGGCGCAGATGGTTGAAATGGAGGAATCCTTCGGCACCATGCTACGTCAGTTGCCCGGGCGGACTGAAGTTGAAGACCTGTTGGACGATATTACCCAGAAGGGCCTGGCCAGTGGGCTGGAATTTGTGCTGTTCAGGCCGGGTGATGAAACCCGCCGGGATTTCTATGCCGAGCTGCCGATTGCGATCGATGTGCGCGGCAACTATCACCAGATGGGCGAGTTTGTTTCCGGGGTGGCGGCCTTGCCGAGAATCGTCACCCTGCACAATATCTCGTTGAGCGCCTCGCCGGACAGCCAGCTCGTCCTGACGGCGACTGCCCGGACATACCGCTATCTGGATGAAGATGAACTAGCAGCAACCCCGGCGCAGCGCCCTGCTGCGGGACGCGGACGCTAACAGCGGATGGCAAGGGATATAAAAACTATGGATCTTAAGGAAACGCAACTATGCGGCTGATGACTAGCGCAAACAACCCCAGGCTGGCATGGCGTGGCTCGATCCGGATCGGGCTGGTTGCAGTCGCTTTCAGCCTGCTGACCGGATGCAGCGACGGTGATATGTCGGATCTGCAGCAATACGTCCGCGCTGAAAAAGCCAAGCCACCCGGCAGGCTGATGCCTGTGCCCGAATTCAAGAGCTATGAGATATTTGAATATACCGCCGGCGAGCTGCGCGATCCCTTCAAGCACTTCGCGGCGGATGCCGATCTTGCCGCCGCCATCGACAGCGGTATCCCGGGGCCGGATCTGACCCGCCACCGCGAGGCGCTGGAAAGCTTCCCGCTGGATACCCTGCGATTTGTCGGACACCTGGAGATGGGGGGCGATCGCTGGGCCATCGTCACCGCACCGGATGAAATGGTGCATCGGGTCAAGGTCGGCAATTACATCGGAACCAACTTTGGCAAGATAGTGGAAGTGACGGAGAGCAGGCTCATGATCGACGAGATCGTGCCTGATGGAAGAGGTGGCTGGATTGAGCGTGAAGCGGCGCTCAGCCTGATAGAGTGAATTCGCCGGGGGCCGGTCAAATGGAATATGCAATGAGAAGAAATGAGTCTGGATATATGAAAAAACTGACAACACTGATTGGAATGTTCATGCTGGCGCTGTTCAGTCTGACGGCACATGCACAGGTAAGCCTGACAGCGGTGGATTATTCCCTGCTGCCAGGCAACAAGATGCAGATCCAGCTGACTCTCTCTGGCCCAGCCCCGGAAGCCAGCAGTTTCACCATCAATGATCCACCCAGACTGGCCATCGACCTGATGGACACCCGGCTGGCTCTGGCGGAATCCAATATCCCCATCGAGTCCAACCTGGCGCGCCAGATCCGCGCGGTCGAGGCTGGTGGCAAGACCCGCCTGGTGCTCAGCATGGTGAATATGGTGCCTTATGAGATCCGTCAGGATGGCAACCACATCTATATCAATCTGAATACCGAAAGCAGCGCCCCGGCGGCGACGGCTGTCGCCAGCCGTGATGGCGTGCGTGCTGTGCAGCAGATCGCTGATGTTGATTTTCGCCGTGGCGACAGCGGCGAGGGCAACATTATTATCACCCTCTCTGATCCCGCCTCATTGATCAACGTCAGTGAGCGCAGTGGCAAGACCCAGCTGGACTTCATTAACGTCAGCGTGCCGGACAAGTTGATCCGCCGCCTGGATGTCAAGGACTTTGCCACACCGGTCAGCTTTATCGATCTGTACCCCAGCGATGCCGGCGCGCGCATGGTCATCAGCGCCGAGGGCAGTTACGAGCATATGGCCTACCAGACTGGCAACAGCTATGTGGTCAGCTTCCGCCAGTTGACCCGCGAGGAAGAAGAACTGGCCAGACAGGATGAGTTCGGCTATTCGGGCGAAAAACTCTCACTGAACTTCCAGAATATCGAGGTGCGGGCGGTTCTGCAGCTGATCGCCGACTTCACCGGCCTGAATGTGGTGGCCAGCGATTCAGTGGATGGCAACATCACCCTGCGCCTGCGTAACGTACCGTGGGATCAGGCCCTGGATATCATCCTGGAAACCCGCGGCCTGGGGATGCGCCAGACCGGCAATGTCATGCTGATCGCACCAAAGAGTGAACTGGCGGCGCGTGACAAGGCCGATCTGGAGGCCCAGCAACAGATGGTCGAGCTGGCACCGCTACGTACCCAGTTCTATCAGATCAATTACGCCAAGGCCGCCGAGATCGCAGAACTGCTGAAGGGTGAGGACAGCACCATCCTCTCGCCACGCGGTAACGTCACGCTGGATGTGCGCACCAACACCCTGATGGTGAACGATACCACTGAAAAACACGCCGAGATCGCCCGACTGATCCAGCGGTTGGATATCGCCGTCAGCCAGGTGGTGATTGAAAGCCGGATCGTGATCGCTGCCGATGACTTTAGCCGGGATCTGGGGGTGCGCACCGGGGTCAGCGGGCGCCGTGACGGGCTGAAGGGCTCCAAGTACTATGTCACTGGCCGCTCCACCGGTACCGACGAGATGGTCAGTGGTGAATGGCCGCCCAGCCTGAGCAGCCGCTACAACGTCAACTTCCCGGTCGCCGGCACCAACATCGGCAGCCTGTCGCTGGCCGTGCTGGGTGCCAACTATCTGGTTGACATGGAACTGACTGCGCTGCAGGTCGAAGGCCGCGGCGAGGTGGTTTCGAATCCGCGCGTCATCACCTCCAACCAGCGTACCGCCAAGATCGAACAGGGCGTCGAGATCCCTTACCTGGAGGAATCGGCCAGCGGTGGGGCGACCGTCTCGTTCAAGGAGGCGCTGTTGAGCCTGGAGGTCACTCCTCAGATCACCCCGGATGATAGGGTTTCCATGGATCTGCGGGTGACCAAGGACTCCATCGGTGAGATCTTCGCCGGGGTGCCGTCGATCGAAACGCGCGCCGTCGAAACCCAGGTGCTGGTCGATAATGGCGACACGGTGGTATTGGGCGGGATCTATGAGCAATATACCGGCCATCGGACACACAAGGTGCCGGTTTTGGGTGATGTGCCGGTACTGGGCTTTTTGTTCCGCTCCAATCACCGGGCATCCGAGAAATCCGAACTGCTGATCTTCGTTACCCCGCGCATCCTCAAGGAAGGTCTGCGCACCGGTATGGAGTAGCCGTTCACGGCAATAGGAGACAACGGCACAACCAGACGGCTGTGCCGTTGTTTTTTCTGACGTGCCATCCTGCAGGTTCAGCGAACAGACGTGAAGAATATCTTTCTCATCGGCCCCATGGGGGCAGGCAAGAGCACCATCGGCCGCCAGCTGTCGAACCAGCTCAAGATGCCGTTCAAGGATTGCGATCATGAAATCGTCGCCCATACTGGTGCCAGCATCCCTCTGATCTTCGAAATCGAGGGGGAGGAGGGCTTTCGCAAACGCGAAACAGCGATGCTCGATGAACTTTCGCAAATGGAGGGTATGGTACTGGCTACTGGCGGTGGTGCGGTATTGCGCGAGGAAAACCGCACGATACTCAGTGAGCGCGGGATCGTGATCTATCTGTATGCCTCACTCGATCAGTTGTTTGAACGTACCCGGCGCGATCGCAACCGTCCCCTGCTGCAAACCGATAACCCGCGCGCCAAGCTGGAGGCGATCATGGCCGAACGCGATCCCCTCTATCACCAGTTGGCTGATATGGTGGTGCACACCGATGATCGCTCGGTGCGCAGCGTGGTCAAGGAGATCCTGGTGCGCCTCAAGCAGAACCCACGCTTCACGGCCGCATGACGCAGGGTGAGCGCGTACTTGCATTGCATTTTGTGAGAGTCGGCTGTAAGTGCCTGACCTTCGAGTCTACAGGGATGTATTCACGACGTACCGAAGATCAGGCACTTACACCCGATTCAGGAAAGTATGCGGTTGCCCTGCCTCATGACGCCATGCCGGTGCATCGGGTATAGTAGGCGTTTTACCATACCGGCAGCATAAGATGATGAACACCCTGCACGTCGAGTTGGGGGCACGCAGCTACCCCATCCACATCGGCCCCAATTTGCTGGGCCGCACCGACCTGATCCGTCCCCACGTGGCGGGCCGCCAGGTCATGATCGTTAGCAACGAAACGGTCGCCCCGCTCTATCTGGAACAGACACGGCAGGGTTTTGCCGAGTGGCAGTGCGAGCAGGTGATCCTGCCCGATGGCGAACAGTACAAGACCCTGGAGGTCTGGAACCGGATCTTCGATGCCCTGTTGAGCGCGCGCTTTGACCGGCGCTGCACCCTGGTCGCGCTGGGCGGTGGCGTGGTGGGTGACATGACCGGCTTCGCCGCCGCCTGCTACCAGCGTGGGGTGGATTTCATCCAGATCCCCACCACGCTGCTGGCCCAGGTCGACTCCTCGGTCGGTGGCAAGACCGGCGTCAACCACCCGCTCGGCAAGAACATGATCGGCGCCTTTCACCAGCCACGCTTGGTACTGGCCGACACCACCACGCTGCAAACCCTCGATGACCGCCAGCTTGCCGCCGGGATTGCCGAGGTGATCAAATATGGCCTGATCAACGATGCGGCGTTTTTCGAATGGCTGGAGGCCAACATGCCCGCCCTGTTGGCGCGTGATGACAAGGCGCTGGCCTGGGCCATCGAGCGCTCCTGTCGTGACAAGGCGACGATCGTTGCGGCCGACGAGCGGGAGAGCGGGCAGCGTGCCCTGCTCAATCTCGGTCATACCTTCGGCCACGCCATCGAGACCGGCATGGGCTACGGGCAATGGCTGCATGGCGAGGCGGTCGCCACCGGAATGGTGCTGGCCGCCGAGCTATCGGCGGCGCTGGGCTGGATCACCGCAGCGGAGCAAGCCCGCATCCGCGCCCTGATCGCCCAGGCCAGCCTGCCGGTACAGGCACCGCGGGAACTGGACAGCCAGCGCTTTCTGGAACTGATGGCGGTGGACAAGAAGGTGTTGGACGGGCGACTGCGCCTGGTCTTGATGAAGGGCCTGTGCCAATCCATCATCAGCGATCAGGCCAGCGCCGCGCAGATCAGCGCGATGCTCGATGCCCATCACCACCGCGCCAACCAACCCGATAGCGGAGTCGCCTGATTGGATAGCCGGCTTGCCCCCTACGCGGCCACGGAGCAGCACTCACGCGGCCGCCGCCTGCCCGAATACGCCCCGCCGTATCGCGGCGAATTTCAGCGTGATCGGGATCGTATCGTCCACTCCTCAGCGTTTCGCCGCCTGGAATACAAGACCCAGGTCTTCGTCAACCACGAAGGCGATATGTTCCGTACCCGCCTGACCCACTCCATCGAGGTTGCCCAGATCGGTCGCGCCACAGCTCGCGCCCTTGGCCTGAACGAGGATCTGACTGAGGCGATCAGCCTGGCGCACGATCTGGGACACACCCCGTTTGGCCATGCCGGCCAGGATGCGCTGAACCGCTGCATGACCGATTACGGCGGCTTCGAGCACAACCTGCAATCGCTGCGCGTGGTCGACGAGCTGGAAGAGCGCTACGCCTCGTTCAAGGGACTCAACCTCACCTTCGAGGCGCGCGAAGGGATCCTTAAGCACTGCTCGCGCCCCCATGCCGAGCAATTGGGCGAACTGGGTGAACGCTTCCTGGCGGGCCGCCAGCCCAGTCTGGAGGCACAGATCGCCAACCTGGCTGATGCCATCGCCTATAACAACCATGATGTCGACGACGGGCTGCGTTCCGGGCTGATCGAACTGGAGCAGCTGCGCGAGATCAGCCTGTTCGAAGGCCAATACCAGGCCGTTATCCAGCAGTATCCGGATCTGGATGGACGAACCCTGATCCACGAGATCATCCGCCGGATGATCAATTGCCAGGTCATCGACCTGCTGACCACCAGCGAGCAACTGCTCAAGCAACACGCACCGGACAGCATTGATGCGGTGCGCGCCCACCCCAAGCCGCTGATCCGTTTCAGTGAGACGATGCAGGCGGAGCATCAGGCACTCAAGCATTTCCTGCACCAAAACCTCTACCGCCACTTCCGGGTGCACCGAATGAGCGTCAAGGCACAACGGATGGTTGGCGAGCTGTTCGCCGCGCTGTTCGACGACCCACGCCTGATGCCCGGCGATCACCGTCAGCGCGCCCGCATCATGGAGGCCAATCTGGGGGAAAGCGGCCGCGCCCGGGCCGTGGCCGACTATATCGCCGGCATGACCGATCGCTTCGCCATCCTGGAATACCGCAAGCTGTTCAGCCCCGCCGAGCTCACCTGACTTTACAGCGGGCCACATACCATATATTGTTATGCATGGCAGTAAAAAGCACAGCTTTTAGTGGTTGAACGACTGGGCATCCGCTAGGTGGGATCTTGAATAACAACGAATCTGGACTATGCGTATCTACCTGCAGGCTCCGACCGATGAGGATCGGCCACCGCGTTACTATCAGCTTTTTTTGCAGGAAGACCTGCTCAGCGGGTGGTGGCTGGTGAGGCAGTGGGGCTATCAGGGCGAGTCGCCGACGGTCAAGCGTGAATATCACGAGTGCCGGGAAGAGGCCGATCAGGCGCTGATGCGCTACCGCGATGCCCAGCTCAAGCGTGGTTACCGGGTGGTCTTCGCCCAGGGAGAGGAGGCGCCACGATGAGATTCGGCATGGGTCGCAACCGGGATCCGAAGGCCTCTGCCTCCTATCTGAGTCACTACCGCCTCGCTACGCCACCCTTTGCCAGCATCGCCGAGGGCCGCTTCCTGTATCTCGACCCCGAGCGTCAGCAGTCCCTCGACATGCTTCAGCATCTTACCCAATACAGCGAGGAGGTGTTGCTGGTCTGCGGTAAACCCGGGGCGGGCAAGTCCACCCTGTGCCGACAATTCCTGCAGCGTGCCGAGGAGCACTGGCGTTGCTGCCAGATTGAAGGCGGGCAGAGCATCGAGGCCGATCAGCTGTTTGGCCATCTGGCCCGGTGTTTCGAGTTGAACCTGCAGGGGCTGGCCCCCGATCAACTGCTGGCTGGCCTGCAGACGCAGCTCACCGCCTTGCAGGAGCAGCGCCTGGCGGTATTGCTGGTGGATGATGCCCACTACCTGTCCGATGACGCGCTGGAACTCATCCTGCACCTGGCACAGCTGGAGGGCGAGCACGGCAAGCTGATCCGTTTGCTGCTGTTTGCCGAGCCGGAGCTGGCCAGCCGACTGGCCTTGCCGCGCTTTGCCGCCCTGCCGGCGGCCCACCGGGTTGAGCTCAAGGGGCTTGCCGAAGCTGATACCGGCCACTACCTGCTGCATCGAATGCAGGCCGCCGGCTATCATGGCAGCCAGCCCTTCAGCCACAAGGAGATCCGGCAGATCCACCGCGCCAGTGAGG
>OBJA01002032.1_pt1 | contig 12485 bp, 9 predicted proteins | sample 1519751 | NCBI WGS metagenome assembly OBJA01 (sample SAMEA3881238, study PRJEB22517) | soil metagenome | biome: lake sediment; feature: soda lake sediment; material: sediment, water from around vicinity | place: India | collected 2013-12-23 | depth 3 m
AACTCCTGCCAGGGTGTATGAAATTGCTGCTGCAGGCATTGAACCATATTTTCTTCAGATAGAACCCAATTTAAAATACAAAGGTTCACCACATTTTTTTGATACCGATGTTTTAATAGTATTACTTCCACCAAAAAGGGTGGTAAACATTGAGCATATGTTTCCTGCACAGATATATGAAATTATAAAACTCTTAAAGCAGTTTGGAACCCTGAGGGTGTTGTTTGTGTCCTCTACTTCAGTCTATCAGGCCAGCAACCGCCTAGTAAAAGAAGGAGAGGAGGGAATTCCAGCTTCGCCCTCCGGCAGGGCATTGTTAAATGCAGAAAAAATGCTGTTTCTTGAGAAAGACTTTCAGACTACTGTTATCCGGTGCGGCGGGTTGATGGGGCCGGGAAGAAATCCTGCATTTTTTTTCAAAGGCAGAAAAGACATTCCAGGGGACATTCCTGTTAATTTGATTCATAGTGATGATTGTGTTAATATTTTTATTTCAATAATTGAGAAAAACATTTGGGGAGAGGTTTTTAATGCCTGTTGTCCTGTTCATCCATCCCGCAAAGAATTTTATTCAATGGCTGCATCAGTTAACAATTTGCCGATACCCGTTTTTTCTGAAGGTATTGAAAATTATAAAATTGTGGACAGCAGCAAGTTGCAAAAAAAATTGGAATATTCTTTCATATATAACAATCCAATAGATTACCTTAAGGAATTGAAATCAACTTCATAAATCAGACACCTATATAAGGTAATCATCAAAAAGATTCAGATGGAATGGTAGAATAATATTTTAGAAATATCCGGTAAATTCCCAATTGTTAACAAACCTGAAACAGCGTCCTGATTCTGGCTCAGCATGTAGTTTTTGTTATTTTTGTTTTTTTATAAAACAAAAGGAATGAAAAACAATATACTTCTTGTTCTCTTTTTATTTACAGGGACGATTCTGACTGCAAAAGAAGGCATGTGGATTCCTCTTTTGCTTGAGAAATATAATCTTGAAGAAATGCAGGAGATGGGTTTTGAACTTTCAGCACAAGATATTTATGATATTAACAATACAAGTATGAAGGATGCTGTGGTTGTATTCGGAGGAGGATGTACCGGTGAGATGATATCCAATGAAGGCTTGCTTATTACAAATCATCATTGCGGATATCGTCAGATTCAGTCGCACAGTTCTGTTGAGAATGATTATCTGACAAATGGCTTTTGGGCAATGAGCCGGGAAGAAGAGCTGCCAAATCCTGGATTGTCAGTGCGGTTTCTTGAATACATGGAAGATGTAACGGATGAGGTGCTGGAAGGAACAGAAGTTCTTGAAACCGAAAAAAGGGAAGAGCTTATAAGGATCAATACGGCTAAAATTGAACGCAGGGCATCAGAAAGGGGCAAATATTTTGTCCAGGTTAAGCCATTGTTTTATGGCAACCAATATTTTTTATATGTATATAAAGTTTTTCGCGATGTACGTCTGGTGGGAGCTCCTCCTTCGGCAATTGGCAAATTTGGAGGCGATACCGACAATTGGATGTGGCCTCGCCATACAGGCGATTTTGCCTTGTTTAGGGTATATGCAGGGAAAGATAACGAACCGGCTGCTTATTCTGCCGATAATGTACCATACAAACCAAAGAAATATTTTCCCATCTCCCTTGAGGGAGTGAAGCCTGGTGATTTTACAATGGTATTTGGCAATCCCGGAAGTACAATGCAATACATCCCATCGAATGAAGTGGAAATAATAATGAATCAAAGAAATCCCGATAGAATTAAAATCCGGGATAAGAAGCTTGAGATCTTTGGTGATGCCATGAAGGCCAATCCGGCTGTGCGAATTCAGTATGCCGCCAAACATGCATCTGTCAGCAATGCCTGGAAAAAATGGCAGGGGGAAATTGTTGGATTGAAAAGGCTCGGTGCTGTAGATAAAAAGCTTGTATTTGAAGAGGAGTTTAAAGAATGGGCAGCAGCAAATGGTACATGGGAAACAACCTACAGCAAAGTATTTGCGAATTTTGATTCATTATACTCAGCATATGAAGATGTAGTGAAAGCGTCAGACTATTATTCGGAAATCGTTTTTAGGGGTGTAGAGATTTTTGAACTTGCTGCAAGGTTTAATGATATAATCAACAGCATTGAGAAGAATGAAGACAATATTTTTAAAGCGCATCTTAAAGCTGCAACAGAGCGGATACCTTCTTATTTTAAGGATTACAGCCAGCCTGTTGATGAAAAGCTTTTTGAAACCCTGATGCCTGTTCTTTATCAGGAACTTGAGCCTGCTCAACTCCCTGTTTACTTGTCATCAATGTTGCAAAAGCATGGAAATGATAAGATTACATCCAAAATTTACCGAAAGTCAGTTCTTGTTGATGAATCAAAGCTTACCAAACTGGTTAAAGAAGGAAACAAAAAAGAATTGCTTAAGCTAAGAAGAGATCCAGTGATTGTTCTTTGTAATCAATTCTACGCTCATTTTAATACTTATATAAAGCCGGAACTTGACAGCATTACCGATCAGATTAACAGGAACATGAAGACATACATGGCTGGAATTATGGAAATGAGTGAGGGAAAACCAATATATCCGGATGCCAACCTTACCTTACGTGTCGCCTATGGTATGGTGGATGGTTATTATCCGCGGGATGGTGTAATTTATAAGCATTATACCACACTCGAAGGCATTATGGAAAAAGACAATCCTGAGGTATATGATTACAATGTTCCGGAGCGTTTGCGAGAACTTTATGAAACAAAAGATTATGGGATGTATAAAACAGATGAAGGTTATCTGCCGGTTTGTTTTACTGCATCCAATCACACAACAGGCGGAAATTCAGGCAGCCCAATTGTCAATGCTAAAGGGCACCTGATAGGGGTGAACTTTGACCGTGCATGGGAGAGTACCATGAGTGACATCATGTATGACCCTGATATGAGCCGTAATATCGCCATCGACATCAGGTATGCGTTGTTTATAATAGATAAATTTGCAGGGGCAGGCTATCTGCTGGAGGAAATGGAACTGGTGGGAAATAAATTCAATATGGTTGAGGCAGAATGATCTGGATTGATATAATATTGACAAAAGCCGGATGATATCCGGCTTGGTATTTTATATACAAAACTTAATAATCCCGGATGCCTCTTTCGATGTATTCCATCTGCCATATTTGAAACAGATAGTCTTCATCGGGTATTGAATCTGGTTCCTTGTTGAGCAATTGGTCTACTTTAATTTTCTGTTCCTGGCTTAGCTGTATAACAGGTTTTACTGTTTCTGTTTTTATGTGGCATATTTTATTTGTAAGCCGGAATTCTATGCCATCATTTCTATTTTCTTTTATTTCAGATAACATAGATGTCTTATAGCTGATTGAATTTTCATTGTATTCACGGATGTAGCCTTTTTCAGTAATCTGCAATTCCGGTATTCCAACCGCATTGGCCATCAATTTGCGAAATCCGGCTGCCTGATACCTGTTTTTATAAAAGAAAGAGCAATAATTTATTCCTATTGGGTAATTATTGGTCCTTGCAGTTTCAATGATCTCCATGGCAGCTAGTTCTGATTCCAAAACAACAGGCTGTTCTGCCGGAATATAGGTATAGTTCTGTTTAAGAAGCTTCGGGGCATTGTGCTTTGTAAGCCGTAACTGATGAAGGTTAAGGTTGGCAATACCTAAGGCAGCCATCTCAGGGATCAGTTGTTTAATTTTTTCCTTTTTATCCGGAACGGCAGGTATTTCAACAGTTACAACAGGAATAATTCCTGATGCCAGTTTAGCCTTATCAAGGCGGTAACCGGTTGCACCAATATCAAAACGTATTTCATTCAGGCCAGCTTCAGCCAGTTGCTGAAATTTTTCTTTTGTTCCCAATATGCCATTGGTATACATCCATATGTAGACATCAGGTGCACACAACCTGCGTACTGTTTTGAGGTAATGAAGTGTACGGTCGAAATACAAGAGAGGCTCACCTCCACTGAAACTGACCCCTTTAAAGCCAAAAAGGGTAATATAATCAGCATAACTCTCTGCTGTGTCAAATGTGAGGCTTTGGGTTGCCGGAATTTCATCCTTTATCTGGGGGGAAGGACAATAAAAACAATTTGCATTGCATTGGTTGGTGATGAAAAGACAGCTCCATTTTCCATCGCCACATAATTTGCATCCGGGAGAAATATGATTGTAGTAAGGCTTGGTATTTTTGTACAACCAGTTCAGGCTGGCAGACAGTTGGTTCATTTTTGCCTGGATTTTATTTGCCTGGCTGCTATTAATCCATCGGATGTCGGGGTATTCAGAAAATTGTAACCTGTGGCGGTTGGCCAATTTGTTAAGATAACTGTAATAAGGTTCCATTGAAGTTCTAATTTCAATATGTTGATATAAATTAACTAAAAGATGCGCCAGCGAACAACATAACCTTCAGAGATCTGAAAAAATATAAAGAAACAGCAGGATGCTTTTTCTGAAGAAGAATAAACCTGGTATGTGGGGTGGCTTCATTGTTTATGTCTGTAATTATACCGTCACAAATTGAGCAATATTGCGGTTGATTTCAATCCGGTTGAATAATGACTTCATTATCCGGTTGTATAATTCATCTTTGAGTATTGCATCTTCAATGCCTTCATCGATATTGGGGTTGTCGTTTATCTCTATTACATATACTTCTCCATTTACCATTTTGAGGTCCACTCCATACAATCCATCACCAATTAAGGAAGCAGCCTTCACTGCTGTTTTAATCACAACATCAGGAACATTGTCGAGAGCTATGGTTTCTGTGTTGCCCCAGTTTTGGTTATTTGTACTTTGCCAGTCGTAAATCTGCCAGTGGTCTTTAGCCATGTAATATTTGCAGGCATAGAGTGGTGACTGATCAAGTACGCCTATCCGCCAGTCATATTCGGAAGGCATAAACTCCTGAACGATTACCAAATCCGAAAGGCGAAACAGTTTTTTGAGTGAAGCATTTAATTCGTTTCTGTCATTAACCTTTTCAACTCCGAGCGAGAATGCGCTGTCGGGTTGTTTCAGTACCAATGGGAAGTTAAGGTTTACAGGTTTTGATTCATCATAATTTGATTTAGACAAGACAATGGTTGCGGGCGTTTTTATCTTGTTTTGCCTTAGCCTTTCATTCTGAAAAATTTTATTTGAGCACCGCAGTATTGACCAGGGATCATCTATTACAACCAATCCTTCGGCATATGCTGTCCTCGAGAAGTGGTAGGTGTGGTTGTTAACACTTGTGGTTTCTCTTATAAACAAGGCATCAAACTCCGATAGTTGGCTAAAATCATCTTTGGTTATAAATTCTACATAAAAACCATTCTTCTCTGCGGCTTTTTTGAAATTCTGAAGGGCATCGGGACAGGACGGAGGATTTTTCTCTTTTGGATTCACCAATATAGCCAAATCATATTTGTAGTTTTTAAAGCGTGGCCGGCTGAAACGTTTTTTTGAAAAATAATCGTGTGCAAATTCCTGAACCTTTTCCAGATGTTCAGGATTCACTTTTTTAAGGCTTAATGGGGTAACCTTTTGAATCATCCATTTTTCAGTTGTTTTAACAAAATCAATCTGCAGAAGCGGTGCTTCAAAAAGATGATACAGTTTTTGGGCAAGTTGCCTGAATTGGGTCTTAACCGATTTGCCGAAATATACATAAATGCTTATTTTATTGTCATCTATGTTTTTGAATGTCTTTTGTATATCTTCATCAATATAACCCGAAAGGGAGCGGATGAGAGACAGGCTGCTAAAGTCGCGCAGGGTGGTAACGTTTGGAATCACCCTGTGATCGCGTGCCGATGCAAGCAATGAAACATAGTACCCCATCTTCTGGTACTGGTAGGAGTTGCTAAGATTGAAAATCCGGACGTTTTTTAAAGATTGAAATTCTGCTCCTGTAATGTAGTTTCTTGAGGATACTACCTTGACTCCTTCAATCTGAAGGTTCCAGCTTTTGGGATTCCGTACAATAATGATGTTTGAAATATTCTGCTTTTCGTGTGCATCTTCAAGCATCAGTACCATACGGTATCCATGTTCTTCCTTCGTATAATACTCCGGCAGCTCTTCAGTAATCTTAAATCCTGCCTGAGTGTAGAACCTGATTAGCTTTGGGTCAGATTTACGGACTTCCAGCGAAATCCTTCCCACCTTCCTGGAATGTGCCAATCTCATTATATAATCAAGCATGTGCTTGCCGGTTCCCATTCCCTGGATCTCAGGAAGCACCGCTATTGAGAAGATACGAATGGTTTTTGAATAAAGGTATATGGTTGCAGAACCTACCGGTCTCTTTTCTTTTCCTTCCTGTACTTCAGCTATTATTACTTTTTGAAAGGGGCTGGACATACTGTAACGTATTGCCCTGCGGGTACTTTGTTGATACTTTGGGAAGCATCGCGTCTCAAGCATTTCCAGAAAATCCAGATCTTTTGGGGTAGCTGTGCGTATGTTTGTTTTCACCTGTATTATAACTGTATTACTATTTTTAAAAAACGATTCAAAAGTATGGATTTTTTGAATTGATGGTTTGTTTTAAAAAAAAAGATTGGCAAATTTCTTTATCCCGAAAGAGTTGCCAATCTTCATTAAAAAAGCTTTCTAAAGCCCTATGCAGTAAGCGCTGTAATTATGCCTCACCACCTCCGCCAATATTTTTACTTCTCTCTATAGATTGAAGCGCCAGATAATTGTCACCAAATTTCTTTAAATTTTCCATTTCATCGTCAAATTGATTAAAATGACGTTCTTCTTCTTCAACAAGTTCTTCGAAAAGCTTTTTTGAAACGGCATCGGCATTCTGAGCACATTCATTCGCCCATTCGTTGTACTCCTGGGCACTGGTTTCCTCCATTTGAGCAGCCATTTCAAGCATTTCTCTAACATTCTTCACCTTTTTTACCTCTCCGGCAAGTTCCATGGTTACATCTCCTTTTAAAAACAGAATCCGTTCTGCCAATTTCTCAACGTGCACCATTTCCTGTATTGCAGTTCTTTTAAACAGGTTTGCCAATAAATCATAGCCCTGGTCATCACAATGAAAATGGAAATACATATACTGATGCACAGCCTGAAGCTCATCTGCAACCGCAGCATTTAATAATTCTATACTTTTTTCTTTCATGGTAAAATATTATTTGGTTATAAATTTGTTATTCTGACTTTCCTTCAGATGTATCAATCAAAATTTACGACATGCTGAACCAAAGTTACAAAACCTCTGCCTGCATTCCATTTTTTTGCCTGCAAATTTAAAATTGAAATAGAAAATTTAAAAAAGGGTTTGATAATTAAGTTTGTCAGATGCTTCTATTCATTCTGCTTTTCTTAAAACAACATTGAATCTTAAGATGAGTTCTGTCAGAATTTGCTTGTTCATCTATAAATAATGAATAACAATCCCTCCTCCTGTTTCCACAGAGGGAAGGATGCAGAATCACCCTCTGAGGCAGGGTGGTGCATTTTCCATGACATACATAAGATTACCTTGGCTATATTTTCTTTTTACTGAGGGACACCTTTTGATAAACAAATGCAGGTAAACGCCTAAGGCATTACCTGAACTGATTTATAATTTTAGCCTGTATACATTTGTTTCCCTCTTTTCGAATCCAAGCTTCTGATATAGCTTGTTGGCCTGAATCCTGTCAGGACGGGAGGTTAAATCGATGTGGGGGGTACCTATTTTTTCTGCATAATCTATGGCATGGTTCATGAGCAGTTTACCAATTCCCTTGCCACGAGATTCTTTGCTCACCACCACATCCTCAATCCATGCTTTTGAACCTGAAGGTGTATTTTGAAATACAAGCGTTAAAGCACCCACAATTTTTTCTCCTTCTTTTTCTTCTTCTGAAGCAATAAAAATTTTGGTGTCAGCCGAACCTATGATTTCTTCCAAAGTAGTTCTGTCAGGCAATTTTATATTGGGATTAAGTTGTGGAAGCAATTCATTAAATGCATTGACAATGTTGTCAGTAAGTTGTGTTGCCTCGTATATTTTCATCATTAGCTTTTATTGCAAAAATAATAACATTTAAGCCTTTCAACGATGTGCCTGCCATAGGAATTGTGAAAACAGCCCTTTACCAGTTATAAAAAACAAAAGGAGGCTTTAAACCTCCTTTATGCCAGGGGCGGCGTATTATTATCTCTCAACCATTCAGCATTTAGATGCTGATCCCTGTCAACCTCAATCAGTCAACCATTATCAATTTTCACGGCAATGGTACTTGTCTCATTTATTCATTCATTATTAACTATTCCCAATATGCGAAATACCCTACCATTATATCAGAAAATTTACTTGCTTTTTATTATTTGATTTATGGGAGTCTTTTAACTGGGATATGGCAAACAACTTCCAGAAATAAAAACTATTCTTTTTTCAGATGATTCTTTTCAATACTGGATGCGTATCCTCATTGTCCTCATATACCCCAAAAAGATGATTTACACAAAAATAATAACCTTCTTCCCATTCTTTTTTTCTGAATTCTTCCAGCCAGTAATTTCGTTCATTGATTTTATTGCCAATGATTGGGTGAGTGAGGTGGATCACCTTGATCTCATTCAGTAATTCGAATGAAAAATTGTTCAGGAGCAACCGGAACATTAGTTCAACATCTTCCTGACGGCCGGGGAAACGATTTGAGTCAAACCCACCCACTTTTATAAAATCTTTTTTCATCATTCCTCCAAAATTCCCGATAAAAGAAAATTCCTGCAAATCTCTCCTGCCAGTTTCTCTTGAAATGCCTTTAGGCAGAATTGTATATGTATCTATTTCTTGATTGTTGGCAAGTGCCTGTTTTACCCATTCATAATTCCAATCGGCAAAAGTCCAGTACCGGCTTGCGCCGCAAAAGAATGAGTTATTTCTGTAATGCTTCAGAAGAAGGTTTCTCAGTGTATCTTCAGAATAAATTACTGTATCGTCGTCAATGAACAGAATCTGTTCTCCATGTGAAGCCTCTACTCCAATATTTCTACCTTCCGACCTGTTTAAAGGTTTCGGATTGATTTTAAGTTCCAGATTGCCAAAATCAACTTCGTGGAGTTTTATCCATGTGGATATAAATGAAATGGTGTCGTCAATGCTGCCATTATCTACAAAAATAATTTCAACTTCTTTTTTATCCAGGGTTTGTTTTTCAATAGAATCAAGAACCAGCTCCAGGCTGTTCTTTTTTCTCTGCATGCTATTGAAAGTAGGAATTATTATCGAAAGTTCTGTCATAGAAGTCATAAACTTGTCAATATACTATTGACAATAACAACCAATTGTATGAAGGGTTTTGCTTTTTATAACCAGGTTTTTGGAATTGATTTTAAATGTATGAGCGAATGCCAAATCTCCGGAAGATGTATTTTAAAAATGATTATTCAGATATTTAAACTTGAACCGGCTCATTTTCTTTTTTTTGCTTAAAATAGGAATTAAATTCCGGAACGAAATTATTGGTAGTCATATCAGCAAACAGATTTTGCAGTTGGTGTACATAATCGATCCTTATATTCAGGCTTTTTGTAATGCTCCACATAAAAAACTCATTGCAATCTTCAAGAGTTATATCCAATACTTTATGGATGTATTGATAATCGTTTATCTTTCTAAAACCAATGAATTCAAGATGCACATTTCGTAGTTGAATTCCTTTGCAATGTTTCGAAGGAATTTTTATCATCATCTCAAAATGCCCTTCGGATACTTCAAATTCAGCCCTGGTTGTAATACCCTGTATTTGCTTTGGCACTGAGGGTATCAGAACTTTTGAATTTGTTTGAGGTACCAACACAAAATTACCAATGCGTGCTTCATTAGGTTCCATATGTATTTATATTGATCTGTTGCTCTGTTTCACTTTAAAATAGTATTCAAATTTAACTTTGGATGCAATAGCCCAGTTTACCATTCTGCCTGATACACTTTGAGGGAACATGTAATTACATCCTAAACTTTTTATAATATGAGTTGCTATAATTTAGTTCATTCGTGTTTTTTATTCGGTATGTATTTAAACACATGAAGTCAACCTTTGTTGCAATTAACAGTCTTTAAATAAGGATAGGGCAGGATATTTTTACAGTTGAATCTTTTAATTCCGATAATCGCAAATCAAACTGAGGCTTTGGAAAGTATTGGCCATCAAAATTATTCTTTTTTAATTACGATTTTCTGCTTCTTTTTGGCAAAACGATGATCCTCTTTTACAATGCTCAATCCTGGAACCAAATTCTGTAAGTAAATCACGTAATTAAATCATTTGAAAGCAGTGAAATATTTTTTTAATAAATTGAAGTTCATAGTAAACAAGTACCTGCTTTTATTGTTAATACTAGTGGTTTGGTTTTTGGTTTAGTTTAGGTTTAGGTTGATATTACCCTGGCTCGCTGGAGCCGGGGTTTTTTATGTGCCGTTCATGGTAAATAACTTGGTGGTGAAAGTCCACTATGGGTTTTATGGTTGCCAACCATTTTCCGTCAGCTGACGGAAAGGGTGTCTGAGGTGGAATCTAAAGAAAGCTGAAGGCAAACCTCTTAATTGCCGTTTATCTGGTGTGTTTTTCATGTTAAGCAAAATAAGCCCCCTCTTGTCTGCACTCAGCCAAAAATCCGTATAAGCATTTTATCTGCTTTCTTTCAGTATTATATACCTAATATATCAGCAATAATGCTTTCTTGTATTAAACAAAGATTCATTTTTTTTTATTTATTTTGGACATTAGTTTTATTGCTATTTCTATCAATCGCAATTACATCAATCAGTTATTAATCTTTTGCTATACTTATGCCGAAAAACCAACTTTTGAAAATCTCCAAATATTCCGGATCGAAAGAAATTCTATCCAGCAATTCAGATAGATTAAATTAGATTGATTTTCTTATAAGTGTTTAATAAAGTGGGTGGTGCAGCTTTTTTGATGTGAATATTACTTAGATCTGAAAAAATCAATTTAAAAATAAACATATAACCAAAAATTGAAAGTATAACATTTTATGAAAAAACTTAGTATTATTACATTTCTGGCTTTAATGGTATTGTGCTTTAGCTGCACCAAGGAAGAATATATCCAGCCAGCTCCTCAATTGCAAATACAGGTGGTTAGCAAGTATTTAGTCCCGGTACAGGAAGCAAATGTTACTCTCTACAATTCGGAAGAGGCCCTGTATCTTCAGGTAGACCCAATTAAAACCCTTCAGACAAATGAGGTTGGGCAAGTGCTTTTCGAAGACCTTGAAGAACAACGATACTACTTTTTTGTAGAGAAGGATGGTTTGAACAATACCAGTGACGTAGCATCCACAAAAAATCCGGTTCAAACAGGACAGCGATTTGAAGTTGTAGTAAAAATTGCCAATCCTATTGACTTATAGGTACATAATAAATCAGCTAATTACAAAATATCCGATATGAAAAAAATATACAATACTATACTTTTTGTTACATCTGTATTCTGGATTACTAACATACTCATTTCTTGTCAGGAAGAAATCATAATTGAAGAACCTGAAATTGTATCCGACCAGGGCGAACGATGGATATTACACGACAATCTGATAGTTTTAGAAAACAACTTGATGACACATGGAGGTGGTCAGGCAGGTATATTATTTGATGAGGCAACCGGTAATTTAAGATTCGACACTGCAAATGAATTGGGTGTTGCCTTTGAGCTGGACAGTGCCTCTGTTCTTAACATCGATATGGGCGATAGTGTCCTTGTAAGGGTTGTTACATCGACGGCCATCGAAGGCAGCGAGTATGTTTTACAGACTGAGCCGGGATCATTTACCGATGTCTTCAAAGACATCGAGATACCCCTTTCTTTTACACCCGAATTCAGCATGGAGCAGATGAAATCCGGTAGACTGGCCGGATTGTCGAAAGAGGAGTTAAGTGAAGCGCTTACCGATAAGTCAGGCCGCATTCACCCAACACGAATCAGGGTGATGGAAAATGGGGTTGCCAAAACCTTGCTTTCCGTAAAAGACGGAAACTTAAAAAGTGCGACCAGCCAGGCCGAACACTGGCGTGGCAGTAAAATAGGGTTTGAAAAACAATTTGATACTCAGTTTTACATTCCCAAACTACCTATCACCCTAGGGCTGGAAGATTTTGGTGCATCATTTTGGATGGATCTTGATTTGAACCTGTCGGCAACTCATGATAAATACTATAAAGAATATTGGGGATCGGTTGAGGTGAAACCGAGTAACATCGATTTTAAGGTATGGACGGATATCGGCATTATGGCCAGGGCTCAGGAAGAATTAGTTGACGAGGAATTCACTATTCTTGATCCCACCATTATCATATTTGATTTCCAGGTAGGGGTAGTGCCTGTAATCGTTCACATTTCACCCAAGTTAGACGGAAAAATAAAAATCACCGCAGAAGGCGATCTGAAATATGTAACAGGAGTAGAGCTTGAAACAATAGTTGAT
>OBJA01002034.1_pt1 | contig 12461 bp, 12 predicted proteins | sample 1519751 | NCBI WGS metagenome assembly OBJA01 (sample SAMEA3881238, study PRJEB22517) | soil metagenome | biome: lake sediment; feature: soda lake sediment; material: sediment, water from around vicinity | place: India | collected 2013-12-23 | depth 3 m
CAAATACAGGATGGAACTAAAAGGGAAGTGCTTCATCCTGTGGAGATTCTATTTAATGCGTTAAAAAAATATAAATATTAAAATTTGGCATAGCATTTGAAAAATAACAATAAAAATTATTAATAACCTAAATTTATATTTTATGAAAACACTATTATCTTTTCTAACATTAGTATTTTTAAGTATTACATTATTTGCTCAATTAAATGACATTTTGGTTTTCTCTGAGAAAGGCGAGAAATTCTACATGTATGTAAACAGTGTAAAACAAAATGAAACTCCAATGGCAAATGTTAAAGGCAAAGACATTCAAACTGAAAGTTTTATTGTTAGAATTGTTTTTGAAGACAAAAGTTTGCCTGAAATAACTCAAAATTTTTGGACTGAAAGTAAGAATGTCGAAATTTCTGCAATAGTTACCCAAAACAGAAAAGGTAAATATATCTTACGATATAATGGAGAAAAAAATAAATCTGCTGTGACTGAAAATATTCAAACCAATAATGCAGTTTATGAAGATCCGACTAAACCTCAAACAAAACCCTCATCTCCTGCTAGACCTGCAAATCAGAGAGAAAATCAAATTAATATGGATATGGACATTAGTGAAGATAAAGTTTCTTTAAATACAGGAACAGGTCACGAAAATGTAAGCATAAATATGACAGTTTCAGATAAAGGGATGGATATTGATTTGGGAACAGGTGAAGAAAACATAAAAATCGGCATGGAGGTAAGTGAAGAAAGTATTAAAATAGATATGGGAGCATCTGAAACGGGAGTAAACTTTAATATGAATGTGAAACCATCAAATATTGAAATTCAACATGATATGCACACAGAGACTGAGATAATATACGAAGAAACAACAGTGCAAAGAACTGCAAAACCAGAAACTCGAACATCTTCAAGATGTGCTACAGCAATGTCTGCAGTCGATTTTAAAGATGCTCAGGAAAGCATCAAATCAAAATCATTTGAAGATAGTAAACTTACAATTGCAAAGCAAATATCAAAAAATTCATGTCTCACATCAGAGCAAATTAGAGATATTATGAAAGTATTTAGTTTTGAAGAAACAAAACTTGATTTTGCTAAATATGCATTTGATTATGTTTTTAATCCGGGTAATTTTTATAAAGTTAATGAAGCTTTTACATTTGAAATGACAATAGATGAACTCAATGAGTTCCTTGAAAGTAAATAGACTTCTGCTTATTAAAAGACTAAGGCTTCATTTTTTTGAAGCCTTTTTTATTTATCAAACAAAACCATTATTATATTATTATTGTAGCTATAATAATTTGATTTATAGGGGATAATGCTAGTTTTTAGCATAAAAAAATCAATTAAATTTAAAACATGTTATAAGTTTTTGTATTTTTGTGTCAAATTTTCTGAGGTGGTAGACGGCAATAATTCCATAAGTTTTTTATCCGATAAATTTAAAATATTCGGACATTCAATATTTTGGCTCATATATATTGGTCTTGCACTATTTCATATGCATTACTCAACCGGCTTTGGAGGGAAGTATGCTATTATTCTTGTTGGATTGATAGATGCAGTTAGCATATATTTCATTGTTGCTTTTATGATGCCACGATTATTAGAAAAACAAACTCATTATGCGAGATTTGTTATGTTTTTTATTTTAGTGATAGTTTGTAACTTCTTGCTGAATTTTTTGATGCAGAACTTCCTATTTTCGAGTTTTGACGGATGTCCCCATAATTGTATCCTTAAGCAAAGTTATAGTTTTCAGCATTCCTTGGTTTTTATTGTAATGGCTTCAGGCATCAAACTTTTTAAGATTAATCTCGATTCTGTAGAATTAATTAGCAGATTAGAAAAGAAGAAAATTCAATCAGAACTCGAATATCTTAAACTGCAAATTAATCCCCATTTTCTTTTTAATACTCTTAATAACATTTATATACAATCGAGAATACAACCTAAAGAAGCAGGAGAAACTCTATTAAAATTGTCTGATTTACTGCGTTATCAAATATATGACTGTGCTGATAAAAAAGTATTCTTAAAATCAGAAATTGAGTTTTTGAAAAATTATCTCGATTTACACAAGATTAGATTTTCTAAACTGAGTTGCACTATTGAACAAAAAGGTAATATCGCCGGTTTAATGATATACCCTTTTATTCTTATTACATTTGTTGATAATGCAATGAAGAAGAGTGCAGACTTAAATACAGAGGGAAGTTTTGTTAATTTAAATTTTGAAATAGTTGATAATAAAATCAAGTTTTTTGTCGAAAGTTCGAAAAATATGAGTATATTGCAAAAAAAATCTATTGTGTATGAAGATGGTTTAGATAAAGTGAAGGAAAGAATGGATTTACTATACTCAGGCAACCATAAACTAAACATAGAAGAAAGTGAAAATAAATATATTGTTAAACTTGAAATAAATCTAGAATGATGAAGTGCATTATTATTGATGACGAACCTCTCGCAAGAGAAGGAATGAAAATGAATATTAGCGAAATGTCAAACCTTGAATTGGTTGGAGAGTTCGAAAATGCTGTTAAAGCTAACGAATTTTTGCAAAAAAATCAAGTCGATTTGATGTTTCTTGATATCGAAATGCCTGGTGTTACAGGATTGGAATTTATCAAAAATTTGAAAAATCCTCCAATGGTAATTTTGGCAACAGCATATCCTCAGTATGCAGTAGAAGCATACGAACTTGATGTGCTAGATTATCTTGTTAAACCGGTAAAGCTTGAAAGATTCGTGAAAGCTGTTAGCAAAGCTGAAGAATATATGAAGCTAGCTGACGATAAAAGCATAGTTGAGACCATTGAAGACGATTTTATTTTTATCAAATCCGAAAGGAAATATGTGAAAATAAACTTTGAAGAAATTTATTTTATCGAAGGTCTTAAAGATTACGTAATTGTTCATGCAAGTCACGGAAAGTATATGACAGCAATGAATGTGAAAACAATTCATAATAAATTGCCGGAAGAGATTTTCTATAGAACTAGTAAATCATTTATTATTAATATTAACCATATCAGTGATATTGATGGTGGATATGTTAATATTAAAGATTCAAAGATTCCAATAGGAAGATCTTATAGAGATATATTCCTAGATTTTGTGAATAAAAGACTTCTTAGAAGATAAAGTTTTTTATAGAATAAAATAGTTCTTTTTGCAAGATGATATTTGAGAGTAGTTTAACTATTTTCAGTAAAGCAGAACTTATGAAAAAATCAGTTAGTATTAACTATATTGAATTTGAAGAAAGAACTGCTTATGATTTAGACTTGCAAAAAGAACTTTTTTTTGTCTTTTTACATGAGTCAAAAAGATATCATGATTTGTTATTATATGCGTGTAAGAAGAAGGATATGTCATTAGTATATAATGAAATACATAAGGCAACAAGTTCATTCAGGTTGATGGGTTTTGATGAATTAGCCGAAAATTTACAAAATGTCGAAGAAAATAATCTTTCTTTTGATTATATAGAAAAAAGAATTAATACTATTTTTGAAGAACTTTCAGATTTAACTATTTTATTACAAAAATATCTTGAAAGTAAAAGTCAAAAAACGTTTTAAAAAGTTAAAAAAAAAGAAGACTATGGGATTATTTAAAAAACTGAGAAATGAATTTATTGATATCGTAGAGTGGTTAGACCCAACAAATGATACAATAGTTCACCGATTTGAGAGATATCAGAATGAGATAAAAATGGGGGCGAAGCTAACTGTGAGAGAATCTCAGGTTGCTGTATTTGTGAATGAAGGACAAATTGCAGATGTGTTTCCTCCGGGAATGTACACTCTTCAAACACAAAACATGCCTATACTTTCAACTCTGAAAGGTTGGGTACATGGATTTAATTCTCCTTTTAAAGCTGAAGTATATTTTGTAAATACTAAAAAGTTTTTGGATAATAAGTGGGGAACTCCAAATCCAATTATGTTGAGAGACGCTGAATTTGGACCAGTTAGACTTCGAGCTTTTGGTGTTTATGAATTTAGAGTTAGTGATGCTGCAACCTTTATTCGTGATATTGTTGGTACTGATGGTTCTTTTACTACCGAACAAGTTACAAATCAACTTAGAAATATTATTATTACACGATTTACTGATGCTCTCGGAGAGGCTAAAATTCCAATTCTCGATTTAGCAGCAAATTATGACGAAGTATCTAAATTTGTTGGAGATAAGATAATCGCCGAATACAGAGAATATGGTTTAGACATGACCAAATTCCTGATTTCAAATATTAGCTTGCCACCTGAAGTTGAGGAGGCTCTAGACAAACGCTCAAGCATGGGAATTATTGGCAACCTTAATCAATACACCCAGTTTCAGGCAGCTAACGCCATGGAAGCAGCATCAAAGAATACTGCCGGAGGTGGAGCTTCTGAAGGCATGGGTCTAGGTATGGGATTCGCTATGGCAAATCAAATGATGGGAGCAATGAATCAGGGTGCAAATCCACAGCAACAAAATCAAAATGTAGCACCTCCACCATTACCAAATGTTGCTCAATATTTTGTTGCTATTAACGGTCAACAATCAGGACCTTTTGATATGAATGGATTACAGCAAATGGTTGCCTCGGGTCAAATTAATAAAGAAACACATGTATGGAAAAATGGAATGGCTAACTGGATGCAGGCTGGGCAGGTTGCCGAATTGATTGGGCTGTTTAATACACCACCACCTCCGCCTCCACCAGTTTCACACTAAGATTTTATGTAAAGAAAGGCTTCAATGCCTTTTTTTTATGAATTAACCTGAGTATGTTGAAAAAAAAAAGTGCAATATAATAATACGACTAAATACAGCACTATTTTTGTAAGAAGTTGATAATTTTATGATCAGGATTATGATTATTGGAACATTATTGTTAGGATTATGCCTCATAACAAATGAGGTAAATAAAGAATATTACTCTCAGGATTCATCTGTTATAACAGAAAAGCCACCTTTCTTGCTGAATGATGACTACTGGGTAGATTCTGTGATGAATACATTGAGTCTTGAAGAAAAAATCGGGCAATTACTTATGTATCCTGCATATTCAAACAAAGACGAAAAACACGTTAAGGAAATCGAATACCTTATAGAAAATTATAAAATCGGAGGTTTGATCTTTATGCAGGGAGACCCGATAAGTCAGGTTGAACTTATTAATAATTATCAACAAAAAAGTAAAATTCCTCTTCTTATAGCCATGGATGCCGAATGGTCGCTTAGCATGAGATTGAAAAATACAATACTGTATCCTCGACAGATGATGTTGGGTGCTATTCGCGATAATCAACTTATTTATGAAATGGGATCAGAGTTCGCTCGACAACTTAAAAGAACAGGTGTACATGTAAATTTTGCACCAGTTATTGATGTCAACAATAATTCTTTTAATCCAGTAATAAATTGTCGTTCATTTGGAGAAGATAAATATAATGTTGCAGAAAAGTCGTATTACTATATGAAAGGCATGCAAGATAATGGTATACTTGCTGTTGGAAAACACTTTCCCGGACATGGAGACACAGATACAGATTCACATTATTTTCTCCCAAAGATAAATCACGATAGATATCGGCTTGATTCAATCGAATTAGTGCCGTTTAAATATCTTATTAAGAGAGGACTTGGAGGAATTATGACTGCCCATTTATTTGTTCCATCAATAGATTCAACTATAAATATGCCTGCTTCACTTACAAAAAAAGCTGTGGAAAATATTTTGATAGATGAACTCGGTTTTGAAGGACTAATATTTACTGATGCCTTGAATATGGGTGGAGTTACTAATCATTATAAACCCGGAAAATCGGATGTGCTTGCTTTAATTGCAGGAAATGATATATTATTGTTTCCAAATGATGCCGAAACTGTTGTTGACGAAATTAAAAAAGCAATTGAAGATGGACTGATAAGTATTGAAGCGATTGAACATAGATGTAAAAAAATTCTTAAAGCTAAGTATTGGGCAGGCTTAGCTGAACCCCCACACATATGTAAAGAAAATCTAATTGCTGATTTAAATAACGACCAAGCTGGGTATATGCAGCAAAAGTTGATTGAAAATGCACTTACACTAGCAAAAAATGATAATGATATAATACCTATTAAGAACCTCGATTCTATAAAAATTGCACTAATCACATTTGGGAATGCAACGAAAAATGATTTTCAGAATCGTGCAGATAATTATGCAAGTATAGACCATTATATTTACAATATCGACTTTTCTAACTATGGGAGGATTGGTTTATTAAATAAACTTAAAGACTATGATTTGGTAATTGCCTCAGTGCATAACACTAATAGAAATCCCTCCAGAAAGTTCGGAATACCAAGCGCTACCATAAATTTTATTGATGAACTCGCAGATCAATCAAATATGATACTTGTTCTTTTTGCAAATCCATATAGTATTGATTATTTTATGAATATTGATAAAATTAATTCAGTGCTAGTTGCATATAACGATTGGAAAATTACAAATGATTTTGCAGCGCAATTGATTTTTGGTGGTATTCCGGCAAAAGGGGTACTTCCTGTGAGTCCAAATAAAGACTTCCCCGCTGGTACTGGATTCGAAACTAAGAAGATAAGATTGAAATTTTCAAAATATCCGGAGGATGCAAGAGTTGATGCTTCTTTAATTTATAAAATTGATTCTCTTGTCGAAGATGGATTAGTACAAAAAGCTTATCCCGGAGCACATGTGATGGCAATTCGTAATGGAGTTGTATTTTATAATAAAACAGCAGGTTATCACACTGATCAAAAAGACAATGAGGTAGATGAATATGATATTTTTGACTTAGCTTCTCTAACAAAAATTTTGGCAACTACACTTTCATTAATGAAAGAATATGATAATATTAGCTTCAAACTGGATGATAAACTTGCTGATTATATCCCCGAATTACGAAATACTAATAAAAAAAATATTACTTATCGAGAAGCATTGATCCATCAAGGCGGACTAATTGCATGGATTCCATTCTTTCGAAATACAGTGCTCAATGACTCGGTTTTTAATAGTATTTATTCTCCAATGAGAATTCCCGGATTTGAAATTCAGGTTGCAGAAAATTTGTATATGAATAATTCCTACATTGATACAATTTATAAACGACTTTATGACTCAAACCTTAGAGCCTCAAAAAAATATCTTTATTCCGATTTGGGATTCTATTTTCTCCGAGATGCACTCGAAAATATTACAGATAGAGAAATAGATAGCTATATTAAGGAGGAGTTTTATAATTCAATTGGAGCATGGTCGCTAACCTATAATCCATTAAATCATTTTGATAAAACAAATATTGTTCCCACAGAAATTGATAATTATTTTCGACATCAACTATTGCATGGATATGTTCACGATCAAGGAACAGCAATGCTTGGAGGAATTGCTGGACATGCAGGTTTGTTCGGTAATGCAGGTGATGTAGCTAAAATTATGCAAATGATTCTCCAAAATGGTGAGTATGGAGATAAACAATATTTTTCTGATGAAACTGTAAAATTATTTACAAGTTATAATAACAGATGTCGCAGTAGAAGAGGATTAGGCTTCGATAAACCAGATCCAAGAAATAGAGATAATGCGGTGGGTGGAATCTATGCCTCCGAAAAAGCATTCGGTCATTTAGGATTTACTGGAACAATGGCATGGGCTGACCCTGAATACAGTCTAGTTTTTGTATTTTTATCAAATAGAATTTATCCAGATTCGGATAATAGAAAGTTGCAGAAAATGAGAATTCGCGGAAATATTTTAGATGTATTATATAAAGCAATAATAAATTATGATTTGATGAATTTAGAATGAAAAAAGCAATTATTATAATTTTAATAGCTTTAGGATTTATGCATTTATCAAATATTTCTGAAGCGCAATATCTTGAAGAAAACTCATCAATTAAAGAAAGAATATTTTATGGTGGGAATCTTGGACTTAGTTTCGGTACACAAACTTTTATAAGTGTCAACCCTCTTATTGGATATAGAATCACAGACCGGATATCTGCCGGGCTTGGAGTTAACTATATGTATTTAGCATCAAATAATCATAATTATTCTTACTCTTTTTATGGGGCAAATGTTTTTGCTAGTTATACAATTTTCAAAAATATTAATGAAATAATGCCATTTATATCACCCAATACTTCTATGTTGATTCATGCAGAATATTCCTTACTGAATGTTGAATCGTTTTACAAAGACTATGGTATTGAGGGGAAATGGCAGCAAAATCCAATGATGGGACCCGCAATTCAGTCTAAAATTGCCAAGAGAGCCTATATTGTATTGGCTGTTCTATACAATTTTAATGAGTCATTTTATTCATTCTATCCTAATCCTGTTATTCGAGTGAGTGTTAATCTGTAAAGCTTTGCATTGTTGTTTGTAAAATATTTAATAAATAATTGCCTATTTAAAATAATAAGTCTATCATTACAGTTTAGATAGATAAATATAAATTAAAATTTAGAAAGATATGAAAATTGAAAAAGGAAAATTGGTGAGTTTAACATATGATTTGCATCTTGATGGATTCGAAGGTGAATTGATGGAATCCGTTAATAATGAAAATGCTTTAGTTTTTATAGTTGGTGATGGCGACTTGCTTGAATCATTCGAAGAAAAAATCATGGGTTTGGAAATTGGAGATGAGTTTAAATTTTCTTTAACCATGGAAGAGGCATACGGAGATGTTGAAGAAGATGCATTTGCAGAATATCCAAAAGATTTATTAAAACCTGAAGAGGGAGAAACATTTCCAGAGATTGGAGACTATATTCCAATGCAGGACGAAGAGGGTAATACTTTTGATGGGATTCTTGCGGAAATACATGATGATTATGTTATAATTGACTTCAATCACCCACTTGCAGGAGAAGAACTGTTTTTTACTGGTAAAGTAATTGACATCAAAGATACTGAATAAATTTTTGCAATCGGATATGGGAGAAGATGATTTAAGAAATAGCGAAGAGATGATGGCAAGGATGCGAGAACTCGCATTAAAACATCCTGAAAAAATCCGTATTGTCGAAACTAGTGTTGATGCAGAAATTCAAATTGAGTTTTTTGAAACTTTGCAAAGACTTGATGAACAGAATGAAAATGCATTAGAAATTGAAGATTATAGAAAGATACTTTTTGGAGAGGAATATTCTGAACAACGCATTAAAGAAGTACTTGCATTGCTAGTTACTTTTGGGGAAGTAAAAACATTTAGATTACTCGAAGAATATATGAATTCAGCACCTCCCGAATTGAAAACATGGGCATTTCTTGCTTGTCAACAGGCAAAAATGTTTATGGAATCTAAACTTCTCGAAGAAACAAAAATATACATTGCTTCAGGTTTAGGAGGACAAAATCACCGATTGAGGTATGCATTTGCAATATATACCAATCAGAAAGAATTTGACGAGTACCAGAAAGATACAATAAAAGGTGAAATTAATTATTTCCTGAAAAAGAATGATAGTAAAACCGAGGATATTTATTTTTACGAAAACTTTGCAATTGTATTATGTTTAGTTCCTGTATTTACCGACTTGGTTGATTTATTGCAACTTATTATTAATGAGATAAATACCTATGGAAATTTCTTGAATCCTAATGTTTTTATTACTAACGAAAAACCAATTGTTCCTCAAGAACTTAAAGAAACTTTGCTTTAAAAATTTCAAAATATGAATAATAAAATAATTAATGCGGCGATACAAATTTTGCCCCTAAATAATATCTATGGTAATGCAACTGCTATAATACACAGAGCAATTAAAGTTATTGAAAAGTCAGGATTGAATTATCGTGTTTGTCCATTTGAAACGGTAGTTGAAGGACGTTATGATGATATTGTAATGCTAGTTAAACATATTCATGAAGAATGTTTCAGAGCTGGAGCAAATGATTTGATTTGTAATATTAAGATTCATTCCAGGCTTGATGCAGATTTAGCAATAGTAGATAAAATGGATAAATACGAATAAATAGTGATTTTAAATGCCATCAAGGCTATTTAATATTGATGCTATATTGCCTGATGGTCTTTCTGCATTTGCATTAATAATTCGTCCTTCTTTGTCTAAAAGTATAAACCTCGGAATACCTGTTATTCTGAAATGTTGCACCAAAGAATTGTTCCAACCACCTGCAAATAATTGAATTCCTCCCATATTATTTGACCTGATAAAGTTTTCCCAATCTGCTCTCTTTTCATCAACAGAAATTGCTATTATTTCAATGTTTTTCCCCTTAAAGTCATTTTTAAGTTGTTTAAGATAAGGAATTTCAACTTTGCACGGTCCACACCAACTTGCCCAAACATCAATATACACATACTTTCCTGAAAAATCCTTGAGACTATACATTTTTCCATTAATATCAGGAAACTCAAAATTGACAGAATATGATCCGGGTGCTAGTTGTGCCCAAACTGTGTAAATGCTTTGTAGTTTATGAAGCCTGTTATTATCTGGGTTAAGAGTTTTATATCTTTCAAAGTGCTTACCTAAACCTACTACACCATAGTTAGAAAACAAATCGTCAAGAAAAACATAGTAGAGTTCTGCCAAAACTTCTTTAGTCTTAATTCTATCCTCGATTATCTCAAAGTAAATATTTGCAATATCTTCATATGATACTGCTGCAATATTATCGTCCTCAATTTTTTTGACAAAATGAAGAGAAATATATTGGGGGAGTAATTCTTTGTATTCAAATATTGTTAAGTATTCTTTGTTATCAGCATTTACTCCTGCAACTAAAACGTCCATTTCTGCTTTCAAAATACTCATATCAGGTGTATTAGAATTACGCAAAGCCATAAAATAATTAATTATTAGTGATAAGGTTTTAAACTCGATACGTTTCTGTTCTAATTCCAAAAAATCTTGATCATGTGCTTTACCAGCATTTTTGAATTTTGTATAATTATTATTCAATGAATTTTTTAAAGTATTCAGAGAATTTAAAAATCTGTCAATCTGAGATGAATACATAAAATCGGCGCTGTTTATTGCGGTGTTTTTGAAAATAAGATATTGCTCATTTAAAAAATCGTTAATGTCTGAATTATCTCCCGTATATTTAAGAGTGCTGTTAAAATCAGTATTATCCGAAGTCAGATTTACATTATCTCCAGGAAAAACAAAAGCCAAGGTCTCTTGAAACCCTAATTGGATCTTTACATAGGAAGGATTAGTAATATCTAGACTTGCTGAAAAACTACCATCAGATTTTAGTTTGATAGTATCTGATTTAGTGTTATAATGAAACACTATCAAGGGATTTCTGGAATTTTTAATTTGACCTGTAATCACAGTAGATACTTGATTTGAATCTAACTTTCTTTCTTTTGTATTATCCTTACATGAAAGATTAAACATTAGAAGAGATAAAACCATTGTTAACAGTAAAACATTTTTCATTTTTCAATAATTTTTTATATTTATTTAAATTGCTCCCGATATTTTTACATTGTAGCCTTTATTCTTTAAAACCATATAGATCTTAGTTGCAAAATTTCCCTGAATTATTATCTGATTGTCTTTACAGCTACCTCCAACTCCACATTTGTTCTTTAATTCTTTAGCTAGTTCATTCAAATCATCGATATTCCCGTAAAATCCATCAACTAATGTAACTGTTTTTCCTTTTCTTTGTTTGCGATCTAAAGAAATTTTTATTTTTTGTTTTTCAGGCTCTAAAGATTCCAAAGGCATCAGATCATCGTTGTATTCATAATCGAAGTCACTTTTTGTTGAATATACTATTCCTTGTCTTAATTTTTTATTTTTCATATAACAAATCTAAAAAAAAAAGCAGGCTTTTAAGCCGGATTCTGTTCCCAATAAAGGGCTTCTGTCATTTATCTTTGCGACTTACCCCTCGACTCTGGCGGGAAACCATTATGCGCCGATATACATAGTCTTGCAGCCTGAAGGACGAACGGCTATTGATGTCACCATACAATACCGGTGGTCTCTTACACCACCTTCTCACCCTTACCTCGAAATATCGAGGCGGTTTTTTCTTCTTCGTTACCATACCCTCGCGGATATCTTCTTCTCAGAAGTACAGCTCCCTATGCTGTCCGGACTTTCCTCTGTAGAAAATACAGCGACAGAATTAGCCTGCTTTTTTGCAAAAATAATCATTTTTGTTGTGATAAACCGAACCTTAACGTAAAAATATTATCATGAGTATAATTTTAGAGTCTTAATTGCAACTTTTATTCAAATAATTTTGTCACTTAAAAATAAAGTACAATAATTGTAAAGTGACATTACTATACTTTTTTACTTAAAATCGAATGAATATGAGAAGAACTTTTATTTTTTTATTTGCATTTTTTTGTTTTACCCAGTTAAATGCTCAACTTAGTAGTGGAGGAGAACCCCGCAGCTTTAGTTTTGAAACAAAAATTGCAC
>OBJA01002035.1_pt1 | contig 12460 bp, 9 predicted proteins | sample 1519751 | NCBI WGS metagenome assembly OBJA01 (sample SAMEA3881238, study PRJEB22517) | soil metagenome | biome: lake sediment; feature: soda lake sediment; material: sediment, water from around vicinity | place: India | collected 2013-12-23 | depth 3 m
AATCGCCACTTCTGAAAATTGCTAAATAATCCTCTTCAGGTTTTCCGGTTGAATACAAAGTGAATTCACGGCTATCCATCACACGTTTGGCGGCATCTCGTGCTATTTGCAGATAAGTGTTTGCCGATGAAGCAAGATTTAATTCCGAGTGGTATTTACGAAATGTCCCTTCATATAAAGCATCACGCGACATATAAGTCAGTACCCCCCATTTATCAAGGGCTCCAGCGGGTTGATTAGTTTTCACATTTTCGGCCGCAAACTGATAATCCTCAAAGATTTTTTGAATCACCTGATCACGCGTATCACGGGCTTTGAAAAGGGCCTCTTCATCATTCGTTTCAATCACATCTTCATACCATGGAACATCGGAGTATCTTTTTATTTTATCTATGTAAAATCTGGCACGAAAAAAACGGGCCACCCCTTCATAATGAGCTTTTACATCGGGAGCAACACTTGCTTTGTCAACATTTACGAGGAAAAGATTAATACTTCTTAATCTGCCCCAACTCCATCCGGATGTCACTGTAGATGAAGATGGATTTGCCGAAGCCATTATATTTTTTATTTCAACTGCACCGGATGTTGTGGCCTGATTATCGGTTCCACCGTCTGCAGCATACGTGCCATGTCCGGGAAAATTATATAAACCGTAGATGTACATTTTTAAGTCCTCTTCGGTGTTAAAAAAACGCTCTACCCCAATTTCGGTCCTGGGTTGTCTGTTCATAAAATCATCATTACACGAAGCGAACAACACGATTACACTGAACAAATATATTGCTTTTTTCATCTTAGTTTCAATTTTTTTAAAATGTGACATTTAATCCAAAGATGTATTGACGATTAAACGGATAGGTATACCCATTCGTGGTATCTTCTGTAATGGCTTCAGGATCGAAATATTTTCTTACCTCACTCCATTCATACAAGTTATCGGCACTCACAAAGAGCCTTACCCGGCTAAGTTGAATTCTGTCAGTCATTGTTTTTGGAAGGGTGTAACCCAATGTAATATTTTTTATCCTGAGATAAGCACCATTTAACATGTAACCTGTTTGTGGAATCGCCATTCCCATCGACTCATCTATCCGGGTACCAAGGTTTCTGTCCGCTAGCCACGATTGCAGTACCGGAAATCTCGCATCAAGGTTTTGATGGGCAAGTCCCGCTGCAATATATGCCTTCGAGTGTTTAGCCATGTCCACTTCACTATCCGTTGCAGGTCGATAATAATCAAAAATATGTGTTTGACCTCCTGCGTATGGTTGTTGGTAGAAACTCCAATACAGGAAATGGAGTGGATAGTAATCTTTCTTTCCAATCCCTTGTAAGAAAACAGAAAAGTCTAAATTGTTCCAATCTCCCACCAGATTAAGTCCGAACCTATAACGGGGACTGCTATTTCCAATTATTGACAAATCTTTCGGATCATCCAGGGTTAATCCTTTCGTTATACGGCCATCATTATTTAAATCTACATATTTTGGCCAACCCGGTACAATATCCAATGCACCCCAAGGTATGATCTCTGACTGATCCAATTGTTCAATTTCTTCGTAAGATGCAAATAATCCGTCGCTTTGCAGTCCCCATATTTCACCTAACTCCTGTCCCACGTAATACTGCGTAAGCAGATTGGTTGGGTTATCAAACTTCGTAATCCAGGAACGGGTATCAGAAATCAAAAAACGTGTGGTCAGATTAAACGGTTTATCTGCCAAATGAAAACTATCGTTGTATGCAAGTGTAATTTCCCATCCGGTAGTTTTCATATCCGCGGCATTTTCCCGTGGAGCCGATGCTCCAAGGACAGCCGGAAGTTCTTTTCCCGGAACCAACATTCCTTTCGTATCTCTGCGGTAAATATCCCCTACCAATGTCAGTTTATTATTTAAGAAACCCAAATCAACACCCAAATTCCGGGTTACCACTGTTTCCCACGTATAATTTGCAGAGACAAGCGGTGGGGATAAAACCGTCAACTGCCGACTCCCATCAATCAGGTAACTTCCTAATCCGGAGCTCATTGATGGAATATATCCGTATGCACCTACAAGCTGATTGCCCAATGAACCGTAAGAAGCCCTTAATTTGAGATTACTTACTCTTTTTCTTAATGGTTCAAAAAAGGGTTCTGCATCAATTCTCCATGCGAGTGAGACCGAAGGAAAAAATCCGAATCGTTGTTCTTTTGGGAAACGGGATGAGCCGTCATAACGGCCATTAAATTCCAGAATATATTTGTTATCATAAATGTAGTTTAAACGATAAAATAATCCTCGGATAGCCCAATCTGTAAAACTCTCATTTACATTCATCTGTCCCGTTGCTAAACCTATTGTGGGTAGTTGATTTGAAATTAATCCCTCTCTTTCTGCAAGAATCCAATTATAACGGCTGTACTCTTGATTAAAACCTAAAATGGCAACAAACTGGTGTCTGTTTTTCAACCAATTCAGGGTTCCATAGATATCCAAAACACTGTAAAAATCGGTGGCAAAAGTCCTGTAAGCACTACTCGTTCCTTCTTCCCGTACATCATCCGGTCCATAGCCTATTTGATATTTTGTCTCAAAATAATTATAGTCCTCCGTACCCTTGACAAAAGAATAATTTGCATTAATTCTCAGTATATCTTTAATAAAATTAAACTCTCCTCCAAACGTACTTTGAATACGATCATAAATACGAATATCCTCACCGCCATTCTTTAATCTTGCCATCAACTGACCGGCAGCATTATTTGCCCACGTACCATCAGGGTTTAAATCATGATCCTGTGGAGCTAAATTATAGAACATCGACATATCAGAACTCCAGAAATAGGAAGGTTTTGTCCTCTCAGTTGATACGTAAGATGTATTGTTGGACAGGGTGAACCAATCGGTCACATCATAACTACCTTTCACCCTGAAATTGTATCTGTTAAAATAGTCTTTATCAACTATCTGCGATAAAATACCGTTTTCTTTGTCAAAACCTCCTGATAAGTAAAATGTAGTTTTGTCTGTCTTCCCGGAAACAGCTATCTGATGTGAATTAGAGAATGTGAATTTATCTATGAAATATTTTGTCCAGTCTTTGTTACCCATATATTCCCATTGCGTCTCATCCAACGGATTTAAACGAACAGGATCAATAGAAGGATCATCCGATTTCTGTCTTGCCCACTCCAGTCTCTCATCACTGGCAACGTGTCCTCCACTCCACGGTGTATTAAGAACCGCAATATTTTTTGTTTTCAAATAGATGTATGGGTCTGATGATTTTTCAGGAAGAATGGATGGCCTTTTCCAGGTAAAACTATTGTTGTAATCCACCTGAATTTTGTCCGAACGCCCGGTTTTGGTAGTGATAAGGATTACGCCAAAAGCAGCACGCGCACCATAAATAGCCGCGGATGCAGCATCTTTCAATACAGAAATACTTTCAATATCTTCCGGTAAAATTCTGTTAAGTTCATTGGCATCAGATGCAATACCATCAATTAGAATCAGGGGACTTCCTCCGTTGATTGAAGTTAATCCGCGCACGTTTATTCTCGCAACCTGTCCAGGTTCACCACTGGTAAAATCAATATTTAGGTTAGGGATCATCCCTTGTAGTCCCTGAGAAATATTAGTAATTGGCTTTGCTTTCAATTCTTTAATTCCTACTTGATCAATTGCTCCCGACAGATTGACTTTTCGTTGCGTACCATAGCCAACTACCACCAACTCGCTGAGTATTTCCGAGTCCTCTTGCAAGACAATATTCAGCGGTGTCTGTCCATTCCATTGTATTTCTTGAGTTGTATATCCGATATAGGAATACACCAACGTGGTACCTATAGAAACCTGAAGAGTATAATTTCCATCTATATCCGTAACGGTACCATGTGCAGTTCCTTTTTCGACCACATTCACTCCTATGAGAGGTATCTCACTCTGATCTACAACAATTCCTGTAACCGTACTTCTTTGTGCATTGACCAGATTAGTGAACAGCAACCAACCACATGCCATCAACAGCAAGACGGGAATCTCGTTCTTTCCTCTTTTCATAAAAATATTTAAATGATTAATAACCTTAAATTCGGCTATAAAGAACCATAATTAATGCTACAAACTCGTTAAAATAAAATTAAGAAAAAATTAAATCTGGAAAGATAAGACTGGAGCAACAGAAGAAATTAAAGAGAAATGAGTGGAAAAGAACAATATAGATATTTATACGTTTTTCTGATCGATAATAAATATTTTATAGTATTAATATCATGGTCATGGTCACAATGAATGCCTAAAACTGAAATAGGATAATGATAAGACAAATAAAAGTATTGTGCTGCTTATAGTCGGGTCATCCGGACAACTCGACTTCTTTTATAAAAGTGTTGCCTTGTGACCTGCTGTAAGTAGCCAATGAATGACTATAGCAGGGTTATATGCTACGGATTAATCCGGATATCCGACTGTTTGTGTCAATAAAACCTCCTGATTGGAAGCCAGATTAAGCAGTCCGCTCAATTTATCCTTATCAAACATGCCGCGGACAACCGAGCCTAACCCTTCGGATGCACAATACAAATAGACATTTTGCGCTACAAACCCGCAATTGGTATAGGCGTATTGCCGGCTCGAAGCCTTTTCCATGTCGGAAACAAAGATCAGATTGACTGCCGCTTGCGCAACAAAATCCTGTGAACCTGCCTGGGCACGATGATCGCCTTTTTTCACCTCTTTCAGGATATGGTTGCGGGCATCATAGAAATAGACGCCGTTCTTCGTTGTTACATACAATTCCAGTTCCTGGCGGTTGTTTGCCGTCGGCGCCGTACGTTTGTCATCGCGGTTAAACCCATTGGCTGCCCATAACAGATCAGACAATTGCTGAAGGGTCAGTTCCTTATCCTGATAAGAACGGGTGGATTTCCTCTCGTTCAACGCCTGCATCAAGGGTTTCCCCCCTGTCCTGTTGGGTGCAGGTAAACTAATATCCTGGGCTGACATCGAATAACCCATAATAAGAAGAGATGATAAAATAATGAATCGGATCATAACGAATAATTTATAAGACTAGAATTACAAATTTAGATAAAAAGTTCCAACGAATCAACCGTTAGTCAACCGGCAAATTACGGGTGAGAAAGCGATGATCCCCTGATAATTAAATTCGAACGGAAAATTTTAATAGTATTCCGGTCATAAGACTGGTTATCACAGACAGAAAGGGCAAATTTTCCGATTTCAGTCCCGATCTCGGTACACGGACGCTCAATACCTGTGATAGTGGGTGTGGAATACTTGCTTTCCGGATCTTCATCGAAACTCACCACCGCCATCTCTCCCGGAATGGATATATTATTTATTTTGGCAATGGACGAGGCCTGCAACGCAGATACAAAATTGGGAAGTATCAACGCATCGGGTCTCGGTTTCAGATTGATAAAACGGGTAATCACCTCATAGGTATCTTCCAGCGTAAGTTCACTGTATATCAGATAGTCGGGGTTGAACGCGATATTGTGTTTGTTCAGCACATCCTTATATGCCTGTATCCTCTCTTTATATATGGGGCAATTATAATGTTTTGCCGCAAAAGCGATTTTCCGGTAGCCGGATGAGACAAGATGGTTTGTCAACATAAAAGAGTCCATATAATTATCTATCAAAAACTTCGGACTCGTGTAATTATAATTGACCCTATTGAATAAAATTACCGGAATACCCTTCTTTTCCACTTCCGATAAATGAGAGGAATCCTCCGTATCCATACTTTGCGAAATGATGAGGCATCTGATTTGATCCGGATTGAGTTTCGATATGATCTCCCTTTCAATTTTTGTGGAATTAAAGGAACACAGGATGGAAAACAGGTATTTGTTTCTGATGGCATGCTGGATAGCAGATAAAACTTTACTATAAAAAAAGTTATCGATCTCAGGCACAATTACGGCTATGGTATTGGCGTTATTCGTTGCCTTCGGATCGGTATATCCCATCTCCACAGCTGCTGCCATCACTCTGGCCCTGGTTTCGGCACTTATCAAAGAGTTTCCTGCCAACGCACGTGAAACGGTGGATGGAGAAATCTTCAACTTATCCGCGATATCATATATAGTTACTTTTTTTGCCATATAATCTACTCTTCAAAACATAATGCCGCCGCACCGTAAACTGAAATATCAGGTTCAGTAGATTGCAGTATTTGTATATGTTTCAATGTGTTCTTATAAATAAACGTTTTTACCGTTTTGAACATCGATTCCTGAAAGTAGCCATACGCTTCCGACAATCTTCCTCCGATAACGATTGCATCAGGGTCTAAAGCATACATGACGGTCTTGATTGCATTTCCCAGATCCACTCCGAACATCTCATAAATGGCCAGCGCGATCTTATCTTTTTTCTGTGCCCTTTTGAAGAGCACATCGTGCCTTATTCCATATTTTTCCTCGAAATACTTGGTACTGCAATAATATTCATAATCATGATCGCGGTAAGGAATGGAACAGAACTCACCTGCTCCGGCATTTCGTCCCGAGTAAAGTTTACCGTTGATGATAATCCCCACCCCCATTCCGGTGCCAATGGTAATGCCAGCAATATTGTTGAAATCTTTGGCTACTCCAAAGTATTTTTCACCTAATGCGAAACAATTGGCATCGTTATTGACAAAGACCGGAATTTTAAACCTCTCTTCCAGGATATCCTTCAGGTACACCTTATTCCACGAAGGGATATTGGTCGGCTTGAACACAATCCCTTTCCTTACATTCACCAGACTGGGCATTCCCACGCCGATGCCTGCCACCGTATCATTGTGCACTTCCTTGATAGTGGAAATAATTTCATTGAGAATAACCTCCTCAGATTCCCGGTTATTGATCTCCCTGTGTGTGATGTCCACAACAGTTCCATTTTCCACCCTTGCCACATGGAGATATTTTCCTCCGAAAATCACTCCTATGACATTTTTTAATAATTTCTCCTGATTAAATATCATTTTTTAATCCAAGACATTGTCATTCGACAAATATGATACAAATATACTCCATTTTATTCAATTCACCAATCGTGTTGAAATATTAATATTACGTAACTGACTGCCATAAAGCATCTGTTACAAGATTGATAATTCCACGGATATTACATAGGCAAATATTTCAACAGCAAATCTTTACTCTTTTGGATGTTTTCCCTTCCGCTCGACTCAATCCCGTACCATCCGCGGAAACCTTGATCATAAGTCAATTTTATCATTTTTTCCGTAAGCGCGTCAGACGGTTGATTCCTAAATGACATCCCTCCTGCATAAGGAAGGGTTTTTTCGAGGAATCCGAAATTATCAAAATCACCTCCCGGTTGCCTCCAGTCGGGTAAAACTCCAAAATACTTGCTGTTGACCTCTTTCATTAAAGATACCATCCAGTCGGCATCGTTTGAAACGCCACCGTGGTTTTCGATCAGAATGCTGATGTTGGCAGGGATTGCGTACTCGAGCATCATGTTGTAAGTCTCTGCGGACCATTTCAGTGCTTCGGTTTTGGAGATATCCTTGGCTCCGATGCAATTTGTCCGGATGGCGTGGCAGCCCAGGTATTGCGCTATATCGATCCATTTCCGGTGGTTGATCACCGTCTGTTTCCTTTCCTCTTTGGAGGGAGTACAGGTTTCACCCTCTCCATCAACCATTATCAAAACCATTGTAACCCCGTAGTCATTGGCATTTTTTTTCAACTGGTTCAGATAATTTAAAATGGGAACTTCGAAAAGGGTATTCACAAATTCGATCCCGTTCAATCCGAAATCTTCACGGGCTATTCTGGGGAAATCCAATGTTTTCCATTTACCGCTTCGTACTTCATCCACTAAGGCCCATTGGGCAAGTGAGATATCGTTCTTGCCGATCCATGTCGACCAGTGAGCAGCCTGTAGAGGTTGGATTCTTAACAATGCAGGGGTGATCAAACTTCCGGCACCGATTGCGAGTGATTTTCCGATAAAACCACGACGAGTTACATTTTGCATATGCGTTAATCTTTATCAGTTAATAATTCACTATTTCTATTCTTACTTCTACTAGTATTTCCATTGCGTTAAATTTCCCAACCCGGCCTTTGTTCGAACCGATAGAGGAACTTATTGGCATCGGCGTTATTGGTTACTTTCATACTCCGGTGGTCGTAAGTGATTCTTTTACCGGCTCTGAGGGCAACCGACGCAAGGTGCGCAGTCTCAACAACCGGCCACGAATTCAATATACTGCCTGGAGACTGTTTTTGATTCAATACGGCATTTATCCATATATCCGCAGCGTTCGTCTGAGGTCTCGAGGGTAGGTCCGCCTGTTTGGCCCCAGTTACCTCAATCATCCTGGACTCGGGGATTATAACCGGATTCTCACAGCGGAACCCACCTAAGATTTTCCCCTTGTCACCGACAAACATCATGCCTTCGCTTTCGAACTCTTTATTGTCGATTTCCAATTCGGGCGGTGTAGGAGGCCTCATCCCGCCGTCGTACCAGAAAAGATCGAACGGTCCCATCCCTTTTGATGCCGCAAATTTCCACCGGATCACGGACGATAATGGGAAGGCCACGTTATTCGGGACACTCCTCATTTCGTCTTGTTCCCCTATTGTCCTTGTGATTGTCCCCATGGTCTCCACGGCAAACGGCGGTTCATCAACCCCGAAAGCCATAAATAAAGGCCACAGGCTGTAAATACCCATATCCGCAATGCTGCCGGCGCCGAAATCATACCAACCCCTGTAAAGCGTATGCGTGTAATTAGGATGATAGGGCCGGTTGGGCCATGCACCTAACCACAGATCCCAGTCGAAACCTTCCGGTATTTCCGGCCTGTCGGTAAAATAGGTTTGCCATTGCTGCCATACGGGCCTGTATGACCAGTTGTGGATCTCCTTTAACGTCCCTATAACCCCATCGTCAATCCATTTTTTTACCGTCTCGTACCTGTCATTAATAGGACTCCAGGCAAGCATGTGGGTTACCAAACCGGGCTTTTCCCTTGCCGCATCAATGACTGCCCTGACTTCATAGATCCGGTTACCTAGGGGTTTGTGGGCAATTATATGTTTGTTTTTCCTGAGAGAATTGATGATGATGGGCGGGTAGGCATGATCGGGAACTATTACTTTAACGGCATCAATACCGCTTTCCTTTTCAAGCATCTCCCTGAAATCGGAATATGCAGTACATCCCGAGTAATTATTTAAATTTCGCGTTTTGGCGTAATATTGGTTTACAAAACTTTGCCCGCAATCACGTCCGGCCGTCACATTCACTTCTCCTCCCCATGATGAATCCCCTAATAACTTACGTACGCCGTTTTTTAATCCGTTCCCCACTCCCCACTGTTTATATCCAATCGGGTATTTATTCGGATCACAAACCGAAACAACCTGAACCCTTTCATTCGGGATCAGGTTCAACAGTTCACCCATTTGTTGCATACCAACCCCGATGAGCCCGAGATTTATCTTGTCACTCGGCGCAACAAAACCGACACCCCCCATTACATTTCTCGGAATAATCGTGAACGCAAGTGCCGAGCCTGTATAATTTAGAAAATCACGTCTATTCATTTTCTGTGTTTTTATAATTTGACAATCAGGCAATTTTCCTCAAAACTAACAAACTTCCGTGAGAAAATCTAATAAGATTCAAAGAAATTATCTGCACTATTTATGTAACAGATAAATAAAACTGCAAACCAGATAGGTCCATCCGATTATTCCCAATATACCCCACCAGCGGACTTGCATAATTCCTCCCTTTGCATCACGGAAAACAAAAGCAAGATAAGCAAGGAGCAAGACCCCGAGAACCTGTAAGGCCGTATATAAATGGCGGATGGGTTTTTCCGTTTTCGGATATACATTCCATATCATTAAAAATGCCGCTACCATTAATATTCCAAAAGCACTCCCGCTCATTCCAATATCACGTGAAATGCCATATTCGGTATTTACGGTAAAGATACCCATTATCAACAGGGCAAATGTACGTGTCAGAATATGTGAAACTGTACTGAGTTCTGAAAATCCTTTGCTGTATCTCCGTTCAATGGCATAGGGAATAGACATTCCCAAGACAAAGAGGAAAAGGGAAAGACTACGTCCGACAGACCGAGAAAGTCTTCATTCGTTTTAGCATGTTGCATCCAGTGGGGCACACCTTTCACAGTCCAAAAATCATTCACGAAAATCATCAACAACATAGTTCAATGCCCTTAAAATATCGATGGCTGCATTGCGTTGTGTAAAATCAGTTCTATTCATTCAGTCTTTTAAATTCTTCCATTAAAAATTTTAATGTCCGTGCATCCCCTCCCCGCTTTTGCTGCATATGATCTGTCTCTGATGCCGTTATTTTATATGTTTCGGAATCATAATAATATTTCATAAAAGACTCTGCACCGGACCACACCGTGGTAATGATACCCTGAAAATGTTTCTGCATGACAGGATTCGATTGCTGACGAAAATCAACCATATTCGTCAACTGTGTTGCCGCTACTTTCGGATTATTCCAGGGACTTGTAGCAACATCAAAACCCTTCATGGCAAAATATACACTTGTCAGCTCGGCACGGTTATAATGCCAGTCACAAATAAACACATTCTTAGGAATCATATCGATAGCACGGTGTGTATTATTATAACTACCTTCCCAGAGTCCGATGCCGGTAGTTTTTCCATCGATTAAACGATCACCCCAAATCATCAGTCTGCGATTGTTTAAACCCAGATGATTACTGATCTTGGTCACCTCCCCTGCAAAAAGTTCAGCCTTGTCTCTTCCGCTACAGCGTGGACATTTGTCATCCCCGATATAGAATACCTCATCCATTCCGGCATGAAAATACTCAGCCTCACAGACATCCATCAATTCATCCACTAATGCAAAAACAACCTTATGCACATCAGGGTGAAGCGGACAATAACTTTTACAGTATAAACCGGCGGGGTTAGGCCAGGGAGCATAATCTACCCTGGTATCTATATGAGGTGTTTCATCAAACTCCGGATATTCCCTTAATAAACTGTGAGTAGTCTCAGCCCATGACTGATGTCCCAACAAATTAATCTGGGGAGCCAGTTTTATATTGTGTTTTTTACATACATCAACTATTTTTTTAAGATCAGTCTTCGAAAGAGGATCAGGATCGCGAAGTTCCGGATGGCTCTCATAAGCATAGTTCCAATCAATCCGTAGAATAAGCATATTAAAATGTGCCGGGCCCAATTCTTCCTCTATAAATTTAAGGAATAAATCAACCCCTTGTACCGATGGGGCGGCAATTGCCAGGCCGCGAACCGGCAGCACTTTATCGATTTTCCCGGTCGGGACGGCTTGACCGAAAGAAGTTTGCAAGAAAAACATATACAGGCAAATCAACAATAGATTTTTCATACAGAACACATATAAATAATTAATTACAAGCGCATTGAGCTATTAAAGCAGATAAATGGATGGATTAAAAGCACCTAACTGTCACCTTTCCCGACCTCTACTTCTTAGAAGTTCTCTCACTTCAATTCCCCAGGTTTTTAAATCACTCTCTTTCCAGTGACTCACCGGAGAAGTGGTATCTTTGACCATGGAACAAAGCTCATCTTTATCGGCCACAGACCACATCACATAACTTAACTGATGCTTGTCCATCAATTGCACCCAACGCGCCCACTCTTCCATATCAAACGATGCTGTTCCGGATGCCTCTGTAGCAGCACACTCCGATATGAAAACCGGAACACCTTTATTGAGAGCGTATTCTACCCGGTCGCGCAAAAACTGTTTATGCGATGCCGAATAAAAATGGACGGTGTACATAATATTGTCATATCCCGTAACAGGGTCATCGGCCGCTAAATGGATATCCTGGGACCAGTGCGGCGTACCCACCAGGATAATATTTTTCGCGTCGATCGCCCGAATTGTTTTTATTATCTCTTCAGAGTATGCTTTTACATCTTTCCACGAATCGTATTCAGGTTCATTGAATATCTCATAAATAATATTGGGATAATCTTTATACTTGCTGGCTACCGTTGTAAAAAAACTTTTGGCTTCTTCCGTCAGAATATTGTGACTATGCCAGTCGACAATCACATAGATACCATCGGCAATAGCCGCGTCGATCACCTTATAGAGAAGATGATAAGCATGTTCCGGATTATCGAGGAAAGCGCCGTCAGGTTCCACGCCGATTGCCGCCCTTACAACGGTACACCGCCAGTCTGTGACTAACCATCGCACGGTTCCTTTGTTATAGAAACGAGGCCACCAGTTGTGCCATCCAAAACTCACACCGTGGAGCGCAGTCACTTCTCCCTGTTGGTTCACCATGCGGTTACCCTGTACCGATAGTTGGCCATTCAGTTCTACAAAACTTTTCTCCTGCCGTACCTCTGTAGATTCCTTCGAACAACCCTGAAAAACAGACA
>OBJA01002036.1_pt1 | contig 12458 bp, 12 predicted proteins | sample 1519751 | NCBI WGS metagenome assembly OBJA01 (sample SAMEA3881238, study PRJEB22517) | soil metagenome | biome: lake sediment; feature: soda lake sediment; material: sediment, water from around vicinity | place: India | collected 2013-12-23 | depth 3 m
AGGCCGACCGCATCGGCGGCCTGCTGCGCTACGGCATCCCCGACTTCAAGATGGAGAAGCACCTCATCGACCGGCGCATCCGGCAGATGGAGGGCGAGGGCGTCGTCTTCCGCACCGGCGTGCACGTCGGCCGCGACCTGCCGGCGAAGCAGCTGACCGACGAGTTCGACGCCGTGGTGCTCGCCGGCGGATCGGAGCAGCCGCGCGACCTCGAAGTGCCGGGCCGCGAGCTTGCGGGCGTGCACTTCGCCATGGAATTCCTGCCGCAGCAGAACCGCCGCGTCGCCGGCGACGTCGTCCCGCCCGAGCTCGCGATCAGCGCCAAGGGCAAGCACGTCATGGTCATCGGCGGCGGCGACACCGGCTCGGACTGCATCGGCACCTCCATCCGCCAGGGCGCGGCCTCGGTGACGCAGATCGAGATCCTGCCGCGTCCGCCCGAGCATCCCGACAAGGGCACGACCTGGCCCTACTGGCCCAACAAGCTGCGCACCTCCAGCTCGCAGGCCGAGGGCGTCAAGCGCGACTGGTGCGTGCTCACCAAGGAGCTGGTCGGCGAGGGCGGCAAGGTGAAGGCGCTGCGCGCGGTGCGCGTGCAGTGGTCGCAGGACGCGCAGGGCCGCTGGCAGATGAAGGAGCTGCCCGAGACGCTGGAGTTCCCCGCCGACCTGGTGCTGCTGGCGATGGGCTTCGTCCATCCCGTGCGCCAGGGCATGCTGGAAGAGCTCGGCGTCAACTTGGATGCGCGCGGCAACGTCGCCGCCGACACCGAGGGCTACCAGACCTCCATCCCCAAGGTCTTCGCCGCCGGCGACATGCGCCGCGGGCAGTCGCTGGTGGTGTGGGCGATCCGCGAAGGCCGCCAGGCCGCGCGCGCCGTCGATGAGTTCCTGATGGGACACACCGAGCTGCCGCGCTGATGGCTGGGGCGACCGTGGCCGCGCCGCTCAAGAACGACCGCCTGCTGCGCGCCCTGCTGCGCCAGCCCGTGGACGTGACGCCGGTGTGGATGATGCGCCAGGCCGGCAGATACCTGCCCGAATACCGCGCCACGCGCGAGCGCGCCGGCAGCTTCATGGCCCTGTGCACCAACCCCGAGCTCGCCTGCGAGGTCACGCTGCAACCGCTCGACCGCTACGCGCTCGATGCCGCTATCCTGTTTTCGGATATCCTCACCATCCCCGACGCCATGGGCCTCGGCCTGCACTTCACCACCGGCGAGGGCCCTTGCTTCGAGCGCCCGGTACGCTCCGCCGCCGACATCGACGCCCTGCGCACGCCCGACCCCGAGCGCGAACTGCGCTACGTCATGGACGCCGTGCGCCTGATCCGCCGCGAACTGCACGGCCGCGTCCCGCTGATCGGCTTCTCCGGCAGCCCATGGACGCTCGCCACCTACATGGTCGAAGGCGGATCGAGCAAGAACTTCGCGCTGGTGAAGGGCATGATGTTCGACCGCCCCGACCTGATGCACCGCCTGCTCGCCAAGCTCGCCGACGCCGTCACCGATTACCTCAACGCGCAGATCCGCGCCGGCGCGCAGGCCGTGATGCTGTTCGACACCTGGGGCGGCGTGCTCACCACGCGCGACTACCGCGCCTGCTCGCTCGACTACATGGGCCGCATCGTCGCCGGCCTCGAGCGCCAGCACGAAGGCCGGCAGGTGCCGGTGATCCTGTTCAGCAAGGGCGGCGCCGGCTGGCTGGAGGCGATGGCCGACAGCGGACCCGACGCGCTCGGCGTGGACTGGACCATCGACCTCAGCGAAGCGCGCCGCCGCGTCGGCGGCCGCGGCGCCCTGCAGGGCAACATGGACCCCTGCGTGCTGTACACCGCGCCGGCCCGCATCCGCGAAGAGGTCGAGACCATCCTCGCCAGCTACGGCCCCGGCAGCGGCCACGTCTTCAACCTCGGCCACGGCATCCATCCGGGCATCGACCCGGAGCACGTGCGCGTCTACGTCGACGCCGTGCACGAGCTGAGCGCCCGTTACCACACCTGAGCAACACCGAGCGAACGCGACATGATCGAACCGGGCAACATGACCGTCCCCATCCCCGAGGAATTCGAGAAGCTCCGGCACCTGGAGGAATTCTCGAACGACATGTTCAACCGCCTGATCGGGTTCCAGGAGCGCGACCACCCGGCGTGGAACGCGGCGCTGCCCTTCGCCGAACGCATCCGCGGCCTGCCGCTGCACGCGCTGGTCTTCAGCAACCCCGACCGCAACCCCGCCACGCACGCCCACACCATCGCGCCGTTCTACCCGCTGCGCGCCGAGCTGCGCCAGATCGCGGCCTGCGCGCGGCAGGTGGCGGACGACCCGCTGGTGTGCGACGTGCACGGCCGCAACGGCTTCATCGGCAGCCTGCTCGCGCGCGAGGGCGTGCGCGTCATCGGCGTGCAGGACCCCGCCGACAAGCCCAACCAGATCGAAAGCTTCTACGATGCCGAAGCGTACGAACCGCTAGCCGTCTCGCTCGACGAGCTCGACCGTCCCTTCGACGTCGCCTTCTCCGCGTGGATGCCGTCCGGCGTCAACCGCACCCCGCAGATCGTCGCCCACCGCCCCAAGCTGATCGTCTTCATCCATACCGAGCACTTCGACGAGTCGAGCGGCAGACCGCAGACCGGCGTGCCCGAGGCCTACAAAGACCTTCCTTCCAACTATATGCAGATCGCCGAGTGGACCATCGACCGCCCGCAGGACCTGCTGCACGAGGTGTGGCCGGACCTCACGCCGAGCATCGGCGAGACGCGGATCGTCAGGATCTATGCCGATGAGCCGTGGCAGGGGATCCATGTGGATCGGGTCATGGAGAGTGTGGATCCCTATGATTGGGAGAGGGATCTCGATATGGCGCTGACGGCGTTGGAGGCTAAGGAGGCGTTGAGGGCTAGGGGGTTTTCGGTTTAGAGTTGCACATTTCATTTCCTCCTCTTTCTGTCGGAGCCGCTAATGCAAAAGTATTAGTGGCTCCGCAGAGCTAGGCCCTTTCGGGCTTCTTCCGGCTTGCAGCATAGATCGGTAGCGCCTGATCGAACCGCCTTGATTACAGACTTTGCACGTAGCGTGTACCAGCGCACGAGATCAGATTTAATGCATTGTTTAATAATCATATTCCGTGTATCACTCCCAACCCCCCGTTCGCTAGCAGCACGATATTCATTCGCGATGACAAAATTCCGTCTTCAACGATGAAAGTAACGGGGCAGCCTGCCGAAAATACTAAGGGCAGGAATTATTAACTGATGCTGTATGGAATCGGCCCATCTCCGATACTCCTGCACCCATCTAATCAACTGTTAGGCTCTTCAATGAGACTATTTGCAGCGTTACACGAGGGCGCACAGCAAGGCTGGGTTTGGTTACAAGACCCGACTCTTCCGGCTCGTTCTCTCATAAGAATCAAGAACCCCGACAATGGAAAAGTCGTTTATTGTGAGGCGCTGCAAATCGACGAAAATTTTCTTGATACCTATAATCAGAAGCCTCGCTTCACGATCAGTACCCCGAAAGAAGCTCTCGTAATTAGTGGTTGGTATCGTGCAGCACTTGGTGGCGTATCAACTCAGTCCGATGTTCATCTGAGCATCAAGCCCTGCAATTCATGGTGGGGCAAGTTTAAAGCCAGTACTCATCATCCCCAAACAGTTGTGCGGGTGGCAGCATGGCTTGGGTTGATCTCAGTCATTCTCGGCTTGTGGAGCGCTGTTCTTGGCGCAGCAAGTCTTTGGGCCGCAGAGCCTAACATTGCGGTCGAGAGGGATGTCCAAAAAGCTACTGCTAGTGAAGTTCGCGGCAGCTCTGCAATTGAGCTGGGGAGTCTTCTGGAGGCCTTCATGGTCTCACCAGACACGCAGCCTGACTGGTCTATGGGAGCTGGATCATCCACTCCTCAAATATCATGGACCTCTTCTGGCGTTGAAGAACGCCCCGACTGTACTCTTGTCTACGAATCATGCCGACGAGGAACCACACGCGTCCTACTGAACGGAAGGGAAATGCAGCATCTGCGGCAACGTCTCGAACCGGTTCCTTGGAAGTTATTCATGGTGTCAAATGCCCTGGCTAAATTCGGTCCGGAGCGCGTGGAAATTGGACCATCCTGCGATACCGTCGAATGTTCTTTTGATTTCATGAGCCCGTTGATAAGTGCGGGATTTTCCCTGGTAAAGTTGTGTGAAGCCGGTCCAGAGGCTCGCTATACCGGATATGAGGTGAAGAAGGACCGCAAGCTTAGTTACATGCTCGTGAGCGACAGTACGGGTAGCGGCGGTACGTCCAGGTCGTTGACCTTGTTCATAAAAAAGCCAACTGATCCTCAGATCCTCTGTGCTGACGCTGAAAGGGCTCTTTTGAATTTCGAGTGAGTTAAAATCACATGCGGATTGTGCATGCAGAAGTCGAGTTTGCCGGCGATCAGGAAGGTCATCGTTCAAAAAATCGTCGAGAGTCTCCTATGCCCGTACGCCTTGCGTTTGGCGGTATGGAAGAGGCCGTTTATGGATTCAAAAAAGTCATTGATCATGCGACTGCGCGCCTAGGTAAGGATGCCTTCCAGTAGCAGCAATCGCATCTCTCAGATCATCGCTTCACCGCTCCAAGCTGATCGTCTTCATCCATACCGAGCACTTCGACGAGTCGAGCGGCAGACTGCAGACCGGCGTGCCCGAGGCCTACAAGGGCCTTCCTTCCAGCTATATGCAGATCGCCGAGTTGGACCATCGACCGCTCGCAGGACCTGCTGCACGAAGTATGGCGAGACCTCACGCCGAGCATCGGCGAGACGCGGATCGTCAGGATCTATGCCGACGAGCCGTGGCAGAGTATTCATGTCGATCGGGTCATGGAGAGTGTGGATCTCTATGATTGGGAGAGGGATCTTGATATGGCGTTGACGACGTTGGAGGCTAAGGAGGCGTTGAGGGCTAGGGGGTTGCGGTCTAGCGCGAGTTCATAATTCATGTCTCTCTAGTACAAAAGTACTATAAGCGCTGTGTAGATTCTCCTGTACAGTGCGGTCATTTCTAAGCCTCATGCTTGTAATCTAAGAATTCCTTCATTACAGCCGCTACAAGCAAGAAGTCACCATTCTCGGCGCTGGGGCGTGTCCGATCGTAGGATGGGATTCATATCTGAGATCGGATTCATCCTTCACCATGCATATGGGTGTAGATGAATATTTGCCCTAATCTCCTGCCAAGTTTATCGGGTCAGCCAAATGAGATTCATAGGTATGACAATGTTGGCTATATGGTTTGCTGGTGCTTTCATTATGACTATCTACCATACGTTTGAAGATAGGGCGAACTGCGTTAAAGACGAGGGCTTAAAAGGTCTAATCTGGTGTAGCTCAGAACCCACGACATCATATGCGCGAGCTGAAACGCACACATCTAGGTTCATGAAAGGTGCGATGTGGCCTTTGAATTTAGTTAGTGAGATGACTCTCGAATCTGTGGAGACGAATGTCGACCGTTATTCATGTCGTGAATTGCTAAGTGACATCCAGTACGCCAGGACAGATGCTGCTGCATTGGCGCGAGTCATATCCGCGATGCCTCTTCTTAAGGAAGAGGATGATGAAGAAGTGAGGATGATGTACCGGTCAGCGATCTCGTATTATGGACGTAAGCCATCCGATGACGAGATTAGGAGTTTTGCATTTAAAAGCGCGCAGATGGGTCTTGAGATCTGCAAAGATAATGGATCAATGGGCGCCAAGCAGGCTCTTTTGCTAGGCGGAGACCATCTCGCTAAAAAAAAGCATAACGTTAGACCATGACTGTAGATGCGATTCGGATTTCTCATGAAATGATCACTTATCCACAAACTAAATTAGCGCTGATCAGTTCATGCTCAATAGATCTTTTGACTCGTGTTTTCCTTCGATATCCCTGCATCCATCTAGTCAACTGTTAGCTGCTTTGGCAAGATCGATTCTCGCTTGGAGGAAGAATGACAAATAAGACCGCTGATGACGTGAATCAAAAGGTTACCGAAGCAGCCGAGAAGAAGAGAAAGCGTCAGCAACGTCCCTTCCCAGCGTGCCCCTTCGAGGAGGCTCTTGAGTTCGCGATTGAAATATCGAAGTTCGGCTCGGGACAGCCGGTCCGTCGAATCTCACTGTTCGATCATCTGCAAAAATCTCCAGAAAGTGGCCCAAGTCGGCAGCTGATTACAAATGCGGGCAAGTACGGATTAACTGAGGGGGGCTATCAGGCGGAGCACCTTAAGCTTACGGAGGATGGTGCGCGCGCGGTTGACGATGAACTTCCGAAGAGGGAGCAGGCGAAGGCGCGGGTGAAGCTCGCGATTCAAGATCAGGAGCCGTTCAACAAGCTCTACGATCGGTTCAAAGGCAACAAGTTGCCTGCTCGAGCCGCTCTCGTGGACGCTCTAAAGGAGTTCGAGGTTCCAGAAGAACTCTTAGAAGAGGCGGTGGACACATTCATTGTCAATGCTCGGTTCGTAGGATTGCTTCAGACCCTCTCGGGAGCGGAACGGCTGATAACCGTCGACCACCTCCTCGATAGTTTGCCGACATCTTCGTTGAGGCGAGAGGGCCCCGTCTTCGTAGATTCCGTATCGAAGGGCGGCTCGGCATTGATGACAGCCGAACAGGGAAAGTTCGAAACGGTATGTTTCTACATAACGCCCATTGGCGAAATTGGTTCCGAACAGCGGAAGCACTCGGATCTTTTCCTTGGCTCAATAGTGGAGCCCGCTATTGAGCCTTTCAAGCTCAAGGTTGTCAGAGCTGATGCGATCGATAAGCCCGGAACAATCACGCGCCAGATTATTGAGTACATCATCCGCTCTAGACTTGTCATAGCCGATCTTTCGTTTCACAATCCGAATGTCTTCTATGAATTGGCGCTACGACATGCGGCACGCCTTCCTGTCGTTCAGCTTATTCGCGCAGTTGACAGAATCCCATTTGATCTCAGTCAAACTAGGACGATAAAGATAGATACATCGGATATCTATTCGTTGGTCCCGAAGCTGAGTACCTACCAGTCGGAGATCTCGAGTCAGGTGCGACGAGCACTGGAGGATCCAGATGCAGTGGACAATCCGATTACAACGTACTACCCGGCACTAAAGGTGTCTCTTGATTGAGGCGGTCACGGGGGCCTGATCAGAGGCAACTAACAATACGCTGCATCCGGCATCTCTGCCTCCGCGGCTTCCCCGCTCCGGTAGAACCGCGGCTGAGGCTTGGCGTTAGATTGCTCGGGGCACCTAGTTCGTAGAGGGGCACTGTGGGGTATCACCATCGCATATGGAAAGGCACTTGTGGGAACTGCAAGAAGACAACCGCATGGACGCTCCGCGGACCAGGGAAAGTGCCGCGGAACTGGAAATGCCAGTGCGGTTACATCAACTACTTCCGATCATTGCCTGACTGGCCAGAGCTGCCTCGATCGCTGTACATTGGTTGGGACAATAAAAAGCTTCTGAAGCTGTATCCCACTCCGCCGGAACGGTCCGACGAGAAGTGGGCTCAGCCTTACTCGGTCAGAACCTTTATTTATCAGGCATCGAGTACTTTTCATGGGTGTGACTATTATTGCCGTGAACGGGGCAGAGTCTTCGACGACGCGGTGTTCTCCGATTTGTGCTCATCTCCAGACGACGATGATGATCCACAAGGCCCCTCTTGGAATTGTCATATTTTGGCAGGCTGGGCAGCTGGGCAGCCAACATGCCCACTGTGGGAGCATATAAAGGCGCTTTGTCAAACCAAGACAGAGCAAGATTTTCTCTATATGTATCTTCGGTACGTCAAGGATCGGCAGTTCCCGATGCTGATTCCACAAGTCCGCATTGGCATCGCGGAACGAAAGCGCCCAGACTTCGTGGCGTTTGTGCCCATACAGTACTGGCGGTTCAAGGCGGTCGCAATTGAGCTGGACGGAGGGCACGGTGAAGACCAGGCACAATGCGACAGCGCACGAGACCAATATCTTGAGGAACAAGGTTACGAAGTCTTCTCCCTTCGGCCGAATTCGCGTGGCTATCTTGAAGAGGTCAAGAGGTTGGTCGAGAAGTTTGAAATTCAGATGAATATAGCAGAGTCAGACGTGTGGGAGGCCGCAGTGCCAGTTAGTGTTACACGCACGGAAGAGAGTGATGACCTTCCATTCTGAAGAGAAATATAGCCATCGCTTGCACCGGACGCTCAATCAGCGGCGCTGCGTTTGCTGGTTTCTCATCGGTGAAATGGAGCGCTACACAGCATGAACGATCATTTTCGCTCATCTGGCAGAACAGTTCTTACCGATCTGGCCGTTACCCGAGATCTCAATGGAGAGAATCTCCATAACCGGCAATTTGTGCGCCTCGTTGCAAAGAAAAGGCGGTTTACCGATTGCGACTTCAGCTACTCTCAGTTTGATTCAGCGTATCTGCGGAATTGCACCTTTGACTCATGTAAATTCGTTGGGTGCAAATTCACGCAGTCGAATCTCCGGGGGAGCAAGTTTGAAGGCTGTGTATTCGACTACGCGGAGTTTTCACATACTCAGGTTGAACCTGAGATCCTTGACGCCAGCTGCCCTGGGCAAGAGAACCTGCAGCAGAAATTTGCCAGAACCCTTCGGGTGAACTTCCATCAAATCGGCGATACCATGGCGGCGAATAAAGCGATTAAAGTTGAGCTGGAGGCCGCCCGAGTCCATTTATATAAGGCGTGGCAGTCGCGTGAATCGTACTATAGGAAAAAGTACCCTGGGATCAAAAGAGTTAGCGTGTTTATCGAGTGGTTTAAGTTTGTGTTGCTCGATGCCTTTTGGGGTAATGGTGAGAGTCCACTGAAGCTGCTCAGGTCATTGATAGCCTTCGTGCTTATAATCGCCTTAGGTGACGTTTATTTCCTAAGAGATCCGATGCTTCTACGTAGCTATGGGGAGGCGCTAGGCAATGCGCCTCAGGTACTACTCGGCATCGACCAACCGGCTGGCTTTGCTGGACCCGTTTTAGCACTCATCGCAGGGTTACGGTACATCATGCTCGCATGTCTAGTATCAATCCTTGTAAAAAGATTTAGTTGGAGATAATGCATATCTATGCGTTTGGTTCGCTTTGTCGCGGCGACTTGTCTGCAGAGTCAGATATTGACCTCTTGGCTATGGTAGAAGGACGTGATTCACGCTTGGATCCAGATAAGTTCTCGATCTACTCGTATCGCCGCATGCAAGAGCTCTGGGATATGGGTAACGCATTCGCATGGCACTTGGCGATCGAGAGTAAGTTAATTTATAGCGAGGATGGACAGGATTTCCTTAAGAACCTGGACATGCCATCAAGATATGCGAGCGGCGTGATGGATTGCTCTAGGTTTAGAAACATCTTTGAAGCGTCGTTTGAAGCTGTGAAAAGCGGATCTCCTAGTTTAGTTTTTGAGTTATCCACGATTTTTCTCGCGCTTCGGAATTTAGCTACGTGCTACTCGCTCGCGAAAATGCCGGCGCCAATATTCGGAAGAGACTCTGCTCGGATGCTAGGACCAAAGAGCCTAGATATTTCCGAGGATATCTACCGATTGCTCATGCGCTCGCGGCTGCTTTCAACGCGAGGGATAGGCGATGATATAAGCGCCATAGATCTATCGGTAGTAGTGCCGGAATTGCAGAAATGCCATACGTGGATAGATCAACTCTGCGAAGAGGTGGCAACTCGTGGATGAATTTGTAGGTAGGATGGCGACTCAGCGACATATCTTATATGTCGTCAATTCAAAGTTTACGACTCACGAGAAACTTTTTGGCCTATCGAACAGTGCTATAAATCGGTGGGTTGCCGCCAACCAACTCGGCCCTTCTTCCAAGCTGGCGGCCTTACTGAAGGCACTGTCATCAGAGCTTTTCTTCATGGCCACACGCAGTCAAGAACCCGTTAGTGGCGAGTACGAATTAAGACGGAATAGAATTCTTGAAGCCGTAGCTGCCCTGGAAAATGCTGTATAACAAGCCGTTGAGGTGACGCTGCGCCTAAGCGGCGGTGTTATACGGGAAAGAGCCCTGACAATTATTGCCAGGGCTCGTATTGGTTCAGGATGGTTCGGTGGTTAGAATCAGCTGATTCTCCCGAACCTCGACATTGATATTCTGGCCTATGAGGAAATTGGCTTGTGCAAGCCAATGCCCTTTGAGGAGAACGAAAGGAACTTGGATGGTAGGTTTGTAACTTATCCGGTCGGCATAAGGGCGATCGTAGCACCCGGCCCGAACCTTGAGCTTGCGGCTTTTCATGGTGACTCCTTGTGCAATTTTCACGTTGCAGCCGATTGGAGGTCGGGAGGGTGAAAACAGCACAAGGTACTGCCCCAGCTATTCCCTGCGAGCAGGTATTGTATTCGCTGGGCCACCCGACCATTGATCCCGAATTTCGGGCAAAAAGAAACCGCAAGCTCTCGGGATGCGGTTTCGCCCGCCTTGTGGAGTTTCCACGCTCCACTAGTGATTCTACGCCAAGTAGATAGGGTGTCAATTGCCGGAGATGTTCACCAGGCAACCAGCAAATGCAATGGCTATGGTCGATGTTAGCTGTTGAGAGGTGGAGAATTATGGCATTCGTAGATGAGATGCTGAACTTAATATATGACAAAACCACTGGGTACTGTCATATCTGTCACAAGAAGTTGGCATTCAAGAATTATGGCATTTGCGGAGAACGGAGTGCATGGGAAGTAGAACATTCCAAGCCAAGAGCGAATGGCGGTACGGATCACTTGAACAATCTTTACGCTGCATGTATTCCATGTAATAGGTCAAAAGGGAAGAAGAATACGCGTTCGGTGCGTAAAAAGAATGGAAAGACTCGAGCACCGCTTTCCGAACAAAGAAGAATGGAAGCGAAAGCTGATAATGCGGTAGTCGCCGGCCTGCTCGGCGCTGTGCTTGGATCTGTCTTTGGTCCGTTAGGCGCTGTTGTCACTTCCGCCATCGCAGCACGGCTCGCTTACAAGAAGAATCCGGACGAATCCTGGCTTTAAAAGTTGCTGATGGGCGTTGGAGGGCTACGGGGATATCAGTTTGGGATAGCAAGCTAGCTTGTGGAATCTGATATTTCACCGGCAGACAGCGAGCGGGAGTTCGGATCAGCAGCGGGAGCATGCCATGCGAGGCAGGCTATCGACGCCGGCACGATTCAGGAGACCGACTGCATAGAGTGGCGCGGCTCGAAGTGCATCACCTTCTTCGATCCCTTAGCGACGGCCTCTGTCTGATTGAATTCATGCAGGGAACGTACGGTGATGGGTGAGGAGCTGCGTATGGGGCGCTATCAACATCACATTAGCTGCACCTTAAAATCGACTCAGATCAGCGGTTACGAGAAATGATGTATTTAAGGAGGGGGGATGCAAGAATGCGACGAACTACGTTGTTAATTCTTATGGTCTTATTTTTGCCAGGTTGTGCTGCTTTTCTTGGCGTTGAGCAACCTCAAATGTCGGCCCAGAGCAATGGTTGTTTCTATGTCGATGCTCACTACAAGGACGATGGCGCATATGTTCCTGGTGGCCATCATTGTCCTGATTCAGCTCCTAAATCGTTTCTCTCGAGTTACGGATGTACTTGGGTAGATAGCTATTACCGAAAGGATGGCGTCCACGTGGCTGGCCATCAGCGATGTACTATACCAGCGCAGAGCTATTCGAGTAGTAGCTCTCGTTCAAACTGCCACTATGTATCTGGCTACTATCGTAAGAATGGTACATACGTAAAGGGCTATACAAGGTGTCGATGATCGCTCTCTTGTCAGGTCTGAGGCGTAAAGAACAAACTGAATGTATATGGATACATGATGGAAATCATGAGGGCATCTGAAACACGTTTTCAGATCAATGAAGTATTGCGTGGCCTTCGGTAAGGTATGACGGACGATGCGGCGCTCCCCTGGGAGGAACTCTATGCCCCTAGATGATCAACTACTGAATATCGAAGAGCAGTTCTGGAAAGCCGGCGCCGATTTCTATCGCCAGCACCTCACGGACGATGCCCTCATGGCCTTCGCGGAACCCGCTGGCGTGCTGACCAGGGATACGGCAATACAGGCGATCTCCACGAGTCCGCGATGGTCGGCAGTCAGCTTTCAGGAGGTTCACGTCCTGCAACCGACCGCCGACACGGCCATCCTTTCCTACCAGGCAACCGCCCACCGCGAGGGCAAGGCTTCGTCATATTCAGCGCGCGTCGCCAGCATCTACGTAAATCGCGACGGCGCCTGGAAGCTGATATTCCACCAGCAGACGCCGAGCGGGAGTCCAGATCGGAAACGGGAGTAGCCCCATGCGAATGATCGTGAACATCGACGTCCCGGACCTAGCCCCCGCCATCGCCTTCTACACCACCGCCCTCGACCTGAAGCTCACCCGCCTCCTCGACGACGACGTCGCCGAGCTGACCGGTGGCTCGTCCGTGATCTACCTGATGGCGAAGCCCGCCGG
>OBJA01002037.1_pt1 | contig 12452 bp, 9 predicted proteins | sample 1519751 | NCBI WGS metagenome assembly OBJA01 (sample SAMEA3881238, study PRJEB22517) | soil metagenome | biome: lake sediment; feature: soda lake sediment; material: sediment, water from around vicinity | place: India | collected 2013-12-23 | depth 3 m
CTTCAGGCGCTCCGCATAGGCCTTGCGGATGTCGGCTTCGGTGGCGGTTCTGCGATCTAGGCCGAGGAGGGTGAAGGGGTCAGAAGACATCCTCGCCCTCGAGCCGGCTCAGGATTTCTTCGATCTGGGCGCGGGCGTCCTGGATCTGGCGCTTGTCATGGGTGTGCAGCACCGCCTCGAACTGGGCGAGGATGTGGCCGATCTGCTGGCGCTGGTCGCCGAGACTGTTTTCATAGGCCGCGCGCAGGCGGGCGATGATGGCAGCGTTTTCCTGCTCGTCGCGCGGGTGGATTTTCAGGGCGGTGAGTTCCTTGAGGCGTTTGTCGATCTCGGCGCGGGTCATCGTGCCGGGTGTGCCTTCGATCACGAGACGGAGGGTTTTCTTCGTGGCCACCGGTGTGGCCTCCACCTCCAGGATGCCGGAAGTGTCGTAGGTATAGCGCACCTCCACAGTCTTGTCGGCCTTCAGGTCAGCGGGCAGGGGCACGCGCAGCTGGCCGATGCGCACATTATCGCGCACGAAGGGGCTTTCGCCCTGATAGATCATCAGGTTGATCTCGCGCTGGTGCTGTTCCAGCGGGCTGATTTCGTTGGCGCGGCTGGCGGGCACCACCGTGTTGCGCTCGATCAGCGGCGAGAAATGGCCCGGCTCCCACTGGTTCGGCCCCAGCGGCACGGAGACTTCGTAGCCGAGGGTGAAGGGGCAAACGTCTGTCATCACCACATCGTCAAGCGCGGCATGGCGGGCGGCGAGACCGGCCTGGACCGCTGCGCCAAGGGCGACGACATGATCGGGATCGATCGAGTGTTCCGGGAAGCGTTTGAACAGGCGTGTGATCAGCCCGCGTACGGCCTGCATGCGGGTGGCGCCGCCGACAGTGATGATGCGGTGCAGGTCGTCCGCCCGGAGGCTCGCGTCAGAGATGGCGCGCTGGATGGGCATCCGCAGGCGTTTGAGAAGCTCATCGGTGATCTCGTCAAACTTCTCCCGCGAGATGGAGACGGGGCGGGCCTCGCCCTTGATCACATATTCGCCGGTGGCCTCTGCCTTTTCCGACAGCTGGTGCTTCAGCCGGTTGGCGAGAGCGCGCAGGCGGGCACCTTCCTCACGGCTGACATCCTTGGGCTGAATGCCCAGCTGGCGGCCGAGTTCTGTCGCCAGCGCGTCGGTGAAATCCTCCCCTCCGAGAAAGGCGTCACCGGCCGAGGCCCGCACTTCCATCACGCCTGAGAACATCTCAAGGATCGAGACATCGAACGTGCCCCCGCCGAGATCGACGACGAGGAAGGTGGATTCAGCTTCCTTGTCCTGCAGCCCATAGGCGAGGGCGGCGGCGGTTGGCTCGTTGACGAGGCGGTTGACCTTCAGCCCGGCAAATTCGGCAGCGGTGATGGTGGCTTTGCGCTGGATGTCGTTGAAATAGGCGGGCACGGAGATGACCGCTTCTTCCACCTTCCGCCCCAGATGAGCTTCAGCATCGGCCCGCAGGCTGCCGAGAACCAGGGCGGAGAGTTCTTCCGGCCGGAAGGATTTCTTGCCCAGCTTCACTTCATGATTGGTGCCCATATAGCGCTTGAAGCGGGCGGTGGTGAGATCTGGATGGGTCAGCAACCGGTCGCGGGCAGCGCGGCCCACCAGCACGGCGCCGTCATCGCCATAACCCACAGCAGACGGCGTCATCACCTCGCCCAGCGCATTTGGCACCAGTGTTGGGCCATCCGCCTCGAATACTGCCACAAGTGAATTGGTTGTGCCCAGGTCGATGCCGATGATGGCCTTGTCGGACATGTGGTCTTGCCCCCGCGGGTATGCCTTCTGCACCCTTAGCGCGTCCGCACGCTCAGTCCAGCCGTCCTTTCACCCAGTGCCATGCCTCTGTTACAAAACTGTCCTATGGCGGGGGAACATGCACAAGAAGGAGGCCGCCCCTATGGCGATGATGGACGATAGCGAGAACAAGCCCGTAAACCCCCGCATTGCCGCAGGTGTGGCCACTATCGGCGATGTGATCGGCCAGCGGCTGTCTCGGCGCGGCTTTCTGGGTGGGCTGGGCGCGGTATCTGGCCTGGCGCTGGCCGGATGTGCGCGCGGCGGCGAGGCGACAGGCCCGGTTGGCAGCCGGGAGGCGGTCAGCGCAGACATACCGGCCTTTCGCTTCGACGAAATCGCTCGAGGCATGGACGAGACGCATCATGTCGCGGAGGGTTACCGGGCCGATGTGCTGATCCGCTGGGGAGACCCGCTATTTGCTGACAGCCCGGTATTCGACCCGGCTAACCAGACGGCTGAGGCTCAGCGCCGGCAGTTCGGGTACAACAACGACTTCATCGGTTATGTTCCGCTGGAGGCCGACAGCGAGGGGCGCGAGCGGGCTCTACTCTGCGTCAATCACGAATATACCTCGACCAACATCATGCTGCCGGGTGTGGCGGCTGGCTATCCTGCATCGATGACGCGGGAGCTGTGCGAAATCGAAATGGCGGCCCATGGTGGATCCGTCGTTGAAATCCGCAAGGAAGACGGCGTGTGGAAGCCGGTAACAGACTCCTATTACAACAGGCGCATTACGGCTGATACGACCAAAATGAGAGTGAGCGGGCCAGCTGCCGGAAGCCCACGTCTTCAGACGACGGAAGACCCTACCGGCGTGGTGGTTTCCGGAACAATGAACAACTGCGCTGGCGGCATCACGCCCTGGGGCACATATCTTATGGCGGAGGAGAACTTCAACGGGAACTTCCTCGGCGAGCTGCCGGAAAATCATCCGGAGGCAGAGAATCACAAGCGTTATGGCGTTCCCTCCGGCTGGTATCAATGGGGCCGTTTCTTCGACCGCTACGATGTCAGCAAGGAGCCCAACGAGCCCAACCGTTTCGGCTGGATCGTTGAGGTTGATCCCACGGATCCCAACCATGTTCCGCGCAAACGCACCGCGCTGGGCCGGTTCAAGCATGAGGGTGCCGAAAGCGTTGTAGCACCTGATGGCCGCGTGGTGGTCTATTCAGGTGATGATCAGAGATTTGATTATGTCTACAAATTCGTGACCAAGGGGAAGTTTGAGCCTGGAAACTGGACGGTGAATGGCGACTTGCTGGATGACGGCACGCTGTATGTGGCGCGGTTTGATGCCGATGGCACGGTGGCGTGGTTGCCGCTGGTCTATGGAACCGGTCCGCTGACGGAAGAAAATGGTTTTGCCTCGCAGGCGGACGTTCTGATCGAAACGCGCCGGGCGGGTGACCTTCTGGGCGCCACGCCCATGGACCGGCCTGAGGACGTGGAGCCCAATGCCAAGACAGGTCGCGTCTACGTCATGCTGACCAATAATGACCGCCGCACGGAAGCGCAGGTGGACGCCGCCAATCCGCGCGCTTCAAACCGGTTTGGCCATATCATCGAGATCATCGAACCGGAGGGAGATTTCACCTCCGAAACCTCGCGCTGGGAAATTCTGGTGCGCTGCGGCGATCCCTCCATTGCGCCTGTTGGCGCGCTCTGGAACCCTCTGACTACGGATAATGGATGGTTTGCCAGCCCGGACAATTGCGCCATTGATCCGCAAGGGCGCCTGTGGGTTTCAACCGACGGCAACGAAGATTCCGGCGCGGCCGATGGCCTTTGGGCGCTGGAGACGGAGGGCGAGCGGCGCGGCACAGGGCGGCATTTCTTCCGTTGTCCCGTGGGCGCTGAAATGTGCGGCCCTCGCTTTAACGAGACAGGCGAAGCCCTGTTCCTGGCAGTCCAGCATCCGGGAGATACGGATGGCGCCACTTACGAGGCGCCCGGCACGCGCTGGCCGGACTTCCAGCCTGCCATGCCGCCGCGCCCAAGCGTGGTCGTCGTAACGAAACAGGGCGGCGGCCCGATCGGGGGATAAGGCCGCGCCTCTGCTTCAGTTTCAACGCCGCAGAAGCACGCGGTGGCCGCCTTCGCGCGTCAGTTCGAGGGCGCCATCAGCGGTGATGCGCCAGGCCACTTCTTCGCCAAGGGCGACTGTCAGCTTCAGCACCTGATCCTGCAGGGACTCGCCCCTGCAGTTTGCATTCATGGATGATTTTCCCGGCGATATGTGGAGCGTGGTTCCGGTCGCCGTGTATTGCCGCTCGGAGGTTCCGCAGGGGGTAAAGGCGATGAGATTGCCATCGGCTGTGAATGTCAGCGTCATGAGGATGTTGTCGATGATACCATTGCGGTTCAGGTCTTCGACCTGCCAAGCGCCGCCGAGGAGGATCGCGGGGTCACCTTCAGCGGCATCGCCCTCTGCCGGCAGAGGCCGGGCGGTGAAGGAGACGCTTTTTTCCCCGCGAATGACGAGGTTCCCCAAGCTATCGATGCTTCCTTCGGTCTTGCCTGAGAGGATCGCGCCGAAAGCAGATTCCTGCTCCATCACACCGTCTGCCATGCAGGCCATCTTGGTCATACCAACCCCGGTGAAGGCTAGCTCGGCGCCCGTCTGCGCATAACCGCCGAAGAAGCGGTTGCAGCCAGTGGTGCCATTGATCTTGCCGTCAGCCTCGAAATTGATCTGCGGCTCGCTGCCGGCGACAACAGGGGTGCCCCCCATTGTTTCGACCTGCCAGCGGGTGCCCGCCAGCGGTTTGAGGCCGGAGGGAGTCAGTTCTATCTCGGTGCCATTCTCACCGGTGAGGATGACTTTGCCGTCGGCGCCGGGGGCAAAGGTGGCTGTACCCTTGAAGGCGGCGTAAAGCGCGCCTTCCTGCGCGCCCGCTCTGGGATCAAGACAGGCCATCATGGTGGAGATGAGGTCTCCGAAGGTTATCTTGCCATCGCTTTCGCCAAAGCTGCCGCCATAGGTGTTGCAGCCGCCAAAGCCGCCGACCCGGCCATCTTCACCGAATTTGACAGTCATCGGGCGCTGGCCGGAGACTGGCTGACCGCCAATGGCGGATATGCGGTAGTCTTTGCCGGTCAGTTTCAGTATGGCGGGCGCTTCAGGGGACGGAGCGGCGGGCGCGGGCGCGACCTTCACCATCACCAACGTTCCGGCATTCACGCTGCCGCTGACAGCCTCAATCTGGTGAACGGTATCGGTGGTCCAAAGGAGGGTGCCATCCGGCCCGGTGACGGTGGCGCGCAGGGTGTAGGTGAAGCGCGGGTCGAGTGTTTGATTGACGCGCAGAATGAAGTTTTTCGGCACGCCGCCATCATCCAGGCTGTCCGACCAGTCTGCCAGCGAAATGGCGGGCGCGTCGGCACGGGAGGTGTCTGACAGTTCCACCTTGAGAACAGAGCCCTTAGGGGCGGCCATCCGCTCGCGATAGGTGGCAGAACCGGTCACGGTCAGCACGGCGGCTTCCTCTTGCGGGGACAGGGCCGTGGGCGGTGTCTGACAGGCGCTGAGTATGGGCGCGGCCGAGATGAGAAAAAGCGGTACGAGCGCCGCTTTGTAGAATTTTCCATATGCCATTCAGGCCTCCCTTCGGATCAACTTGCCGGATATCCGGACCGGCTTGCGCCTGCCGCTGCGGCAGATTCCCCGAAGGGATGGCATCAGCAAGGCGGCATTATGGCAAGCCTGACGTCCTCTTACTCTACGACACGGCTGGCTGGGTGCGGAAGGCCGTTTCCATGCCGGTGGAAGCTGCTAATCTCTCCGCTGAGGGTAACAGACTGGCGCATACTGGGGAGGTATCGCCGATGAAGACAACCAGTACGATCGACCTGCAGCGGGGCCGATGGTTTTCGGCTTTGCCGGAGGCGTTGCAGGAAGAGATTTTGCAAAACGCTACGCGGCAGAAGCTGCGGCGGGGCAAGCATGTGTTCCGGCAGGGAGATCCCCCCAGCGGTATCTATGGCCTGGTGGGCGGGGAAGCCCAGATCATCGGTACAACGCTTGCCGGGCTCGACATTCTGGTGGCGGTTTATCGACCGGGCGACTGGACGGGCTTTCTTGCCTGCGTTGACGAGGGGCCCTACACCTTTTCCGTGATCGCCAGCCAGCCTTGCGAAGTGATGCATCTGCCGCTCGCGGCGGTGAAGCGGCTGTTCCTGTCAGACGCCGAGAACTTCCGCCGCTTCGTATTGCCGGAGATGGCCTCCATCCGGGCGATCTATTCGCAGGTGGTGGAAAGCCTTGCCTTTACGCCGCTGCAGCGGCTGGCGCGGCGCCTGATTGATCTGACGAGCGAGCCTCATGGTGGGCGGGCGACATCCTCCTTCATCAGCCCGGTGACACAAGATCAGATCGCCCTGTCGATCATGGCATCGCGCCAGTGGACCAACCGTCTTCTGCAGCATCTGGAGCAGGCGGATGTAATCCGCATTTCCCGCAGCCGGATCGATATTCTCGATCGTGCGCGGCTCAGCCAGCTGGCGGTACATGGCGAGAGCGGGTTTACCCTTGCCGAGACAGCACCGGGACAGGCCTCGCTGGTTTGAGCCGGCGAGGCCTGGGGCCGGAGGGTTAGTGCGCGTCGGTGACCTCGGAGATTTCGCCGAGGGTCTGGCCGCCGCAGGTGATGGTCACGCGGCTATAGCTGCTGCCGGCGAGGGGGCCGGTATAGTGGACTTCCTCGGTGGCGATGGCCATCGTGGCGGGCTCTGTGGGCGCGACCGGGATGAGTTTCAGGTTGAGAGCGGGGGTCATCGAGCGGTCCATCGGGCCGACCTCCCAATTGAAGGTATATCCCCCGGATCTGACATCAACCTTGCCGATGACATGCACTGTTGGCGAAGCGTCGGGGCCGGGCATTCGGTCGATCCAGGCTTCCCAGTCGCGCGAGTCCAGAACGGCGCATTCTTCGGCCGGAGCAGCTTCGGGCGCCGGGGCCGATTCGGGGGTTACGGCCATGTCGTCTTCTGCGGCCGGAACAGGCGGAGGCTCTGCGGCGGGGGTCTGTTCGGCAGGGGGCGCGCAGGCGGCGAGAATGATTCCGCTGGCCGCAGCCAGGGCAAGGAGGCGGAGGCTGGTCATGTGATTTCCCTTTGTTTCAGGCTTCCCAGGATAGCCTTACTTGCGCGGGTAACGTGTCAATTTGAGGACAGTTCCGGACAGATACGGACAAATCCGGTCAGTACCAAGCTATCAGGGGTACTCACCTGGTCACGGTTTTCTTGTTCAACCCACCGGCAGCCGGAAGCGAATAGAGCATACCGTCCTCGCCGATATCGATCTTTCCGGAATAGGCCGCACCCGTGCCCTTCAGGAAGACAGGGTAGAGCAGCTTCGACGGGAGCGGCGGAACGATATGGTAGATCACCAGCCGCTCTACCCCGGCAGCCTCAGCGGCGCGGGCGGCGTCCATTGGAGACGCGTGATAGTCCAGAATGTCGGCAAACACCTTTGACAGCGCGGCGGCGCCCGCCTCGCCGGCCGCCTTTGACATGGCGGCGACCATTTCCGCGTTCAGTGCCTCATGGAAGAGAATATCGGCACCTTCAGCCACGCTGACAAGATTGTCCGAATACACCGTATCGCCGCTGATGACGGCCGATCGGCCTTTGTAATCGATACGGAAGCCATAGGCCGGCTCGACCGGAGAATGATTGACCAGAAAGGCGGTGATCTGAAGGTCGCCCTCATCCAGCAGCACGGCGCGGGCGCCGGGGCCGGAGGGTAGGTCGATTACCTCCGGGGCAAGGCCATAGCCGGCGGGGTTGGCAACAGCAGGGCCGTGGTGCGCCATGCGGTAGGTGCTGTCGATACGGTACGCCGCGTTGAAGCCATCGGTGATTTCGGCAACACCGATAGGACCCGCGACGGGCAGGGGCGTGGACCGGCTGCCGCCGACCCAGGCGCCGACCATGAGTTCGCCAAGGCCGTCAAAATGGTCCGAATGCAGATGACTTAGATAGAGCTTTTCGGTACGGCCTGTGGGAAACCCCATGCGTGTGAGCCGCCGGATGGAGCCGCCGCCAACATCGAAAATGAAGGCGCGATCACCCGCCAAGACGCCAATACAGGGCCCCGCGCGGGCAGGGTCCGGTAAGGGTGATCCGCTGCCGCAGAGATAAAGGTGGAGGCCATCGGGAAGGGCGGCGGAGGGGTCTTTCCCAACATTATCAGCCACGGCGCGGCGGAAGACCGCCTCGCCGATCTGGACCGCGAAAACCTGCCGCGCCGCCAGCAGCGCCAGGACACTGACGGCCAGTGCGATAACCGCCCATTTCACGATCCGCATATGCCCCTCCCACGGGTGTTTTTTGTGGGGAGGTTGGAGCATATGACATTATTCGTGTCAATTGTTTTGAGGGCGTGGGGTCAGACTGGAGGGGTGGTCCCCCCGCGCGTAGCGGCGCAGGGGGGATTAACCGAGCCGCCTATCGGCAGACCTTGGCGCTGGTGTTGCTGCCGCTCATGACGCAGTGGGCGTAGCGGTATTTCTGCTTGGTTTCGGCAGAGATCTGCGAGGCGCTTTTCATGGGCGGGGGCGAGAAGGAGGGGCTGCTGGCGGAATAGCGGGGCGCGGAGGAACCGTAGAGGGCTTTCCAGCGGGCATCGGCCATGCCGGGCTCGTTGGTACCGGTGCCGAACGTTCCCTCAAGACCTGTTCCGCGGGCAGACATTTCTGCGTCAGCGGCGGCGCGGACAGGGCCGGACTGGAACCAGAGGGCGGCAGCATAGAGATCGTTTGTGGCGACCTGATTCATGCGGCCGGCGGCCTTGGTGGCGAGGATGGCTTTCTCGGCGAGGTCTTTGGACCGGGCAGAGTTGATCGCAGCGGAAACCGCATCGCCATAGCGGCCTTCGGCCAGCGGCGTATCGATCATGGCCTTGATTTCGGCCATCCAGGCTTCGTATTCGGCCAGTTCCTTGTTGTAGGTTTCCCATTCGGTGGCGCGGTCGCAGGAGTCTGTGTGGCCCTTGTTGCAGGCGTGGCGGAGATACAGCGCGCCGAGTTCATACTCCTCGATGTCCAGGTAGACGCCGGCGACATTGCGGCAGTCGCCGCCGCTGTTCTGTTCGTCACAGCGGATCAGGGAATAGGTGAGGCCCTTCTGGGCGTCGAAGGTGGGCGCGCCGGGATCGGCGTAGACGCGGGCGGCGACGCTGCAGCCCATTTCGTCGTGATACTTGTTGCAGGTGCGCTCAGCGAACCAGCCGGCGTTCGCCATGTTGATCATCGCGGGGTATTTGCCTTCATTGCCATCCCAGCCCCAGTAGAGGCCCCAGAAGCAGGGGTTTTCCACGCCGGCTTCGCAGGCGGCCTTGGCGGTGGCGACGGCCTTGGTGAAATCATGGGCGGGCGAGGTGGCGCTGAGGCGGTGGCCGATACTCTTGTCGCAGCCATCGACATGCCCCATCGCGCAGGCGCGCTCCATGTACTCGACGCCCTTGACGACATCCTTGGGCACGTTGCCATCGCCGTTGGTATAGAAATAGCCGGTGGTGGTGCAGCCATCGGGGATGCCCATGTCGCAGGATTTCAGGAAGAAGGAGGCGGCTTTCTGCTTGTCTTCCGGGGCGCCGATGCCCTGGGCGTATTCGGCGCCGGTGTAGAAGCAGGCCTCTGCGTCACCGGCGGTGCAGGCGGGTTCGGACTCGGTCTGAGCGCTGGCGGGGGCGGCAAAGAAGGCGAGGGTGGCCGCTAAGGCGGCGAGGGTGAGAAGGCGCATGAGGCAGGCTCCCTATGTGAGTGCGGGATAGGCGTGCCTTGGGTGTTAGGGAGGTTTTCAGGGTGGGGGCACCCCCGGTTCCGGGGGGCTGGCCCGCAGGGATCAGGTGCGGAAGGATTTGCGGCCGAAATAGGCGCTGCCGGGGGGCGGCGGCGGGGGCGGACTGGTGGAATCCGTTTCGGTTTCCTCCTCGGTCGCGGTTTCGGTATCGTCCGTCAGCCGAACGGTGCCTGCGCCCCAAGCGTCTTTTTTCTCTTCCGATTCCGGCTCCGTTTTGGGTTTTTCAGCGGCAGCCTCTGGCTTGTCTTCCGCAGGAGGTGGAGGAACGTTGTCGGATACGCGATCAAGCAGCGGCCGGGGCGGCGGCTTGATTTCGGCCTTTGGCTCTGTTGCCGGCTCTTGCGGTATTTCTGGCAGCTTTACCGCCGCGAGCAGTTTGCGCACATGCGCGGCAGCGGCCGACGCGGTGGAGACTTCAAAGTCCGGTACGCGCTTGTCCAGCCGGCGGGCGAGCTGGCGAGCCTGATGGTGGGTGAGAGATTTGAGCTGGACGTTGAACGCCTCTTCACCGATGGCGGCGCGCACCTGGGCGAGGGTTTCCGGCGTCTGGCCGGCCGAAAGCAACAGCTTCTTGGCGATCATGCCGGCGGCGGCAGCCCAGTCCTTGTCGGAGACGCCGAGCGTTTCCTGAAGGCGGAGAAGGGCGTTGACCGCCTGGATGCCGGACACTTCGCCGTCTGCGGTCATGCAACCTTCTCCCGAACTTCGGCGAGAAGCTGTTCGATGATCTGGAGAGCTTCACCCGACCATTTGGCCTGCAGCGTCGGCTCCGGTCCCAGCTCGATGGGGTTGGAGGCAAAGCCGGGCTTCATCGGGATCACGGTCTTGAACATCGCAAATTCGGTTTCCGCCGCAGTGGACGCTTCCCGCATCGCGCCGAGCACAACCTGCTGATGGGAGGAGCCATCATAGCGGGTGGCCAGGACAACCGGGAGCGTTTCGATATCCCGGTTACGCAGATTCTTCATGATGTCGCCAGTGAAGAGGTCGAGCCCCAGTGTGGACATGAAATCCGGGATTGTCGGCACGATGATCAGATGGCTGGCCGCGAGGACGGTTTCGGTCATCACCGAGATGCCGGGCGGGCAATCGAAGAGGATGACATCATACTGCGCCTTCAGGAGGTTCAGATCGTCCCGCAGGCGCTTGCCGACCTGATTCTGCAGGGCCTCCATGGCATAGCCCTTGGCGGTCAGCTCGAAGATCAGTTCGCGCTCTGTCTTCCGCAGGCGCGGTGAGGAGGGGATGAGATCCAGCGGCAGGGGCTTGCCCTTGAAGGTGACGTCGCTGGCATCCGTGATGATGAATTCACCCAGACGGCGCTGCTCGTTCGCGAAGAAGTTCTCCAGCAGCCAGTCAGAGATGGTCATATAGTCGTTGATGGCCTCGAACAGGTGTTCGTCGCCATTGTTGCCGAAGATCAGCAGCGAGGCATTGGCCTGGGTGTCGAGGTCAATCACCAGGGTGCGCATACCCGAAGCCGCGAAGGCCTCCGCGAGGCTGACGCAGGTGGTGGTTTTGCCGACACCGCCTTTGGAATTGGCGATCGAAATGACGCGGGCAGACATTTTGCGTTTCTGTTCCTGTCTCAGCTCAGAGCCCCCGGCTCTTGCCAGATTTGGGGGGACAAGGCCACCCGCTATCCCTGCTTTTGAACACCGCCACCGAATAAAAAATCGTCAATGATTCAGGGGGGCAGCGCGCCGAGCCTGCAGAAAGTTGTGCCGGCCAATCCGGCAGGGGGCTGCGTGCGCCGACAATCAGGACTGTCGGAACAAGCCGGCAGTGACCTGAGGCGCAGACCTTCGACGTGGAATTGGCCATTCGCAAAATCAAGGCAGGCGCTGAAATCGGCGGGCCATCTTGAATGGCCGTTGGTGGCGCTGAGTGAGCCGCTCGCAGCAAGCTGGGGCAGCCGTGAGGCAGGCGCGCTGACGCGGGACGGATACCTCAAGAACGCGGTGGCCTATCGCTGTGTCCGCATGGTGGCCGAGGCGGCGGCGTCCATTCCGCTGAAATCTGGCCATGAGGGTGTGGCGCGCCTGATACGTCAGCCGATGCCGGAAGCGGCAACCGCCGGCTTTGTGGAAGCTGTGTATACGGAGCTTCTGCTGACGGGGAATGCGTTCGTCGAGGCTGTGCGCCTGCCGGGAGAGACTGCCGCGGCGGCGCTGGCTCCCATCCGCACGGGCCGGGTGCGCCCTGTGAAGGACGCTGCCGGCTGGGTAGAGACCTGGGCCGTAAAGGGCCAGGGGCGGGAGCGGCGCGTGGGACGCGAGGCGAGCGGCTGGTGCCCGATGATGCAGGTGAAGCCTTATAATCCCGCCGACGAGGCGATGGGCTTGCCCCCGCTGGCCGCGGCGCGCCGGGCGCTGGATCTGCACAATGCGGGGGCAGACTGGGCAAAGGCCCTTATCGACAATGCGGCCAAGCCTTCGGGCGCGCTGGTGTATGGCGGGGGCGGGCGAATTCCGGCTGACCAGTTTGACCGGCTGAAAGAGGAACTGGCGCAGAGCTTTTCCGGGGCGGGTAATGCGGGGCGGCCAATGCTGCTGGAGGGCGGCCTGCAATGGCAGGCGCTGTCGCTTTCTCCTGCCGAAATGGATTTTCAGGAAACGCGGGCGATGGCGGCGCGGGAGATTACGCTGGCACTTGGTGGGCCACCGATGCTGCTGGGGATCCTGGGAGATAATACGTATGCGAATTATCGTGAGGCGAACGCGGCCTTCTGGCGGATGACCGTTCTGCTGGCGCAGCGCTTTGCCGGAGCGCCTTCCTGTTGGCTGGACGAGCCGTTTGGCGAGGATATCGACGC
>OBJA01002038.1_pt1 | contig 12452 bp, 13 predicted proteins | sample 1519751 | NCBI WGS metagenome assembly OBJA01 (sample SAMEA3881238, study PRJEB22517) | soil metagenome | biome: lake sediment; feature: soda lake sediment; material: sediment, water from around vicinity | place: India | collected 2013-12-23 | depth 3 m
TTGGAGAAATTATTTCCGGGGAAAAAACTGTTGCATCCTCTAAAAATTTTAGATACCGAATTGCTAAAGTTGTCAAATTTAAAAGAAAGTTCCCTGGCGCTTTTTTTCAGTAAAAAGAATTTTTCATTGTCTCTTTACTCCAAATCCCAGCTGAGGGCCGCTAATTGTTTTAAATACACAAATTCGGGTGATGTCATTTATTACATACTTTCAATTGTAAAAAAATTAAAAATACTACCCGAAAAAACTGCCATTTTTATAGCAGGAGATATCATGCCAAAAGGAGAATTACATGAAAATCTGAAAAAATTCTTTAACAGGGTTATTTTCTTCACACCCGATATTCATTATAATTCGCAGCTCTTTAAAGAACCATTGCATCGTAATATTGTTTTGTTCTGATCTATGCGCATAGTTGGAGGAAAATATAAGGGAAGGGTATTTCACCCTGACAAAAGATTTACAGCCCGGCCAACAACAGATCTGGCTAAGGAAAGTCTTTTTAACATACTGGCCAACAGGTACGATTTTACAGATATGAAGATTCTCGATCTGTTCTCTGGTACCGGCAGCATTGGCTATGAATTCCTTAGCCGTGAAGCCGGTGAGGTAACACTTGTTGATAAAGACCCTCACCATATACGGTTTATAAAAAAAACAATAACTCAACTTGGTGCAGAAAACACCCGGATAGTTCAGGATGATGCTTTTCGCTTCCTTAAAAACTGTCCGTTTAGTTTCGATATCATCTTTGCAGACCCACCCTATGAATTTGCTTATATAAATGCAATTCCAAAGGCAATATTCGAATCGGGCGTATTAATTAAAGATGGACTGTTTATCCTGGAACATTCAAAAACCTTTGATTTTTCAAAACTTCCTCAATTCACTGAACTACGCAAATACGGTAAAGTACACTTCAGCTTTTTTACCGCCTAAAAGAAAGTTGCCTTGTGAATACAACACAAGGCAATTTCGTGCTATGACTAACCTTTAATTTGTTTTACGTTTAATACTACAGCCTACAGGTTTTGTTTCAGCTACAGCTATTTCTTTCCCTGATGCAAGGTTCTCAATGGCATCTTTCAAATATGCCTGCTTTACTTCTGCTGCACTTTTGTAGTTGTCGTCAATTGCCCCTTTATATACAAGTTCGTGGTCGCTGTCAAACAGAAAAGCATGAGGGGTTGTCTGACCGCCATAAGCATTCGCAATTTTGCTGTCCTCATCTACTGCATAATAAAAATTGTAATTGTGCTCACGGGCATGTGCCTTCATGGCATCGTATGAATCAACTCCATCGCGGTTAGCATAATTCGAATTCAGCACAATCATTCCTACCTTATGCTGCTCGGCAAACTTCTTGACTTCATTGTACCGGTCCTGCCATTGCAGAACAAACGGACAAGTATTTGATGAAAACATAACCAGAAGCCCATTCTCTTTTGAGACATCGGCAAGGGAAATCTTTTCTCCTGAAATATCCAACATTTCAATGTCAGTAAGGGTAGCCTTATCTCCAATACCCATTCCACCTTTACTTGCCAGGGCAGGTACAGAGGCGATGACCAATAACAAAACAATTAATTTTTTCATAGCTTTCCTTTTAGGATGTTTAAATAAATACCTTTAACTCTTTTTTTAAAAACATTTACAACAGTAAAATGTTCAATAATTGTAACACCAAAATTTTTGATTATTAAACGGTTAATTGCAAGATGAAACTGGATTCCTTAAGAAATGAATACACTTACTCGGGAATTACCCGAAACAATGTTGCAGCGAACCCTTTTGATCAATTCGATCGTTGGATGAAAGAGGTAATTGATTCAAAAGAAAAAGAACCCACTGCCATGACATTATCCACAATTGGTACAGATGGGTTTCCTCATGCAAGAATCGTTTTATTGAAGTATATCGATCGGCAGGGGTTTATTTTTTTTACAAATTACAACGGAGAGAAAGGCAAAGCCATTGCATCAAACAACGCGGCAGGGCTTCACTTTTTCTGGTCAAAACTCGAACGTCAGGTAAAAATTCTTGGTCATGCCGAAAAAATCGATCGTGGACTTTCGGAAAACTATTTTCAGACACGACCTCTTGAAAGCCAGATAAGTGCCTGGGCTTCCAATCAGAGTGAAGAAATTCCTTCACGCGATTACCTGGAAACCCGCTATAAAGAATTCAGTAAAAAATTTGAGAACAAGCCTGTGCCTCTTCCACCATTCTGGGGAGGGTATCGGATAGTACCCCAAAAAATTGAATTCTGGCAGGGAAGGATCAGCCGCCTGCACGACCGTATCCTGTATGAAAAAATCAATGATGGCTGGAACATAAAAAGGCTCGCACCCTGAGAATTACTCAAAATCGAGTTTAAATCTTTGTTTAAGTAACTCCAGGGATGGATTTATTTTAAGCATCTCGACATACTTTTCTGAATCGGTATAAATAATCTTCTCTTTCTCTGTTTCAGTTATTTGAGTAATAAGCTGGATGCCTGAATTTCTTAATTCTTTTCTCAACCATGCAACCAGTTCAGGTTTGATCAATCCAATCAAATCATCCTGAACTGAATTATCAATTTCCAATACCAGCTTATAATCAGCTTCCAGGCGCGGAACTTTAGAGAGTGTTGACTGAAGGTTTGGGCGATCCTCGATCCGTAACAGGAATTCGTTCCATTTCAGTGCCAGGGCTTCAACAGTAAAATTCCTTACCTCGCTAACCTGTGTATAGGCTTCATGCCTTTCTACTGCCGATATTTTTTCTTTATCCGATTTCCCCGAAAGAGCATCCTTTATTGAAGGGCTTCTCATGTTTTCATTAACCCTTTTTGGAGGTTTTCTTTCGACAGGTTTAACAGCTACATCCTTTTTTGGAGAAACAACAGTTTCATTTGAAGATGGAATGTCATTTGAGAATATTGGTAGAAGAACATCATCAGGTTCATTTTCCAACGACGGATCTGCTATTTTTTTTTTTGGGTTAGCTGGGCTATCCTAACCAGGGCAAGTTCAACCAACAGCCGTTTGTTCTGGCTGGTTTTATACTGCATGTCGCAATCGTTGCTTATCTGCATGGCATCGAGCAGAAAATCACTGTTCCCCGAGGCTGCCTGGACTTTATACCTTTCCCTGATATCGCCCCCTACTTCCAGCAGTTGAACTGTAACGGCATCCTTACATACAAGCAGGTTACGCAAATGACCACTCAGCCCATTAATAAAATGATGACCATCGAATCCATGGCTCAGAATATCATCAAAAATCATCAGCACATCAGCCACCTCATTTTTCAGAAAGTGATCAACCAACCTGAAATAATAATCGTAGTCAAGCACGTTAAGATTGGCTATCACATCCTGGTAAGTGATCTCCTTACCGGTAAAGCTAACAATCTGATCAAAAATCGATAAGGCGTCGCGCATGGCGCCATCGGCTTTTTGTGCGATCACATTCAACGCTTCGGGTTCGGCAACCACCTCTTCTTTTTTTGCTACATACTCCAAATGATCAACAATGTCAGCAATGCCAATCCGGTTAAAGTCAAATATCTGACAGCGGGATAATATTGTAGGTATTATCTTATGTTTCTCGGTTGTTGCCAAAATAAAAAGGGCATGCTTGGGTGGTTCCTCCAGTGTTTTTAAAAAAGCATTGAAGGCATTGCTGGAAAGCATATGCACCTCGTCGATAATGTACACGCTGTAACGGCCAATTTGTGGAGGTATACGAACCTGGTCAATCAGGTTCCGGATATCGTCAACCGAATTGTTTGAAGCCGCATCCAGTTCGTGAATATTAAATGACCGGTTGGCATTAAATGCTTTGCACGATTCGCATTCGTTGCAGGCTTCCACCTCATCAGAAAGATTCGAGCAGTTAATTGTTTTCGCAAAAATACGGGCACAGGTAGTTTTGCCTACCCCCCTGGGACCGCAAAACAAATAGGCGTGCGCCAGTTGAAGATTCTTAATTGCATTTTTTAATGTGGTGGTAATAGATGCCTGGGCTACCACCGAATCAAATGAATCGGGTCTGTATTTTCGAGCTGAAACAATAAAACTTTCCATTCCTTTTGTGGTCACAATTCCAATCGGTCAAAGATAAACATTTCTATATTTTTTGCTGTCAAAACTTATTAACACACACTTGTTTTATTTTTGCGGCAAACAAACTTTGATTAATTTTCACCTCTCACTTTTTTAATAAGCAATGCATAAAATTCTGCTCATTTATTATCTGGTTTTTCTGGCCTTTTCTACGGTAGCGGGCCAGAAAAAAACCCTTCATGATTTCACCGCCCGCACAATTGATGGACAGGAATATGATTTCATGCAATTAAAAGGCAAAAAGGTACTTATCGTAAATACAGCCACTGAATGCTCATTGACTGCGCAGTTCAAAAAGCTGCAGGAATTGTATGAAGAATACGGAGGAGATGATTTTGAGATTGTAGCCTTTCCATCCAATGATTTTGGGAACCAGGAACCGGGCAACAACGAACAGATACAATCGTTTTGCACCCTTAAATACGGTGTTTCATTTTTGTTAATGGAAAAAATTTCAATAAAAGGAGAGGACATTCATCCAATATATAAATGGCTGACAAGCAGCGAGGAAAACGGCAGCCTCGACGGCAGGGTTATCTGGAACTTTCAGAAATTCATGATCGATGAAAACGGAATACCGGTCGATTTCCTGTCGCCTGTTACCGGGCCCTATAACCGGAAAATCATAAGCTGGCTTCAGGAATAATCCAGCTCTTGTGTCTTACAGCAGTGCAGCCTTATACACCTGTAATGCCCGTTCCCTGGCCCATTTATGATCAACAACGGGCTTCGGATAGGCTGAAGTTCCATATTCGGGCAACCATTTTTTAATGTATTCGCTTTTGGGATCAAACTTTTTATGCTGCGTTTCAGGATTAAATACCCGGAACCATGGAGCCGCATCACAACCTGTACCCGCCGCCCATTGCCAGTTCCCGTTGTTCGATGCCAACTCGAAATCGAGCAGTTTCTCTGCAAAATAGGCTTCTCCCCAGCGCCAGTCGATGAGCAGGTCTTTAACCAAAAACCCGGCAGTAATCATCCGAACCCGGTTGTGCATAAAACCTGTCTGGTTTAATTCACGCATGCCGGCATCAACAATAGGAAAGCCTGTGGTGCCATTGCACCAGCGTTCAAATTCCTGCTCGTTGTTGCGCCACTGAATCCTGTTGTATTCGGATCGAAATGCCCGTTCCGCCACATGAGGGAAATGCCACAGAACAGTACTGAAAAAGTTCCGCCATATCAACTCATTCAGAAACACCTCCGACCATCCGGCTACCTTAATTGTCAGTTCGCGAATGCTGACAGTGCCAAAACGTAAGTGGATTCCGAGCCGTGAAGTGCCCCCGACATGTGGAAAATCACGCGTCTGATTGTAATTCCTGATGATTTGTTCAGGTATTTCAGCAGTTGGAAACTCTATATCATTAGGTTGAAACCCCATGGCTTGAAGCGATGGTAACTCAAAGGATTTTATTTTTAGAAAACTGCCTTTCAATTTTTCGGAAGGGAACAAATCAACTGAAGTCTCCTTGAATTTCTCCTTCCATTTCCTGCTGTATGGAGTGAAGACAGTATATGGGAGTTTGTTGTTGTTCAGAATCTCACTTTCCTCAAAAATTACATGGTCCTTATATAAGAACAACCCGGCTCCTTTTGATTCCAGCAACTCCCTTATTTCGCGGTCGCGTTTCCGGGAATAAGGCTCATAATCCTTGTTGGCAAAAACGGCTGTAACCCTGAACTCATTAAATATTACACGCGGATCGTTTTTTGAAGACAATTTTTTCAATATTTCCGTGTCAAAAACAAACACGGGAAGAACCGGCACCCCCTGGGTTAAAGCATGGTATAGACCTGGGTTGTCGTGCAACCGCAAATCTCTTCGAAACCAGAATACCACAATTCTTTGTTGCATACCTCAAATTACTGCGTGAAAAGCGCTGCATGTATTTTCGTTATAGGCTACCTTTGTTAGCCGGCTTTTTCAAAAATAGTTGATTTTTCGGGTAATTGCTCAAACATTTTTACCCGGTTATTGTCAACTCTACTTATAATGAAATGAAGCGCCGTTAATTAATAACTTTAATTTTAAACATTTGATTCAATTTTTCTTTATACTTGGAAAAAAATAAATTAAACCACTTTAAACAACATGAGAAAAGGATTTGCAAGCGACAACAATTCAGGAGTACATCCTGCCATTTTTAAAGCAATGACAAATGCAAACCAGGGGCACGTCCGCGGGTATGGTGACGACCCGTATACAGCCAAAGCCACAGCTATATTCAGAGACACCTTTGGTCCGGATACCGAGGTATTCTTTGTGTTCAACGGAACCGGTGCCAATGTACTGGGACTTTCTTCTGTAACCCGCAGTTTCAACTCGGTAATTTGTGCCGAAACCGCTCACATAGAGGAAGATGAATGTGGAGCCCCTGAAAAATTCACCGGATGTAAGCTGCTGCCAGTAAAACCGGTCCTTGGGAAACTTACCCCCGAACTGGTTGAACACCATTTAAAAGGGTTCGATTTCGAGCACCATTCGCAACCAAAAGTTATTTCAATCTCGCAGGTTACTGAATTGGGAACCGTATACCAGCCAAAGGAAATCAGGGCACTTGCCGACCTGGCCCACAACCATAAGATGTACCTCCATATGGATGGGGCCCGTATTGCCAACGCTGCCGTGTCCCTGAACATGGGGTTTAAAGCCATAACAAAAGACTGTGGTGTCGATATTCTTTCATTTGGCGGAACCAAAAACGGCATGATGATGGGCGAAGCTGTTGTATTCTTTAATCCTGAACTTACAAAACATACAAAATACCTGCGTAAGCAAAGTATGCAGCTCTTTTCAAAAATGCGCTTTATAAGTGCCCAGTTCCTAGCCTATTTTGAAGACGATTTATGGAAGGAAACAGCCTCCCATTCCAATAAAATGGCACAGTACCTTAAGGAGGAGGTTTCAAAAATCCCCCGGATTGAAATTACCCATCCGGTTGAAGCCAATGGTGTTTTTGCACGTATACCAAAAGAATTAATAGAACCGCTGCAGGAACATTTTTTCTTTTATGTGTGGGATGAAAAAAATTCGGAAGTACGCTGGATGACAACATTCGATACCACCGAAACTGAAATTCGTGAATTTGTGATGCTGATTAAAACGCTGCTAAAAAACAATTAAAACAGAAAAGAAATTTATAATAAACCAAACTCAGTATGCCCATTGAATGAAGTTGTTCAATTATTACCCCAGCAACCCAAAGAAACTGGACCCGGAACTCGAAAAAAGGATCTTTTTTCACAGCATGGTATTTCCAGGGGCTTTTGTTGTGGCATTCTGGCTTGTAGAACTTATTGAACGAACAACGACTATCGATTTTGTGAGACTCGGAGTGTATCCCCTTCACCTTAAGGGATTAACCGGAATCCTGTTCTCACCCTTTATCCACTCAGGTTTCAATCACCTGATGTCGAATTCCATTCCCTTTTTTATACTGTTTTTTGCATTGATCTATTTTTACCGTCGTATATCATACCGCATATTTTTCCTGCTTTACTTTTTATCGGGGCTTACCGTGTGGCTGGCAGGCCGTGAAGCCTGGCACATTGGCGCAAGTGGTGTTGTTTATGCAATGGCTTCTTTTCATTTAGTAAGCGGCATTATACGTAACGATGTCAGGCTCCTGACCCTTTCCATTGTAGTTGTTTTCCTTTACGGAGGACTCATTTGGGGAGTATTTCCAATCGACCCCTCCATTTCATGGGAGGGGCATCTTTGGGGCGCAGTGTCGGGTATTGTGATAGCTTTCTACTACAGACGGTACCAGGTACGGCGCGATAAATTTGAGTGGGAAGAGGAAGAAGAGGAGGATAACCCAGAAAATCGGGATGAAACAACTCCCAGCGACGAAATCGCGGGCCGGCAGCAAGAGAAAGGCACTACTACAGGAAAGGATCAATAATTGAAACCAGGAAAATACCATAAAAACAGCCAAACCCAACTTCCCGAAACAGAACTGTTATAATTGGAAATTATTTTACTGAAAAAAATCAACCTGAATATTAACCCGCTTTACGTTTGTATAGCACCCTATAACAGGTTTATCTTTACATGAGAAACTTCCATACTTCTAAAAATAATACGTACCTTTAATATACGGCAACCCTTTAATTAAAAATCATGAAAACAACTTTAATTGTTCTGATTGATTTTTCGCCCTATACTCCTACTTTGCTCAGGTTTGCCAGCGCCTGGAGTGAAAACTGCAATACCGACGCCTTATTGCTACACCAGCTGTTTAACACCCAATCTTCGGCACATACCAACCAAAACCCGATGATTAACCTTCAGGCGCAAAAAAATAAGACACTCCGTAATATGAGGGAACTGGCAAGCAGATCATTCAATAATAAAACTACTGTGAAATTCGAAATCATTACGGGCGATTTGATTGAATATCTTAAAAATATGCCCGGCCATGATTCCGGCAACCCAATATTGGTGGGAATGAAAGGGGATACAGCAGCAGATAAACCCGTAATGGGCAAACTTACAAAAGCAATAATCGAAAACCTGAATTGCCTGACTGTAATCGTCCCGGTAACCCTTAAAACCTATTTGCCCAATACCCTTACAGTGGGGTTAAGTTGCAGGTATCCGCTGAACAAGCCTGCCTTTAACAACTTTTTAACACAGGTATCAGGTTTTATCGTCCATATTCGCTTCATTTCAGTAATGGCAGCGGCAAAAGAATATAAACGGTGCCATGAATATCTGCAGAACCTCAGCAGGGAATACAGCCAAAAGCCTTCTGCTGAATTTGAAATTTTTGCGGGTATAACAGCATTCAATCAAATTAAGGGATATATCGCGCAGCTGCCCCAAACAATGTTTGTGGTTCAGAAGGGAGAACATTTATTTACAGACAAAATATCTCAACGGCTCCTGGTTAATGACCTGGTATATACCTCCTGTATCCCCCTTGTTGTGATCCCCCAGTAACCACTGGCGCCAGCATAAATACAGGTGATTTTAACCCGGCGAATTGTTGAAAAATCAAATGCCAGGAGTACCTCCGGGTTAATCATTCATTAATGAAACAGGTTTATTGTTTCAAAAAAAAATACGCTTTTAAAAAATTCATTATTTTGTGTGCCAATCATCCTGTTGTGCCATCTTTTTTCCTTGTTTCCGTTAAACCAAAATGCCGGAAAACTGTAAATTAGATTTGGGTATATTTGGATTTTTACTTCAACTTCATGATTCTTACTACAGAAAACATATTGTTAATTGGCTCCATACTTCTGTTTATCTCAATATTTGCCGGAAAAACGTCTTACAGGCTTGGGGTGCCCGTAATTCTGCTTTTCATTGCAATAGGAATGACAGCTGGTTCGGAAGGACTTATCGGCATTTATTTTGATAATCCTGCAACTGCCCAGTTTATAGGTATTGTGGCACTAAATTTTATCCTTTTTTCGGGAGGGCTCGACACCGACTGGAAATCGGTAAGGCCGGTACTGTGGCAGGGGATTTCCCTCTCAACGGTCGGTGTAATGCTAACTGCCTTCACTGTTGGCATATTTGTTTGGGCTGTTACCGACTTCACAATTTACGAAGGCCTGCTGCTTGGATCTATTGTATCGTCGACCGATTCGGCAGCCGTATTTTCCATACTGAGGTCAAAAAATCTTGCCCTGAAAGGAAATATCCGCCCTACCCTGGAGCTGGAAAGCGGAAGCAACGACCCGATGGCCTACGTACTTACAATTCTTTTTACAGGCCTTGTAGTAACACAAAATGCAAGCTTGGGGGGTATTGTCTCCATGTTCTTCATGCAGCTGATTGTGGGTGGATTACTGGGCTATGTTTTAGGAGAGGCCGGAACATGGGTCATCAATAAAATCCGGCTCGATTTTGAAGGACTTTACATTGTACTTGTGATAGCCATCATGTTTTTCTCGTTCTCTTTTACGAATTTTGTCGGTGGCAACGGTTTTCTTGCAGTCTACATCACAGGCCTGATATTAGGCGATAAGGAACTGATTCATAAAAAGAAAATTCTTAAATCGTTCGACAGTTTTGCCTGGCTCATGCAGATTATCCTGTTCCTTACATTGGGGTTGCTGGTTTACCCCAGCCAGATCATCCCGGTTGTTGGAATCGGGTTATTGATTTCAGCATTTATAATTACAGTAGCTCGCCCACTGAGCGTATTCCTAAGCCTGGCTCCATTCAAAACCCAGACCCGCAGCAAGTGGTTCTATTCCTGGGTAGGGCTGCGGGGAGCCGTACCTATTGTGTTTGCCACTTATCCATTGCTTGCCGGAGCTCAAAAAGCACATATGATATTCGACATCGTATTCTTTGTTTCAATCACCTCGGTACTTGTGCAGGGAACAACCCTTTCCAAAGCAGGAAACCTGCTCAGGCTTACCTTACCCCAGGAACTTAAAAAACGGACTCAAAAAGACATGGAATTTTCAGAGGGTATTAAATCGTTGCTTACTGAAATAGTAATTCCACACGACAGCCATATAATTGGCAAGGAAATCATCGATCTGAAGCTTCCCAAAAGTACCCTGATCTCAATAATCAAACGCAATGGCAAATACATAACCCCACATGGAGGCACCGTAATCGAACCAAACGACCAGCTCTTTGTTCTGGCTGAAGATAAAGGTTCTTTATCGAAAGTTTTTACCTGCCTCGAAATGCAGGAAATTTAATGTTTGGTTTAATGTTCCCGAAAATACTGGGATTGCTGATGGGTTCAATAAAAAGTACTATTTTTGCGCCACAAAATAAGAAGTTCATTAAAGCATGATTAGCAGAAGGATTATTCGTACCAAGGCATTGCAAATGCTGTATGCCTATTATACATCAACCGATAAATCACTGAATAACACGGAAAAAGAGTTGTTCTTTTGTATCCGAAAATCATACGACCTTTACCATTATCTGTTGGCACTGATAATTGATATAACCGATTATGCCCAACAGCGAATCGAAATAAGAAAAAACAAACACCAGCCTACACACGACGACCTGCATCCCAATACAAAGTTTGTCAGCAACCAGGTAATTCAGCAACTTAGACAAAACAGGCAGCTAAATGCCTATCTGAATCAAACAAAGTTGAGCTGGGTTAATAATCCGGAACTGATAAGGGAACTTTACCAGTTTTTAATCGATTCCGATTTTTACAAGGCATATATGGCCGATACAAACCGCTCGTATCTCGACGACCGGAAATTTGTGGATAAGGTATTCAATAACATCATTCTGCTGGCCGAAGATTTACATGAAGTACTTGAAGAACAAAGCATATACTGGAACGACGATGCAGAGTTTATCATCTCGATGATTTCAAAAACCCTTAAAAAATTTCATCCCCACTCTGATTCCGACCAGAACCTGATGCCTTTGTTTAAAGATGAAGACGACCGTGAATTTGCCAAAAACCTGCTGCGCAAATCAATAATAAATCACGAAGAGTTACGTACCCTCATTAAAGAACATTCCAGCAACTGGGATCTCGACCGGATAGCCTTTATGGATATTTTGATTATGCAGCTGGCGATGACTGAATTCCTGTACTTCCCTTCGATACCCACTAAGGTTTCGATGAACGAATACATTGAAATTTCAAAATATTACAGCACTGAAAAAAGCCGGAACTTCATAAACGGCATCCTTGACAAAACACTGAAGGACCTGAAAAAAACAGATAAGATAAACAAAACAGGCCGCGGCCTGATAGGTGAAGCATAGTAAAAAAAGCCAACCACATGATTAAATCAAAACAAATGGTTATTTTTACAAAAAAAAATAAAAACAAATATTAATATTAAAAAAAAATGCAATGATTTATAATCTGTTGATGATGCAACCCCAGGGACAAGATGCCAACCCGCTTATGAGTTTTCTTCCCTTACTGCTTATTGTGGTTGTTTTCTATTTTTTTATGATCCGGCCTCAGATGAAACGCCAGAAAGAGATTCGTACATTCCGCGAAGGCCTTGCCAAAGGCGATAAAGTTGTAACTACTGGTGGCATTTACGGCCGCATAGTGGAAGTTAAAGAAACCTACATCGTACTGGAAATTGCAAAGGATGTCCACATAAAGGTGGATAAAAACGGAATTGTTAAAGACATGACCGATGTGACCCCACAAAAATAATCACTTCTCAATCAAAAATATTGAAAAAGCCGTTTCATTTATGATCCGGCTTTTTTATTGGCCCTTGCTGTTTTCTGCTGTGAAATCCATAATTCCCCATCTTACAGGACCTCTCCCCCGTTCAACCTACAGAAAAACCGCTTCTGCTACAGATTAAATTCAATGTAAATTCAATGTAAATTCAATATTAATTCAGTATTAATTCAATG
>OBJA01002039.1_pt1 | contig 12445 bp, 13 predicted proteins | sample 1519751 | NCBI WGS metagenome assembly OBJA01 (sample SAMEA3881238, study PRJEB22517) | soil metagenome | biome: lake sediment; feature: soda lake sediment; material: sediment, water from around vicinity | place: India | collected 2013-12-23 | depth 3 m
ATCTTCGAGCCTTTCTTCACGACCTCGCCCCACGGTACGGGGATGGGCCTCTACATCGCCCGCGAGCTGTGCATGAGCAACCAGGCGCGCCTCAACTACCTTGCGGACCGCGCCGGCGGCTGCTTCCGCATCACCTTCGCCGATCCGCGCCGCAGGCAGGTGGCATGAGCAAACCCCTCGCCCTCCTCGTCGACGACGAGCCCGACATCCGCGAGCTGCTCGCGCTCACCCTCGCGCGCATGTCGATCGACAGCCGCGCGGCCGCCGACCTCGCCGCGGCGAAGGCCGCGCTGGAGCGCGAACACTTCGACCTCTGCCTCACCGACATGCGCCTGCCCGACGGCAGTGGGCTGGCGCTGGTCGAGCACATCCAGGCGCGCTTTCCGGAGACGCCCGTCGCGGTGATCACCGCGCACGGCAACATGGAATCGGCCGTGCAGGCGCTGAAATCGGGCGCCTTCGACTTCGTCTCCAAGCCGGTCGATCTGCACATGCTGCGCAGCCTGGTCGCCGCCGCGCTGCGGCTCAGGGACGTGCACCAGGGCGGCGCGCCGGAGCGCGGCGCCTCGCTGGCGCTGCTCGGCGAGTCCGCACCGATGCAGGCCACGCGCGCCACCATCGCCAAGCTGGCGCGCAGCCAGGCGCCGGTGCACATCAGCGGCGAATCCGGCACCGGCAAGGAGCTCGCCGCGCGACTGATCCACGAGCAGGGACCGCGCGCCGAAGGTCCCTTCGTGCCGGTGAACTGCGGGGCCATCCCCGAGGCGCTCATGGAGAGCGAGTTCTTCGGCCACCGCAAGGGCAGCTTCACCGGCGCCGCGAGCAACAAGGAGGGACTGTTCCAGGCCGCGGCGGGCGGCACGCTGTTCCTCGACGAGGTCGCCGACCTGCCGCTGCACATGCAGGTCAAGCTGCTGCGCGCATTGCAGGAGAAGGCCATCAGGCCGATCGGCGAGCAGAAGGAGATCTCCACCGACGTGCGCGTGCTCAGCGCCACGCACAAGGACCTGCACGCGCTGGTCAGGAGCGGCGCGTTCCGGCAGGACCTCTTCTACCGCATCAACGTCATCGAGCTGCGCCTGCCGGCGCTGCGCGAGCGGTCCGAGGACATCCCGCCGCTGGTGCGGCACCTGCTGGCCAAGCTCGCCGGACAAAACGGCGTGCGCCCGCCCGCGGTTACGCCCGAGGCGCTGGAGGCGCTGCGCGCCTACGCCTTTCCCGGCAACGTGCGCGAGCTGGAAAACATCCTCGAACGCGCCATGACCCTGTGCGAAGGAGGCGGCATCCGCGCGGAGGACCTGCAGCTCGCCGCCGCCGTCCACCACGGCAACGGCGTCGACACCGCCGGGGGCGGCCTGCCGCTGGAGCCCTTCCTCGGCAGCGTCGAGCGCGAGACCATCCTGCGCGCGCTCGATCAGGCGGGGCACAACAAGACCGCGGCGGCGCGGCTGCTCGGGATCTCCTTCGGGGCGCTCAGGTACCGGCTGAAGAAACTGGGGCTGGAATAGGATCAGACTGCGCCCGATGTTTTCGGGGCTCCCCGCCGTGCTTGAATCCGGGGAACCGAGTAACGGAGGGTCCGATAGATGCAATTTGACATACGAGATCACGATCGATATGGTTATCGTAATACCATATTGGAATCGATGGATCCCATGGAAACGGTAACCCTCTCTCCCAAGTTCCAGGTAGTGATCCCCAAGGAGATCCGGGACAGGCTCGAGCTGTCGCCCGGGCAGAAGATCCAGGCTATCGCCTATGGGGACCGGATCGAGCTGATCCCCGTGCGCCCCCTCGGACAGATGCGCGGCTTTCTCAAGGGGATCGATACCGACGTCGAGCGCGAACCCGACCGCACGTGAACGTCGTCGACTCCAGCGCCTGGCTCGAGTACTTCGCCAACGGCGCCAACGCGGCCTATTTCGCCGCGCCCATCGAAGACGTCGATCGGCTGATCGTGCCGTCCCTGTGCCTCTACGAGGTGTTCAAGCGCGTGCTCCAGCAACGCGATGAAGGCGATGCACTACAGGCGGTTGCGCTCATGCAACAGGGAGCGGTCGTCCCGCTCGGCACCACCCTCGCCGTCAGCGCCGCGCGGATCAGCGTCGAAACGGGGCTGCCCATGGCCGACAGCGTCATCCTCGCGACTGCCAGGGAGCACAAGGCGACGCTCTGGACACAGGACGCGGACTTTCAGAGGGTGGAGGGCGTCAACTATCGGAAAAGGCGCTCATGAACCGGCCTCTGGCGGCGGCAGAGAGCTGATCGCAAGGAAACAGCCCGATGCCCATTCTTTGCTGAAACGATCCTTATCAGCGAAACACGTCCACCGCCTGCACAGCGGCAAGTATCCGCCCCGGCCAGACCAGCAGGGTTTCGGCGTCGACCCTGCTCGATGCGATCCCGGTACAACCGGACGGCCTCAGCTCCGAACAGCTCGATCTGGCGCAGCAGGACGGGGCGGCTTCGCCTTCTCCTGTGGTCTTCCTGTCGGCCCTGTTCGAATCCTTGCCTGGATACCGGCCCGTTCTATTGGTGTCACATGGGCCATCTTCGTCTGACTCCTCGAGTTCGTACGCCCCCCATACCTTTTCCAATCCGACTTGCCCATAAATGGTCTATAAAAAGACCACAAAGGCATATTAAGTATTATATGTAGACCAAATATGCTCTTGATAAGCTGACAAACAGCATCTATCATGGTCTATATAAAGCTCATAAAAAGGTCTTGTGATCCATACACAACCCAGGCCGAACGATGCCAAGGTCCATCACACGCACCTACTCCCGCTATAGCCGCGATGCCGCCGCGCTGCTCGGCGGACTGATCCGCACAGCACGCAAGGAGCGCAAGCTCACGGCACGGGAAGTAGCCGACCGTGCGGGCATTTCGCGAGGACTGCTGCAACGCATCGAGAAAGGCGACCTCAAATGCGAAATCGGCGCCGTGTTCGAGGTGGCCGTCATTGTCGGCGTCAGGCTGTTCGACGCTGATGAAAGCGCACTGGCCGGGCACCTGCGTCAAACGAGGGACAAGCTAGCGCTCCTGCCGAAATCCGTCCGCAGGAAAACCAGGGCGCGCGATGACTTCTAAGGCGGAAAAGGAAGCCTTCGTCTGGATATGGCTACCGGACGAAACCGAGCCTGTCGTGGCCGGACGGCTCGAGGCCGACAACGGTATCATCCTGTTCAACTACGGCAGAAGCTACCTGGAGCGTATCGCTGACAGCAAGCCCGCCATTCCGATCTATGAACCCGAACTGCCGCTGAAGGCCGGCATACTGTACCCGGCCGCGGACCTGACCATGCCCGGCTGCATCCGGGACGCCGCGCCCGACGCATGGGGACGGCGCGTGATCCTCAACAAGAAGCTCGGGCGCAAAGGCACGGGGACGGATACAGCCGAGCTGGACGAGCTGACCTATCTGCTGGAATCTGGTTCCGACCGCACAGGAGCACTCGATTTTCAGCGCAGCCCCACGGAATATGTGCCGCGCGCCGGAGATAACGCCAGCCTGGAAGAACTGCTCGAATCCGCCGAGCGGGTCGAAAAAGGCACGCCCCTCACACCGGAGCTGGATCAGGCGCTGTTCCATGGCAGCTCCATCGGCGGTGCGCGCCCCAAGGCCCTGATCCAGGATGAAGGCAGGAAGTACGTGGCCAAGTTCTCCTCCGGCGCCGATCTGTACAACCTCGTCAAGGCCGAATTCACTGCCATGCGGCTGGCCGCACTGGCCGGACTGGATGCCGCGCCGGTAAAGCTGGTCAAGGCTGCGAACAAGGACGTGCTCCTGATCGAGCGCTTCGACCGCGCGCCAAAGGGTGACAAGTGGGCGCGCAGGGCCATGGTCTCCGCCCTGACGCTGCTGGGCCTCGATGACATGATGGCCCGGTACGCCAGCTACGAAACGCTGGCCGAGATAATCCGCCATCGCTTCACCGAGCCGAAAGATACATTGAAGGAACTGTTCTCGCGGCTGGTTTTCAATATCCTGTGCGGCAACACCGACGACCATGCGCGAAACCATTCCGCATTCTGGAACGGCAAGACGCTGGCCCTGACTCCCGCCTATGACATCTGCCCGCAGAGCCGCACCGGCAATGAAGCCTCACAGGCCATGCTCATAGCCGGCGACGACAACCTGAGCCGGCTGAGCACCTGCCTCGCGACCGCGCACAACTTCCTGCTTTCCGCGGAAGACGCCCATGCTATCTTCGACGGCATTGCGGCGGCAATCGAGCGGCACTGGGATGCAGTCTGCGACGAAGCCGAGCTGAGTGAAGTGGACAGGAGGCTCCTATGGGGGAGACAGTTCCTCAATCCTTACTCGATCGAGCGATAGGCGCTGGATTGAATACCGGAATCCAGGCATTCCAATCAGATAAACACATCCTCTGCCCGCACGGCGGCAAGTATGCGTTCCGACCAGACCAGCAGGATTTCGGTGTCGGCTTGTTCGATGCGGTCCCGATATAGCCGGATGGCCTCCGCGCCGAACTTCAGCTCGATCTGGCGCAGCAGGATGGCGGCCTCACCTTCCCTCCGACCTTCCTGGCGGCCTTCCTGTCTGCCCTCCTGGCGGCCTTCCTCCCGACCCTGCTCGAGCCCTTTCCTGATCCCGATCCGCTCTATCGATGTCACATAGGCCATCTTGATCGACTCCTCGAGTTCATACGCTTCCTGCCAGAATACCTCTTCCAATCCCTCCGGCAGGCGGATCATCCAGTCGATGACCCGAAGCAATTCCAGTATAACATCGCGCCCATAACCCCGATCGTACATCAGGCGCAGCAGCCGGAACTTCCACGCCTTGCGATCCTCGGCGTCGCGGCTCGCCTTCGCCCGGATCTGCGCCATCACGACCAGCGCGAAGACGTTGTCGCTGGCTTCGAGCGCGCGCCAGCGCTCACCGGACTCCCAGTCCAGCAACTTCACGGCAGGGAACCCGAACTGCACCTCACACCCCCAGCGGCCGCGCCGGTACGCTCCCGGCCGGAAGGCCGGCGAATCGTCGGCCAGCACAGCCAGGCTGATGACGTCCCGCCGATAGCGGTCGAAGAGCCGATAGTGATAGATGTACATCCGCTCGGCGAATTCCGCCTCCGGCTCACCCTGGACCTCGACATGGATCAGCACCCAGGTCTCGACGCCGTCGAAAGCGAAGACCTTGACCAGCTTGTCGGCATGGCGACGCCCGGTCTCGGCGTCGTGCGCGATCTGCTGAAGCTCCTTGTCCAGGAATTCATGACCGCGGCGCCAGTCGACACCGGCATGAACCTCTGGAAACAGCAAGGCCAGGAATTCAGGAAAGCGATGCGACAGCGCCTCTTTCCAAGGGCTATCGTGATCGTCGCGGAGGGAATCGGTATCTTCGACCATGGCGGCCATATTGGCGCCATGCCGGGGTAAACGGTATCCGAGCTTGTCCGATCCTGCCTTCAGATATCCTGCCGCCTCACCCGTCTCGCAACGGAAACCAACTCGGGATACCCGATCATCAGGCAGTCAGATCGACATCAACATCGGGGCAGCGCAAATGTCGCGTCAAGCCGCATTCTATCAGGGGCCTAATATTGCGCAATTGTACTGGAGAGATGAAGAGTCCAATTATCAACAATCAAATATAAAGGCTTAGCACCTCGTACCGCAGGAAGTCGGGTCCTCCCACTCCCCATAAGTCCTGATCTCGAAATCCGTAGCCTGCACCACCGGCTTCAAAGGCACACGGCCGGCCTGGGGGGCGCGCAGGCGGACGGGGACCAGCTTCACAATGCCATAGCGCTCCATCATTCTGAGAGTGCGCGACAGGTTGTTGGGCCTTCGATCCACGACGCGCGCGGCCTCCGCCACAGACTCCGGATGAGCGTCGGCGATGGTGCGCAGCATTTCGCGATTATCCTCGCTCAACAGGCGGGCGACCGACTCGAGCGACGGAAACCAGACCTTTGGTTCGTCAGCCCTGGGAACGTATTCGCCCCTGGCGATCGCGATCGTGCGGGCGCGCATCGCCGCCGGGGGCATGATACCGATCTTCATGCGTCTGACAGTCATCTCACTCCGCCATCGTCGATGGGTGGGTATCCATGCGCGCTCAAGGTCTCATCGACCCCTTTCCAGAAATCGACGAGCAGTTGACCGGCGTCACTGAACTCATACTCGGAGCCCGGGTCATGCAGTTCCACATGCCGATGATCCCACCTCCGCCCGCGTCCCACATACCCTGTCCGCTTGCGACGGGGAGGCGCATGCGCGTTGTCGATCCCGAACAGCCGCTGGTTATGATGGTCATGCAGGGTCAGGCTGTATCGAATGCCATGGGGAATCTCCTCGCCGGGCGGGACAAGATACACCTCGATCCTGACCCACCACGGGGGATCGTCCTGGATCACCATGCGCTCGGTGCTCATCAGCAACAGGGTATCCAGCCCCGGATCCCGCCCCGTCAGACTCGTCACAAACATATCACCTATTGATATATATTTACAGCCCCCGACCCGCCCGGAACACAACCGGCAGAAACACAGCCCGGATATCATCATGCGCAGAAGGAGCAAGGCCTCCATCCGCTTCGGACTCAATCGGCAATAGGCGGCTTACGCCAGGACGCCGCTGGCGACCGGTTCCCCAGCGTGACCGGGAGCGGCCTGATTCCCATCCGTCTCCAGCCCAACCACCACTAGGCGGCTTGATGAGTTCGAGGGCACGGGATCAAATCCAGGCAAGGCAGCGAAACCAGGAATTGCCTGCCCTCCATTCCAGGCAGGCGCGCTCCAACTCATTACCCAAACCCAAGCCAGACATTCACCGATTCCGCTTGCCTGCCCAAGTGCTGAAAATCAGCACCTCGTGCTGAAGCTGCGCAGTTCGCGGCCGTTATAGGCGGGTGGCAGGTGCGGGTTCGTTGCCGTGGCGGGTACGAGCGCCGCCTCGGAGGCCCGATTCCTGTGACGGCGGTCACATCTTGGGCCGACCAGCGGCTTTTCCTCGGCGAGCATGCCCTCAGGGCTAATGTTTGGCACACCGCGTGCAGATACAGGTGCAAGGCAGGCGGCCCGATCCGGGTCACGCGGCCGCGGGAACCGACTCTGACACGTTTTCCATCTCTATCCCTTAAGGAGGGGCTTCATGAAGACCAGACAGCAAGGTTTTACCCTGATCGAACTCATGATCGTGGTAGCGATCATCGGTATTCTGGCCGCCGTTGCGATTCCTGCGTATCAGGACTATACAGTGCGTGCGAAGGTGACTGAGGGCCTTAACCTCGCAGCTGCTGCAAAATCAACTGTAGCAGAAAACGCCGCATCCGGCTCGGCACTCAATGCCGGCTGGACGGCACCGGCTGAAACAGATAGTGTCACCTCCGTTGAAATAGCTGCGGCGACTGGTGTAATCACCGTTACCTACAAGGCGACGGCTGGTGGCGGCACCATCACGCTGGTACCGACCTATAGCACCGCCAACACGGCACTGGCTAGCGGAACGATACCGACTGATGCTATTAAGTGGAACTGCACCGGTGGTACGTTGGTCGCCAAATACCGCCCAAGCAATTGCCGCGCCTAAACTCGCACTAGTATTAAAGGGGCATCCCCCGTGGGATGCCCCGCTCTTTCCTCAACTCCGTTCACCAGCAATGCAGATCTCCAAGGCTTAGCACTGCCCTGACCTCTCCCATCAACCCTCGAACCGCCTCACAAATCCTGTCCCAGCTAATTTCCGCCCCACGCAACCGACATTGTCAGTAAGTCATCAACTGCTTCTCCTAAAGATCCACACGCATACCGGCACTGCTTGGCGACAGCCTAGATCATCAGAAAGCCTAGCAAACTCCGGATGTCACATTGACCCGAACCGCACTCAGTAATCACAACTTAAAGCAGCAGATTCCTGCATGAGCATGAAAAAAGGCAAGGGCCTCAACAGCATCCCGATCCGCTTCGCCCTGATAAGCGGTATACTCGCCACGCTCTGCGTTGCCGCCCAGATCTATCTATGGGTCGGGATCGGCATCGACGCCGCTTCGACCACACTTATCGTCACCATGTCGACCCTCGCGATCCTGGTGCCGGCGACCATCACCTTTCTGGCAGCGAGCAAGTTCACCGGCTACATCCGGGCGCTGCGGCGCAGCACTGACGCCATCTTGGCGGGAGACTTCGACAGCCCGGTGGACGTGGACTGCGCCTGCGAGGTCGGTGGGCTCGCCGACAGCTTCCCCAAGATGGGGGGCGGTTGAACTCCAACATCGTGCGCATGAACGTGCTGGCCTACAGCGATACCGTCACCGGCCTGCCCAATCGCGCGGTCGTCATGCATATGCTCGGCCACCTGACCGCCCCGGCGCACGCGGGCAAGGGCGCGTTGCTGTTCATCGACCTGGACGGATTCAAGAAGGTCAACGATACGCTGAGCCACGAGGCCGGCGACGAGATGCTCCGGCAGGCCAGCCAGCGCATCATCCGACAGGGTTTGAACCGCACGCCCGAGCAGCTCGACACCTGCACCACTCCCTTCGGAGAGCTGTGCGACCGGGCGCCGACGGACATCGTCTTCGCCCGCTTCGCGGGGGACGAGTTCGTCGCACTGCTGCCGGGAATCACGGATACCGACGCCTTGTCGAAGAGGGGCCGATGCCGTGCTGAAGGCGCTGGAGGCGCCGTTCGACATCGGCGGCAACATCGTGACCGTCAGCGCCAGCATCGGCATCGCCCCCACGCCCGCGGACAGCGCCGATCCGGCCGAACTGCTGAATTTCGCCGACTCGGCCATGTACGCCGCGAAGCAGGCGGGCAGAAGCCGGTTCGTCTTCTTCGACCCTTCCCTGCGCGACACGGCGATCGAACGCAACGAGATCGAAGCCGACCTGCGCCATGCGCTCGGGACAGACGCGCTGACCCTGCATTACCAGCCTAAGCTCGACAGCCGGACGCTCGAGTGCGTGGGCGTGGAGGCGCTCCTGCGCTGGAATCATCCCAGGCTCGGGCACATTTTGCCCGAGGTCTTCATCCCGGTCGCCGAGCAGCGGGCCTGGTGCCGGCGCTCGGCGCGAGCATCCTGCACATGGCGGCGCGGCAGAGCCGGGCCTGGCTCGACGCCGGATCCGCAGGAAGGTGGCTATCAACGTCTCTCCAGCGCGGTTCGAGAGACCGAACCTGGTCTCCGAGGTGCTGGCGGCCCTGATGGGGTACGGGGTCGATCCCGGCCTCATCGAACTGGAGGTCACCGAGTCGATGGCGATGTCGGACTTCGCCGTTACCAAGCACCGCATGGACCCGCTGCAGCAGGCCGGCATCAAGATTGCGATCGACGATTTCGGGATCGGCTTCTCCAACCTATCGCAGCTCGCCAGGCTCCCATTCGATGCCCTGAAGGTCGACCGCTCGCTGGTCGCCGACATCGGGAGGAATCCCAAGAGCGAGACCATTATCAATGGCCATCGTCAGCATGGCCCACGCGCTTGGGCACAAGACCGTCGCCGAGGGCATCGAGACGCCGCGTCAGCACACTTTCCTGCAGCAGATCGGCTGCGACAAGGTGCAGGGCTTCCTGTTCGGGCGCCCCATGCCGGCGGCGGCGCTAGAGACCTGGGAGCGTGAGCGCGCCTGGAGCATAGGGCTACGGAAGGAGGACAGATCAGCACTCGAATGGCGGGGAGAGCCGATGATCGCCCGCCGGGGTTCGGCGCGGGCCTGAGCGGGAGGACACCCGGCCGGCGGCTCCGGCACGGCCACAGGGCTCCCGCGCCCGTCCCGCGAACTGCATCACAAGATCCTGTCCCTGTTAAATTTCCGGCGCCGCGCGGCCGATACCCTCCGTTAGTCATCCTGGCCTACGCTGAAAGATCCGCTCCATGAACATGCCGGCGCCCAATCCCTCCGTCCCGACGACGCTGAACGGCCTCGCGCGCCGCTTGGTGGAAGACGGGGTGATCGAGGTCGAGAGGGCGGCCGCGGCGGTCAAGCAGGCGGCGAAGGACAAGAAGCCGCTGATCCGCCATCTGGTCGAGGAGAAGATCCTCGACAGCCGCACCATCGCCACCACCGCCTCACGCGCCTTCGGCATCCCGCTGTTCGACCTGGACGCCATGGACCTGGAGGTCTGCGCCTTCAAGCAGGTGGATCAGAAGCTGATCCAGAAGCATCACGCCCTGCCGCTCTACCGGCGCGGCAACCGCCTGTTCGTCGCGCTGTCGGACCCGGGCAACATGCAGGCGCTGGACGAGATCAAGTTCCACGTCGGCGCCACCGCCGAGCCCATCCTGGTCGAGGAGGACAAGCTCACCGAGGTCCTCAACCGCCTGCTGGAGGCGAACGACACCAGCATGGAGGGCCTGCAGGATTCGGACCTCGACGGCCTGGACATCTCGACCGGGGAGGACGAAGACCCCGGCCCGACCGACGTGGAGGTGGACGAGACGCCGATCGTGCGCTTCGTCAACAAGGTGATGCTCGACGCGATCAACCGCGGCGCATCCGACCTGCACTTCGAGCCCTACGAGAAGACCTACCGCGTGCGCTTCCGCATGGACGGCATCCTCAAGGAGGTGACCTCGCCCCCGACCGCCCTCGCCACCCGCATCGCCGCGCGCATCAAGGTGATGTCGCAGCTCGACATCTCCGAGCGCCGCGTGCCTCAGGACGGGCGCATGAAGATGAAGCTGTCCAAGAACCGCGCCATCGACTTCCGCGTCAGCACCTGTCCTACCCTGTTCGGGGAAAAAATCGTCATGCGTATCCTCGATCCGAGCAGCGCCAAGCTCGGCATCGATGCGCTAGGCTACGAAGAGGACCAGAAGAAGCTCTACATGGAGGCGCTGGCCAAGCCCTACGGCATGATCCTGGTCACCGGCCCCACCGGCAGCGGCAAGACGGTGTCGCTGTACACGGGCCTCAACATCCTGAACACGGAAGACCGCAACATCTCGACGGCGGAGGACCCGGCGGAAATCAACATGCCTGGGGTCAACCAGGTCAACGTCAACCCCAAGGCGGGGCTGACCTTCGCCAGCGCGCTGAAGGCATTCCTGCGCCAGGACCCGGACGTGATCATGGTCGGTGAGATCCGCGACAAAGAGACCGGCGACATCGCCATCAAGGCCGCGCAGACCGGCCACCTGGTGCTGTCCACGCTGCACACCAACGACGCGCCGCAGACGCTGACGCGCATGGTCAACATGGGCATCGCGCCCTTCAACATCGCCTCGGCGGTGTCGCTGATCATCGCCCAGCGCCTCGTGCGCCGGCTGTGCCCGCACTGCAAGCAGCCGGCGGACCTGCCGTGCGAAGCCCTGATCGAGGAAGGGTTCCAGGAGCACGAGCTCGACGGTCTCACCGTATACAAGGCGGTCGGCTGCGACAAGTGCAACGACGGCTACAAAGGCCGCGTTGGCATCTATCAGGTGATGCCGATCTCGGAGGAGATGGGGCGGCTGATCATGGCGGGCGGCAGCTCCATCGACCTGGCGGACCAGGCCAAACGCGAGGGCATCGCCGACCTGCACACATCGGGGCTGAGGAAGGTCAAGTCCGGCCTGCTCAGCATCGAAGAACTGAACCGCGTCATCACGGAGTAAAGGATCATGGAAAAGGCTCAGAAGAAGATGCTGTTCGTCTGGGAGGGCACCGACCGGCGCGGCGCCAAGGTCAGGGGCGAGACGCGCAGCATCAGCATGTCGCTGCTCAAGGCGGAGCTGCGCCGGCAGGGCATCAATCCGCAGAAGGTGAAGAAGAAGGCCCAGACCCTGTTCGGCGGCAAGCGCAAGAAGAGGATCACCGCCGGCGACATCGCCATCTTCAGCCGCCAGATGGCGACGATGATGTCCTCGGGCGTGCCGCTGGTCCAGTCCTTCGAGATCATCGGCAAGGGCCACGAGAACCCGGCCATGGCCGAGCTGATCCTGAAGGTCAAGGCCGACGTGGAATCGGGCAGTCCGCTGGCGCAGGCGCTCGGCAAGCATCCCCTTTACTTCGACGACCTCTACTGCAACTTGGTCAACGCCGGCGAACAGGCCGGTATCCTCGACGGCCTGCTCGACAAGATCGCCACCTACAAGGAAAAGACCGAGGCGCTGAAGAGCAAGATCAAGAAGGCGATGTTCTATCCGATCGCCGTCATCGTGGTTGCCTTCATCGTCACTACCATCCTGATGCTGTTCGTGATCCCGCAGTTCCAGGAGATGTTCTCCAATTTCGGTGCCGACCTGCCGGCGATGACGCTGATGGTGGTCGGCATGTCGAAATTCTTCCAGGCCTACTGGTGGGCCATCTTCGGCGGCATCGGCATCAGCATCTACGCCTTCGTGCAGGCCAAACGGCGATCGCGCGCCTTCCGCGATTTCCTCGATCGCCTGGTGCTGAAAATCCCGGTCTTCGGCGACATCCTCAACAAGGCGGCGATCGCGCGCTTCGCACGCACGCTGGCCACCATGTTCGCCGCCGGCGTGCC
>OBJA01002040.1_pt1 | contig 12445 bp, 11 predicted proteins | sample 1519751 | NCBI WGS metagenome assembly OBJA01 (sample SAMEA3881238, study PRJEB22517) | soil metagenome | biome: lake sediment; feature: soda lake sediment; material: sediment, water from around vicinity | place: India | collected 2013-12-23 | depth 3 m
TCCCGCCAGGGTCGCCCGCTGAAACTGGACATCGTGGGCCGGGAGCACCTGCACCACGAACATCACGACGTGATGCTGGAGGCGGCCACCACCTCGTTCCAGTTGCACCTGCAGGTCGAGCCGGACAAGGCGGGACGGATCTATAACCTGATGCAGATCCTCTCTGCCCCGCTGGTGGCGATTAGCGCCAACTCACCACTATTGTTTGGCAAGCGGCTCTGGCAGGAGACCCGCATTCCGCTGTTTGAACAGGCCGTTGCCACGGGCGGGATCGCCGCTGCGGCAACAGGACCATTGCGGCGGGTGTCCTTTGGCAGCGGCTATGTTCACCACAGTCTGTTGGAGGTGTTTCGGGAGAATTCCGAACACTTTCCGATCCTGCTGCCAGTCTCGCTGGCGGGAGAGGATGGCACCCTGCCACATCTGCGCCTGCACAATGGCACCATCTGGCGCTGGAACCGCCCCCTGCTCGGTTTCGATCCGGATGGTCGTCCCCATCTACGTATTGAACACCGGGTCATTCCTGCGGGGCCAACAGTGGAAGACAGTATCGCCAATGCGGCGCTGCTGTATGGTTTGATTTATGCTCTGGCTGATGAGCCGGAGCTGGAACGGCGGCTGGAATTTGGCCGGGCACGGGATAATTTCTATGCTGCCGCTCGTTATGGTCTGCAGGCCCACGTCACCTGGCTGGACGGGCAGGGTGGACGCATGGCCGAGCTGCTGGCGGTATTATTGCCATTGGCACAGCAAGGCTTGCTGAAACTCGGCTGTGATCGGGCCGAAGTGGAGCACTATCTGGCTATTATCGCCGCTCGCTTGCGCACCGCGCAAACCGGTGCACGCTGGCAACTGGAGGCCTTTGCACGTCATGGTGGTGATAGCGCCGCCCTGCTGGCTGACTATCTGGCTTGGCAGGAGCGGGCCGAGCCGGTGCATAGCTGGGGATGAAAAGGATGGTTGTATGCTGAATGAACGGGATACCTTGCCGAAGGGGCTGTTGTCCTTGCCGGCTACCGAGTTGCACCGGTGCCTGCCGGGGCCGACCCTGATCCACTTGCCGGGGCGCCAGCCCGAGCCGCTGTTTGTCTCGGTGTTGTTGCACGGTAACGAGGATAGCGGCTGGGAGGCGATGCGTGCCTTGCTCCAGGCCCAGGCCGGACAGCTGCTGCCGCGCGCTTTGTCGTTGTTCATCGGCAATGTCGCGGCCGCCAGGGAAGGGCAGCGCCACCTGCCGGAACAGCCCGATTACAACCGGATCTGGGCGGGTGCACAGAGTCCGGAGGCCGGCATGGCCGCGCAGGTGCTGGCACGCATGGCGCAACGCCGGGTGTTTGCCAGCATCGATATCCACAACAATACCGGCCTCAATCCCCACTATGCCTGTATCAATCGCCTGGAACAGCCATTTTTGCACCTAGCGACCCTGTTCAGCCGCACCATCGTCTATTTCCTCCGTCCCGATACCGTGCAGTCGCTGGCCTTCAGCCGGCTCTGCCCGGCGGTGACGGTGGAGTGCGGCAAGGTGGGGCAGGCCCTGGGGGTCGAACATGCCCGCCAGTTTGTCGAGGCGGCGCTGCACCTCAATCACTTTCCTGAACACCCGCTGCCCTGCAGCGATTATGACATCTATCACACGGTGGCGACGGTACGGGTGCCGGAACATCTGGATTTTGGCTTCGGCGAAGCGGATGCCGCACTGCGTTTCCCGCCCGATCTCGATACCCTGAATTTTCGTGAGCTGCCGCCGGGCACCCGTCTGGCCGGGGTCAGCGGCCCGGAGGTCGGGCTGGAGGTGCGTGACGAGCGGGGCAGGGCGGTGTTTGCCCGTTATTTCGACAATGACGGCCACTACCTGACCACCCGCCTGCCGGTGATGCCCTCGATGTTGACTCTGGATGAGACCGTGATCCGCCAGGATTGCCTAGGCTATCTGATGGAACGGCTTACGCAGGGCTGACCCTATGGTGACAGGGGTTGACCTTACGGTTCAGTGCTATCCTTGATAGGTGTGCCTATTGGATGCTGACTTCATGATGAAATCACCCTTCCGGATTGTCGGTCGATGAGGCTGTTCGGCACCTTGCAGGGCGTATTCCCGCTGTTGCTGGGGTTGGTGGTGCTGACCCTGTTCTGGCTGATGGCCACTCTGGTGCAGGAGCAGGCCGATGACCGGCAACGAGAGCATCAACGGATCATCTTGGGCGAACTGCGCGGCAAGCTGGAGGGTGAGCTGAATGCCTCGCTCAACCTCACCGCTGGGCTGGCGGCCTATGTGGCGACGCATGGCGGGATCTCGCGGCAGACCTTTGAGGCGATGGCCGCACACCTGCTCAATGAGCGTTCTCTGGTGCACCATATCGCCCTGGCCCCGGATAATGTGATCCGCTATATCTACCCGATGGCGGGCAATGAAGCGGCCCTGGGGCTGGATCTGTTGGGACATAACGACCAGGGGCATATGACGCGGTTGATGATCCAGCGCGGTCAGCCGATCGTGGCCGGCCCGCTGGAGCTGGTGCAGGGCGATCGGGCGCTGATCCACCGGGTACCCATCTATGTCGACGACCCGCACGCTGCCGATGCTTCCCCGCGCTATTGGGGGCTGATGAGTGCCCCGATCAGGTACCAACAATTGTTGCAGGATTCCGGGCTGGAGCGGGTAAGCCAGCAGATGGAGCTGGCGCTACGCGGCGTGGACGGCCAGGGTGAACGCGGGGTGGTGTTTTATGGCAATCCGCGCCTGTTTGATCAAGATGATTCACTCTTTACCTCGGTACGGGTGCTGCACGGCTCCTGGCAGCTCGCCGCGCGGCCCATCCGGGAACAGAGCCGACAAATCAACTGGTTGGTCAACTCCCTGCGCCTGGCCGGGATCGTGGTCGGCGGCCTGCTAGGCTGGTTTGCCTGGCGCGTGACACGGCAGGGCGCGGCCTTGGCCCGTTCGGAACGGCTCTATCGCGACCTGACCGAACATATGCAGGATGTGGTCTTTCAAACCGATGCCAATCGCCATGTCACCTATCTGAACCCGGCCTGGACACGCTTGACCGGTTTTGCCATCGCCCCCTATGTGGGACGGGACTGGGTCAATCTGGTCGATCCGCATGACCGGCCACGGGCAGAGGGGAGCAATATCGCCTTCGTCGACCCGCATGATAGCGGTGCCGGCTATGTCGAAGAGTTCCGCGTGCCGCGCAAGGAGGGGGAGCCGTTGTGGATGGTGGTGCGGGCCCGGGTGCATCACGACGCCAAGGGCAAGGTCATCGGTACGATCGGCACCATGGTCGATATTACCGCGCGCAAGGCCGCCGAACAGCGCGTGCACTATCTGGCGATGCACGACAACCTGACCGGACTGCCCAACCGCCTGCTGCTACAGGATCGCTTTCTCCAGTCGCATGCACATGTGCTGCGCCAGAACCGGGCGGCGGCGCTGGATCCCGGTGCCCACAAGGCCGGTCTGGCCTTTTTGTTTCTGGATCTGGACGGCTTCAAGCTGGTCAATGACCGCTTTGGCCACGAGATAGGTGATCAGGTACTGCGGATCGTGACCGAGCGGTTTCAGTCGCAATTGCGCGAGGTTGATACCCTGGCGCGGCTGGGCGGGGATGAGTTTGCGGTGTTGCTGGAATGCCACCATAACCGCGAGGAGGCGATCCTGGTGGCCGAGAAGCTGATCCACTCCGTTAGCCAGGTGATGGAGGTCGAGGGGCATCAGTGCCAGGTTGGCGTCAGTATCGGGATCAGCCTCTATCCCGAGCATGGTGATAGCCTGGATGAGCTGATTACCCGTGCCGATGATGCGATGTACCAGGCCAAGAGCGCCGGCAAGGGGTGCTGGCGGATCTGGCAGCACGAGAAGACGGGCTAGCCCGTCTCCCCGGTTGTTGGTTTATCCGCTAGGCGCTGCGGCGCTTGGGGGCAAAACCGTCCCGTTTGTGGCGCACCACCGGCTGGCCACCTGGCTTGCCTCCCGGTTTTCCGGCAAAGCGGCGTTTGGCAGGCTGGCCGCTACGCCCCTTGTTGCGCTGTTCGAACGGCTTGGGTTCAGGGCGGCGCGGCTCCAGACCCTCAACGGTCTGGCGCTGGATCGGGCTGCCGGTCAGCCGTTCGATCTGCGCCAGTTTGCCCCAGTCCTGCGGGCCGACCAGTGAGACCGCAATCCCGCTGGCGCCACCACGGCCGGTACGGCCGATACGGTGGATATAGTCCTCGGCGCTCATCGGCAGATCGAAATTGAACACATGGCTGATGCCGCGAATGTCGATCCCGCGTGCCGCCACGTCGGTGGCCACCAACACCCGGCACTGGCCGCGACGCATCTGGTCGACGGTGCGGCGACGCGCCCCCTGATTCATGTCGCCATGCAGCGCGGCGCTGCGGTGGCCCTGGTCACGCAGGCGCCGGGACAGCTCGTCGGCGGCACGTTTGGTGGCGGTGAAGATCACGGCCTGGGAGACCTCGACCTGGCGCAGGTGGTGATCGAGCAGGGCATGTTTATGGGAGAGGTCATCGGCCTGGTGCAGGTGCTGGGTGATCGCCTCGTGATTGTGCTTGACGCCATTGATCTGGATCCGCTCCGGTTCCTTGAGCAGACGCTTGGCGACATGGCGCACCTCGCCTTCCAGGGTAGCGGAAAAGAGCAGGGTCTGGCGCTCAGGCGGCAGCGCGGCGGCGATGCGTTCAACATCGTCGATAAAGCCCATGTCCAGCATCCGGTCAGCCTCGTCGAGCACCAGCATTTCCAGGCGGGAGAAGTCCAGGCGGCCGTTTTCGAAGTGGTCGATCAGCCGCCCTGGGGTGGCCACCAGCAGATCCAGCGGCTGGCGCAGCATCTTGATCTGTGGCGGATAGGGGGTGCCACCAACGATACTGGCGGCGCGCAGCCGGGTCTGCTTGCCCAGTTCCCGGATCGCCTCGCTGACCTGGGTGGCCAGTTCGCGGGTTGGGGTCAAGATGAGTACCCGCGGGCCATGACCTGGCTTGGCGGGGTTGTGCAGCAGGCGGTGCAAGGCTGGCAGGACAAAGGCGGCGGTCTTGCCGGTGCCGGTCTGCGCCGAGGCCATCAGATCGCGCCCGGCCAAAGCCAGCGGGATGGCCTGGCGTTGAATCTCGGTGGGGGAGGCAAAGCCACAGTTTTGGATGGCACGCAACAGGGTTTCATCCAGCATCAGGTTGGTAAAAGACAAAATAACTCCTTATTCATCCGTTGGCGGGATGAAATCATTGAAAACGGGAACAATCCCGTAGCATGGGGCAGAACGAGTGCTCGGCGGGGAGTACAACGCTGCTTGTCCAGTGTGGCCCGTATCACGGGAGGCTTGTCGCTAACAGCCCTGGGCAATGCGGATTACGGCGGGGGGTCAGAGACGAACAGAGCAGACACTATACACGAGCGCCGGGTGCATGGCTAGCGGTTTTACTGTGGTAAATGTCAAATTCTGGCCGTCAGTCCTCGCTGCCATTGAGGATCTGTGCGGTGAAGGCCGGGCGCAGATAGTAGCCGCGTGGATTGGTGCGGATCACATCCCCATCGGCGCCAACACTGCGGCAGCGGCTGCGTGAGTTGGCGGCCTTGGGGCGGATCTGCAAGACCTTGCCCATGCGGGCGCTGAGCTGTTCCAGGCCGCCCAGGCAGATCAGTTCGCTCAATTCCTCCCAATCCTGGCACAACAGCGCCTCTTGTGCCGGACTGGGACTCCACAGTACCGCCGGGCCGATATGTCGCGCGGCAAGGGGCGCGCGCGGGTTGCTGACAATCGGCAGCCAGAGCACGCGCGACAGCTTGCGGCGCAGCCAACTGGCCTGCCAGCTGGCCTCTAGTCCTCCCTCCAGCGGAACCACGCAGACATAGGTCGATTCCAGCGGCCTGCCGGCCGGATCGACCGGGATGGTCTTCAGTTCGACCCCGAGCCGAGTGAAGTCCGGCTCCGGGCGTGAGCCGGCATCGGCGCCCAGCAGTTGCTCAAACAATTGTCCGGCCCAGCCCTTGTGGCGTTGCGGGTGACTGGGCAGCGCGACACCACAGGCCTCGGCTAGCCCCGCCAGGCTGTACCCCGTGAGGGCGTCACAACGCAGCAGCAGTTCCTGTTCACTTTGCGGTGGGGGGGTAGGCAATAAGATCATAGCTTGGACAAGCATACCAGATCGCTTGCTTGACACCAGCTATGAGAGCCTGATCTGGCCTGAGTGCGGCGGCTTGCACTGCCTGCCAATCGGCGCGATGATGGGTTCTTCCTCCCCTGGGTAAATGAAGGAGCCGGAATGAATAACAAACAGCCACTGGATGATGCCGCACTCGATCAGCTGTTTCGTCAGGCGCGCAGCTATAACCGCTGGCAGCAGCGGTCGGTCAGCGATGACCTGCTGCGGGAACTCTACGAGTTGCTGAAGTGGGGGCCGACCTCGGCCAACAGCTGCCCGGCACGGCTGGTGTTCGTCAAGAGCGAGGCAGCCAAGGCGCGTCTCAAGCCCTGTTTGGCCGAAGGCAATGTGGAAAAATCGATGAGTGCGCCAGTGGTGGCGATTATCGGTATGGATATGGAGTTCTATGATCAATTGCCCAGGCTTTTTCCGCATACCGATGCCCGTGCCTGGTTTGTCGGCAAGCCGGAAAAGATTGAAAAAAGCGCCTGGCGTGACAGCTCGTTGCAGGGGGCCTATCTGATGCTGGCGGCCCGTTCCCTGGGGCTGGATTGCGGGCCGATGTCAGGCTTTGATTTTCCGCAGCTGGAGGCGGAATTTTTTCCGGGCGGCACCATCCGCGCCAACTTCATCTGCGCCCTGGGCTATGGCAGCGAGGACAAGCTCTATCCGCGCGGGCCGAGGTTGGGTTTCGAGGAGGCCTGCCGGATCGAATGAAACATTCGGGCTAGTTGCGTTTCCAGTGCCCCGATTTGCCGCCGGCCTTTTCCAGCAGGCGCACCCCGTCCATGGTCATGCCCTTGTCGACCGCCTTGCACATGTCGTAGATGGTCAGCAGGGTGACCTGCACGGCGGTGAGCGCCTCCATCTCCACTCCGGTCGGCCCGGTGGTTTGCACCGTGGCACGGCAGTGCACGGCATTCTCCTCGGGCCGGGGCTGCAGGTCGATACTGACCTTGCTGAGGATCAGCGGGTGACAGAGCGGGATCAACTCGGCGGTCTTCTTGGCCGCCATGATCCCGGCGATGCGCGCCACCCCGAGCACGTCACCTTTCTTGGCGGTGCCGGAGAGGATCAATTGCAGGGTGGCCGGTTGCATGTGGATCAGGCCTTCGGCGATGGCGATGCGGGCGGTATCGGCCTTATTGCCGACATCGACCATGTGGGCCTCGCCGTCTCGGTTGAAATGCGTCAATGTGCTCATCTTGGCGTGCTTTGGTTGCGTTGGGCTTTCATGATAGGCTGGGCTTGCAGGTACAGGCAAATTTCTGTTGTTGCGCTGCGTTGGCGCGGGTTAAGGGCAGGCTTGCAGTGGAGAGTGAACGATGGCGGTACGAGTGAAATTTTTTGCCAGTTTGCGCGAGCAGATGGGTTGTGACGGGGCGACGGTGGAGATCGGCGAGGTGGCCACCGCCGCCGATGTCTGGGTGGCGGCCTCTGGTGGCAAGGCCATGCCGCCGAACACCCTGGTGGCGATCAACATGGAATACTGTGACCCCAACCAACAGGTACAGAGTGGCGATGAGGTGGCCTTTTTCCCACCGGTAACCGGCGGTTGACGATGCGCGTTGTCGTACAAAGCGCACCCTTTTTCCCCTGGGCCGTGCTGATTATGAGCGGACGATCGTCGCGGCGCACAGCCCTGCCAAGCACGGTGCCAGTGCCGTGTTTGTCGGCACGATGCGCGATTTCAACGAAGGCGACGAGGTGCAGGGCATGTTTCTGGAGCACTATCCGGGGATGACCGAGAAGGCCTTGCAGGCGATCGCCGAACAGGCCAGCGAACGCTGGGCCTTGCTGGATGTGCTGATCGTGCATCGGGTCGGTGAGTTGCTGCCGGGTGAGCCGATTGTGCTGGTCGCGGTGTGGAGTGCCCATCGCAAGGCCGCATTTGAGGCCTGCCGCGAGGTGATGGAGACGCTAAAGTCGTGTGCCCCGTTCTGGAAGCGTGAGCAACTGGCCGAGGGGCAGCGCTGGGTGGAAAAGAACACCACCGGTTATTGAACCGCCCCCTTTTCCGATCTCTCGTTCCCTATTCCCTATTCCCTATTCCCTATTCTCTATTTCCCGCCATCCTTCGGTAATTCCCGGATCTCGAATTCCATGCTCTCCAGATCACCCAGCAGGTAGCTGGCGCAGGGGCCGATCCCGGCCACGGTTCCCGGATTGAGAAACAGGGTCTGGCCCTGCTGGACATGCTCGATGCGGCGAATCGCCGGGCGGTGGTTGTGGCCGCAGCAGACGATATCCCAGTCGCCGGTCAGGGCCATCGCCTCGGCATAGTGCGGGTAGTGCACCATGAAGATCCGCCGCCCACCCAGTTCCAGGCCCGCATCCATGCCGTGGTAGTGGATTACGCTGCCCGGCTCCTGGGCCAGCATGAACATCGCATAGGTATCGCCGGTATTGTTGCCGTGGATGACATGCACCGGCAGACCAAGCTGCTGGAGCGGGCGCAGCGCGGTCGGTGCGATTACGTCGCCGCAGTGCAGCACGGCCTGTGCGCCGAGTGCCTTGGCCTCCGTGACCGCCATGCTGAGCATGGCCCGGTTATCGTGGCTGTCGGATACGATGCATATCTTCATGTGCTTGCGATATCGGCCTAGAAACAGGGTTTTTCCGGGGCGTTCTGGTAGCGCACGACACTGTCCATAATCTCCTTGTGCGCATCCTCAACACCTGCCCAGCCGTTGATCCGAACCCACTTGTTGGCCTCCAGATCCTTGTAGTGCTCAAAGAAGTGAGCGATCTGGGCCAGCAGCATCTCGGGCAGATCATCGAGGGATTTTACCTTGCGGTACATCTGGCACAACTTGTCGATTGGTACGGCTAGCACCTTGGCGTCATCGCCCGATTCATCGGTCATCCTCAGCATCCCCACCGGACGGCAGGTGATCACCGAGCCACTGATCAGGGGATTGGGGGTGAGCACCAGCACATCGACCGGATCGCCGTCATCCGACAGCGTGTGTGGGACGTAGCCGTAGTTGCACGGGTAGTGCATTGCGGTGTTCATGAAGCGATCGACGAACATCGCCCCGGTCTCCTTGTCGACCTCGTATTTGACCGGATCACTGTGTGACGGTATCTCGATAATCACGTTGACCGTATTGGGTATATCCTTGCCGGGTGAGACTCTATCCAGGTTCATGCGCGGAAAATCCAAAAACGAAAAAAGGCCGGTAAGTATATACCGGCCTTATTAAGAGATAAATAAAATTATGGGCTGGCGCGTTCCCTGCGCCTTGTCGATAGTTACAGCAGCGGCACGATCATCAGCGCCATGATGTTGATGATCTTGATCAGCGGGTTGATGGCTGGGCCGGCGGTATCCTTGTAGGGATCGCCGACGGTATCACCGGTCACCGCCGCCTTGTGCGCATCGGAGCCCTTGCCGCCGTGGTGGCCGTCTTCGATGTACTTCTTGGCGTTATCCCAGGCGCCGCCGCCGACGGTCATCGAGATGGCGACAAACAGGCCGGTGACGATGGTGCCGATCAGCATCCCGCCCAGTGCCTCCTTGCCCAGCAGCAGGCCGACGGCAACCGGCACCAGTACCGGCAGCAGGGAGGGGACGATCATCTGGCGGATGGCCGAACGGGTCAGCATGTCCACCGCCTTGGAGTAATCGGGCTTCTGGGTATAATCCATGATGCCGGGCATCTCGCGGAACTGGCGGCGTACCTCATTGACGATCCCGCCAGCGGCACGACCGACCGCATCCATCGCCATGGCACCGAACAGGTAAGGCACCAGGCCACCGATGAACAGCCCGATCAAGACCATGTGGTTATCCAGCGAGAAGTCCAGCCCGCCCCGATCACCCAGGGCATGGGTGTAGTCGGCGAACAGTACCAGTGCGGCTAGACCGGCGGAGCCGATGGCGTAACCCTTGGTGACGGCCTTGGTGGTGTTGCCTACCGCGTCCAGCGGGTCGGTAATGTTGCGGATACTCTCATCCAGTTCGGCCATCTCGGCGATACCACCGGCGTTGTCGGTGATCGGGCCGTAGGCGTCCAGGGCGACGATGATGCCAGCCATGGAAAGCATTGAGGTGGCGGCGATGGCGATACCGTACAGGCCGGCCAGGTCATTGGCAGCCCAGATGCTGGCACACACGGCCAGTACCGGGGCAGCGGTGGCGCGCATCGAGACGCCCAGACCAGCGATCACGTTGGTGCCGTCACCGGTGGTCGAGGCCTCGGCAATACGGCGTACCGGGCTGAATTCGGTACTGGTGTAGAACTCGGTGATGACCACCATGAAGCCGGTCATGATCAGGCCGATCAGCGCCGAACCATACAGGGCCATGACGCTGTGGGTTGGGTTGTCGCCCATCACCATCGCGGTGACCGGGTAGAAGGCGATTGCTGACAGCACGCCGGAGACAATCAGGCCACGGTACAGAGCCTTCATGATCTTGCCGTCTTCACCGACCTTGACGAAGAAGGCGCCGATGATCGAGGCGATGATGGAGACGCCGCCCAGTACCAGCGGATAGACGATGACGTTGCCGCCACCCTCTGGGATCAGCAGCATACCCAGCAGCATGGTGGCGATGATGGTGACCGCGTAGGTCTCGAACAGGTCGGCGGCCATGCCGGCGCAGTCACCGACGTTGTCACCGACGTTATCGGCGATAACCGCCGGGTTGCGCGGGTCATCTTCCGGGATACCGGCTTCGACCTTGCCCACGATATCGGCGCCGACGTCGGCACCCTTGGTGAAGATGCCACCACCCAGACGGGCGAAGATGGAGATCAGCGAGCCACCCAGCGCCAGGCCGACCATGGCGTGCATCGCGCTTTCCGGCTCCAGGCCGAACAGCAGCAGCAGGCCGTAGTAGCCGGCCACCCCGAGCAGACCCAGGCCAACCACCAGCATCCCGGTGATGGCACCGCCGCGGAAGGCGATCTGCATGGCGTAGTTCAGGCCATGATCGGCCGCAGCGGCGGTTCGCACGTTGGCGCGTACCGAGATATACATGCCGATGTAGCCAGCCAGACCGGACATGACCGCGCCGATGACAAAGCCGATGGCGCTGGCCATGCCGATGAAGACTGCCACAATCACAAAGACAATCGCGCCCACGATACCGATGGTGGTGTATTGGCGGTTCAGATAGGCCTGCGCACCCTCCTGGATGGCCAGGGCGATCTCCTGCATACGCTCATTGCCGCTGGGTTTGTCGAGGATCCACTTGACCGAGAACAGCCCGTATGCCAGTGCCGCGATGGCACATAGCAGGGCAAACCATAGACCAGATATCATTACCGATTACTCCTGTGCTTGGGGATTATATTTACGACAGGCCGCCGGTGCGGCGGTCTGCCACTACAATCATTATTAAGTGATTTATTTTACAAGGAATTCATCAAGCTTCTTGGGCACGGCGACGTTCTTGAGTCGAACGTATTTGGGCAGGCCGTTCTTATGATAGGGTGGATAGTCCTCACCCTTGATCAGCGGTTCCAGATAGCGGCGGCACTTTTCGGTGATTCCGAAGCCATCCTTGCTGATAAAGCTTTTCGGCATCATCTTTTCTACGTTGGCGACCTTGCTCAGCGGAGCCTCGCCAACCGTCCACTTGTAGGGTGTGTCGGATTTGCGCACGATGGTCGGCATCACGGCATTCTTACCCTGGATGGCCAGTTCGACGGCAGCCTTGCCCATCGCGTAGGCCTGATCGACGTCGGACTTGGAGGCAATGTGACGCGCGGCGCGCTGCAGATAGTCGGCCACTGCCCAGTGATACTTATAACCCAGATCCTCACGGATCATGTTGGCCACCACTGGCGCCACACCACCCAATTGGGCGTGGCCGAAGGCATCCTTGAGGCCTTGGTCGGCGAGGAACTTGCCATCGGCATCGTGCACGCCTTCGGAAACCACCACTGAGCAGTAGCCGTACTGTTTGACCTTCTGATCGACGGTTGCCATGAACTTCTTGCGATCGAAGTTCACCTCGGGGAACAGGATGACCACCGGGATGTCGGTTTCGGCATCCGAGGCCAGTCCACCAGCGGCGGCGATCCAGCCAGCGTGACGGCCCATCACCTCCAGCACGAAGACCTTGGTGGAGGTGGCGCACATTGAGGCGACATCGAAGCTGGCCTCGCGGGTGGAAACGGCGATGTACTTGGCCACCGAGCCAAAACCGGGACAGTTGTCGGTAATCGGCAGGTCGTTGTCGACGGTCTTGGGGACATGGATGGCCTGGATCGGGAAGCCCATCTTCTTGGAGAGCTGGGAGACCTTGTGGCAGGTGTCGGCGGAGTCGCCGCCGCCGTTGTAGAAG
>OBJA01002041.1_pt1 | contig 12440 bp, 10 predicted proteins | sample 1519751 | NCBI WGS metagenome assembly OBJA01 (sample SAMEA3881238, study PRJEB22517) | soil metagenome | biome: lake sediment; feature: soda lake sediment; material: sediment, water from around vicinity | place: India | collected 2013-12-23 | depth 3 m
TAATTTGCTCATGCTCGCCAAAACTACCGGAGCCATTCTCTTCGGAATAGTCAACGCTTTTATTCCAGTACTGTTTGCTGCATTTATGATTAATTTATCGGGGGTAGACTGGGTGTCGGCAATATTAAGCGTCCTACTGATAGCTATAACCTCCACTTTTTTGGGCCTATTTATAGCTGTATCAGTGAGCGAGGTATTTGAAGCGCAAACCTTTTCTAATTTTTTTCGTTTCCCGATGATGTTTCTTTGCGGCTTATTTATTCCAATAAATAACTTGCCCTTGGTTATAAAACCCATTTCGTACATCCTTCCGCTTACGTATGGCGCTGATTTACTTAAAGTATCCTTTGGCGGGACGGGTTTTATTAATCCGTGGATTAGTCTTCTGATTTTACTGACTTTTAGTCTTGGACTTTTTCTGATAAGCACTCACAACGTTAAGATAAAATGGATTGCCTAAAGAGTAATAACACGTCAAGAGTTTTTGGAAAACAAGAACTGTGAGTGGAAGAAAGAAATGTGAAATGAGGTAGCAGCATGAGACAACCCGATAACTATAAGATAGAATATGTGCTAAGAATGGGATTGATTTTACAAGTTTGAAACGAAGAGGAAGCTATACAAGGGAAGAAATAGAAAGTACTTATATAAAAGCTGTTGTTGAAGAATAGACAGCAAAGACCAGTTGTGTTAATTTTTATAAGTATAAGTTATTTTACCGATCGAAGATTGTATTGATGACCAAATATCGGGGTGTTTAATATGGCAATTCGGTTCAACAAGCTTGGCGATTATACTAAATGAATACGCATCGTCCCACGTCAATGGCTTTAGCTTAAATCTTCCGCCAAGTTTTCTCATAATGTGCACTCTGTGTTTGAGATAGGATAGCTCAAGCATTAGATTATCTAATTTTACTGCATTGCCGAAATCGATCAATAAGAGCTTTTGAATTCTTCTTTTTTTGTCGATTTGAACTATTATATTGCCTGGACGAACATCACGATGGACAACTTTTATTGAATGTAACTTCTTTAGAGTGCTAGCCATTCTTAAGAGAAGCACACGTTTTTGAGCTTCTACTAAGCGCTTTCGCTGAAGAAATTGTTCTAATGTTAAACCATGAATAAATTCAGTAGCTACGAATGGGAAATCTCCTTTGGAATCAAATCCTAATAGGCCGGGGGCAACCCCCCATTTATAACTGTTGATGAGCTGTAACATATATGCTTCCCGTCCAGCTAATTGTCCCAAAGAGGGATCTAGTTTAATAAATACCTTTTGTCCGTTGGCGGCATAACCGGTAAAATACCTAAATTCTTTGGGGTGTTCAGTAACATAGGGCTTAACGTCCGTTATATTATGATTGCTATACAAAAAAGCTTCTAATAAAGGTAATTTATTCATTGTGGACCCACCTTTTAAGTGCGTTTTATATATTATGAAAGAAAAGAGCCTTGGTTTCCGAAGCTCTTATAGGTGGAAGGAGGTAATTAAATGATTTGGTTTGCACTTAATGGGCATTTCGTAGTTTCTCGTACAAACATATAATCGCAGTTAAGGAAGAGTTCAGAAACCTTGGTATAGGCAAAGAATTACTAAACCACTTTGAGGAGATGATTGCTCAAAGTTCGAAGGTTTTTTTTGTTGATGATGATTTTAATCCCAAGGCTAAGTCATTATATGAAAAAGTCGGTTATAAGCAAGTTGGGGTTCTGCCAAATTTGTACAAAAGTGGTATCGATGGATATTTAATGATGAAAGAATTATGACCCTATTTTTGTGGGTTTTCACTTCCGCAGAGCTAGTTGTGGTAGAAAAAAATCCTTAGTTCTTCACTTGAACATTTGGATTAATCTTTGAGAGACCCTAATTTGTAAAGAGCCTTGGGCTAAATAAATAAGTTAAAAACCATTTGACTGATCGCTAGAAGGAATGAAGGATGCTTGATTGTTTTTACATATATGAGTATCTGAGATTAAGAAGACAGGTTTAAATGATAAGTTGGAAAATACAAATGATTTGGCAGGCGGATAGGATTATTGTCTTTTGACAACCAATGCGCGGTTGATTTCCGAAATGTATTTTTTACCGGTGTTAGCCATAGTAATGTCGGTGTCAGCTAATAGATTTCGGGTTACTCGTTTCACCCCTTCCTCTCCTGCCACTGCCAAACCGTATAAGTAAGGCCGACAAAGCAGAACAGCCAAAGCCCCCAAAGCAATTGCCTTAACTACGTCAGCTCCATTTCGAATACCACTGTCCATAAGGATTGGGATCCGGCCTTGAATGACTTCGGTTATTTTTGGAAGAGCATTTAATGTTGCTTCTTCTCCATCCAGATGTCTTCCACCGTGATTGGAGACGATAATTCCGTTGACTCCATAATCAAGCGCCAGCCGGGCGTCGTCAGGATGCATAATTCCCTTGAGTAAAATAGGGAGTTTAGTGTGCTGAAATAGAAACGTAAGATCTTCCCAACTGAAGCTTGGATTATTAACTATTTCCCTAATTTGGGCGATAGCTCCCATGATATCTTCTTGAGGCGGTTTGGGTAATTTCGATAAAAAGACGGGGTCGGTAATATAATTGGTAACTGGCCTGGGTAACACGAGAGGTGGGTATAGGTAATGCAAATCACATTCCCTCCAACCAGGTAACGGACGGTCTACTGTTACAACGATTGCTTGATATCCGGAGTTTTCAGCACGACTGAGCAAACTCGCCATTACATCATAGTCTTTCCCCCAGTATAATTGAAACCAACGGGGTGAATCACCCATAACGCTTGAGACTTCTTCGATCGAATAAGATGAAAACATACTGAGTATGAAGGGAACGCCGATGGTAGAGGCTGCTCTGGCCGAGGCTAATTCTCCCTCGGGATGGAATAGGATTTGGCTACCAGCTGGAGCAAGGAAAACAGGACCTGTGAACCTTCGGTCGTATAATGGTACTGATAGATCCCGTTCCGACACATCAACTAGCACACGGTGCCTAATTTGCCAGTTATAAAACGCTTCTCTATTAGCAAGCATCGTAGACCCAGCCCCTGCGCCACAGGAGATATAATGAAATGCACCTGGTTCAAGAACTTTGCGAGCCTCATTTTTCCAATTCCAGTATGATATCGGCATCCGGGCCTCAATTGGAATGGATACTTCTCTACGAATATCCGCTTGGATCATTTGACCATAACTATTCATTTTTGTTCTCCTTATAGGATGTTTTGGTCACTATGTTGGCCTAATTCCTTCTGGTGAAACGGCTGTCAGGATTATAAGCATTATTCTTTTGATTGGCCAATGGTGGACGTGCCGCCTGCTGAAAAATAACAATACAGTATATGTATCATTATAAAAATGGTAACGATAACGTAGGAGTAAAGTCAGACAAAGAGAAAACCACCGAGCGGATTGATGGCTCGGTGGCTTAAATATAAAAAACATAACCGTGTTAAGTTAAGTCAAATAACGTTACTATTATTCTACTTCAATTTGCTCTCTAAGCGGCGTCCAGTATTTAGAGGCTAAAACGAATAATAACCCATAAATCATCATCGCAAGAAGGTGGGCAAAGAGCGACCAGGGGTCAGTCATCTCAGTCTTTATTATTTTGGTAAGGTTTCCGAAAACTAAAGAAGCAAACCAAATACCAAAGCCAAAACTAATACCAATCCACCAATGATACCTGGGACGGCTGGCCCTTAACCAATAACCCAATATAACGGCAAATAAAGCACCTATGGCCAAATCGCCAAATTCACTAAAAATCCAATCGGTGATCCCTTTTGTTTCATGATGTCCATGTGTTAAATAAGCCGTAAGCATGGAATAAAAGCCTTTTGCCAGTCCGGTCCAGACGAAGATATGATGAACTAAAAGTTTCAGCGGCGCTATTGCAGCCCCAGCAACAGCGGAAAAGAAGACGAGCTCACCGGGATATTCATTTCTTTTCATCTGTCTCACCTTTAAGTTGTAATGTACTCGTTTTATTTATATTATTGTCTTTTTGCATAGCAATTATACTATTAAATAAAGACAGCCGTCTAACTGAGTGATACTCAAATCTTTTTCTTTCTGGTGTGCAGATTAGTGATTTACAAATGAAGATTTAACACAAGTGGAGTAATAAGAGCAAATTTGCTTCTGCAACTTGTAAAAGAACCTATAGAAAAAATTGGTTATAAGGGAGGTTGGGGTTCTGTCAAATTTATACGAAAATGGTGTTAATGGTTATTCGACTTCAGGAGTGGGAGGATTTTAGGTTATGGATTAAGCGGACAATATTCGGTAGAGAATCTAGAACAAATCAGTTGCTTAAGTTAAGATTGCCAAGAGCTGTGTTTGGAAGAGAAACAGAAATTAAACGATTAAAAGGCATTTGGGTATAGTGTTAGAGGGTAATTCAGCCTTTGTTTTAATATGTGGCGATATTGGCATAGGAAAAACCGCGTTGGTTAAAAAAGTTCTGGCGGATTTGTCAAGATTCAAGGAAACTGTGTGCCAGGAAAGTTTGAGCAGTATAAGGAGGGGGAACCTTATATTGCGATCGTCCAAATAATCCAAAATATAACTAACATTATCTTAACGCTTTCCGAAGCCCTAATGGTTTTAAGAATAATATTAACCAGAAAATGTAAAATTGGCATTACTAAGGAAATTATCTATAGCAAGCTCTTATATAGGAATAGTAGGCTTAAATTATCGAAAATACCCCGTTTTTAAATAAGTTGATTGACCTACGTTATATAGTGATTAGCTGTTTTAGGCTATTAATATAACATAGGTCAATTTTAATTTTAACTAATTTATCCTCTTGAGGTTCAGTGGCAAAAGGCTCAAGAAAGACATAAGATATCGGACGTACGAATGATGTTAAAGTATAAGAATTTGGAGGTTATGGAATGTTCTTTATCACTTCGGATAAATACAGGATCGTTGAGCTTCGGGATCATATTGATCTAAGCTTGCCAATATGGACGAAGAATAAGCAGTTTGCAGTTGAGGTAGGTTCTTCTGAATATCTTAATCCCAATGAAAAAACCGTTGATAAGCTGCCCGAAGGGTGGGTGACCATTAAGTGACAACAGAACTTGTGTTAAATCCTTATGCCAACTATAAGCGTTACCAACAATACGTCGGCAATTATCATACGCATACGACAGAGAGCGACGGCAGACTATATGGGGCTGAGGTTATTGAACGATATCATCAAGCAGACTATAATATTCTTATTTTGACGGATCATGACCGGAGTCGCCCAAGTAGGTCGCCCAGGGAAAATGAGGGTCAACCCTTTGTCAACACGTGGCCGTGGTCGAAGTTTGAAGGAGATGAACCCTACCAGGAACCTGTCGGACGTTACGCTAGAGATCCTATGACCGGTGTTGTTCTTGACCTTAGCATGTTGACCGTCGAAGGAGGGGAATTATCCCGACGTCACCATCTGGGATCCTTTGATAACGACTTTACCGGTGGAGAAGTCGATTACACAGATGAGAGTCAGGTTGAAGAGGTCCAAGCACGCGACGGACTTTGTATGTTTTATCACCCTGGTCGTTATGATTTTCCACCTGAATGGTATGTGGAACTTTTCCGTAAGTATGAGGCTCTCATAGGCGTGGAGGTCTATAATCAAAATGATCGTTACCCAAAAGATCGCGAATTTTGGGATGAGATATTATCGCTAAGTATGCCTTACACACCGGTATGGGGTTACAGTAACGATGATATGCACCGAGAGGAGCATTTGTTTAGAAACTATAATTGGATGCTAATGCCCCGCTTTGATGTGAGAGCATGGCGACATGCGATGAAGTTCGGACGTTCGTATTTTTGTTATGAATATGATGGAAGCGGTCAGCAAAAATGCCCGAGGATCTGGGACATAAATACTGATGGTCGCCGTATAACTATCGATACAGATGGTACAGAAATTACTTGGATTCATAATAAACAGATTGTTGGCAATGGACCTGTGTTTGAGTTTAGTACGTATCAAGGGAATTATGTTCGAGCGGAGATTGAGAATGATTTTGGAGTTACTTGTACACAGCCGTTTGGTTTCTCTGATAGCTTCATTGTATGGGGTAAATGGTTGTTTCCAAGTAGCGTGGTATAGCTGCCTTCACCTTTTGAACTTCACTTTCAAAACCTTTCGCCACTAACAACCTGGACGGAAATCTTTACTTCAAATGCAACATCTGGTATTATTACAAAGTGTCCATTTGCATTCTAGGAGTTGAAGAAGATGAGAACAGTCGGTACCCAGGTGCGTGGTTTGCGGGCGCCTATTGTGAAACAGGGAGATGACTTAGTTAGCATTGCCGCTGAATGTCTAGTAAGGGCATCCCAGACAGAGGGATTTGCTATTGGTGATCGGGATGTACTCTGCGTGACCGAATCGCTGGTGGCCCGAGCGCAAGGGAACTATGTCACCCTCGATGAGATCGCAAAAGAACTCCGAGAGATTTTTGGCGTTGACGAAATAGGGGTGGTCTTTCCCATCCTAAGTCGGAACCGGTTTTCGATGGTTTTAACCGCGATCGCCCGGGCATTTAACCGAGTGCATCTGTTGCTGAGTTACCCCTCGGATGAAGTTGGTAATGCTTTGATGGATCAGGACCAAATGGACGAAGCTGGGATCAACCCCTATACCGATCTGCTAACCGAGGATGATTATAGGCGGATATTCGGTGCTGAGGTTAAACACCCCTTCACCGGTTTGGATTATGTTAAAGCTTATAAGGATATGTCGGTAAATGACAACATCACGGTCTACTTTGCAAATGATCCACGGGCGATCTTGCGGTTTACACGCAACGTGCTGGCTGCGGATATTCATACTCGGGTCAGAACAAAGAGGTTATTGAGCCAAGCTGGAGCAGAGAAGGTTCTCAGCTTAGATGATATCTGCAACCGACCAAGTTCGACCGGCGGCTACAATCCAGACTACGGACTCCTTGGATCAAATAAGGCTGCTGGCGATATGATCAAACTATTCCCCCGAGACGGACAGAGCTTTGTCGATGCGGTGCAAGCCCGTGTGGCGGAGCTGACGGGTAAGCGGATTGAAGTAATGATTTACGGTGACGGTGCGTTTAAAGATCCAGTAGGTAAGATCTGGGAACTAGCCGATCCTGTGGTCGCGCCGGCTTTTACCGTCGGTCTAAGCGGTACTCCGAACGAGGTTAAGATCAAGTACTTGGCTGACTGTCTGCTCGCTGACGGACCGGGTGTCGCCGTTGATGAGGCAATGAGGCGGATTATTCGTGAAAAGAGACAGGATTTGACCGCCGATATGGCCTCACAGGGTACGACCCCGCGGCGAATTACCGATCTCCTTGGCAGCCTTGCCGATCTGACCAGTGGTAGCGGGGACAAGGGTACCCCTATCGTATTGGTCCAAGGATACTTCGACAATTTCGCCGACTGAATGTAACGATGAATCTTGATCAATTGTATGGTTTGATATTTATTTAAAAAGGCCCGAATGGGCCTTTTTGTGTATCTTGAAAGGGATTTGCGCTGCTAAGCGTTGGTTCGTGGCTCCGTCGGATCACAATCCGGCATTTTGACGGTTGAAACCTGGGCGAGTTTGATGAGGTAGTAGCATTCTTCTCTGGCCATATGATCCGGGACTAACGGGGTTAGTCTTCCGAGGGCCTCATTCGAGATGATAAGCGCCTCCACACGTCGCAGAAACTCCCGGAAATGTGTCATGTCCTTGTCTACTTGTCGGTTGAACCGTGTTAAGGCCGGAAAATCCGGTAAACACGTGCGCAAGTAACCGGAGAACTCGACCGCCTTCATATAGTAATCTTCGAATTGACGCATAAACGCCAGGCTTTTTTCCATCAGATTTTTCTCGATATCGTCCAAGTCCGCTGTAATTGCGGAGGCGTGGCCTACGGCGTCTAACAGCCATAAGAGATGGTGATGGACTGGGTTTAGGGGAGGCGGGACCTCTTGTTGAACCAAACAGTTCAAGATTCGAATATATTCTTCAACCTCGTTAACCATATGATTAATGAAAGTTGGGGTAAGGCCGATGTCGATCTCTCCTACTAAATGCTGGCGAATTAAACTCAGTTTGAATTCCCGGATGCGTTGGGCTTCTTCGGAAGCCTGTTGTGAAAGGGCTAAAATCTCCGGGGTGGATAGATCCTGTCGTGCTCTGTTTAGCAACGAATCCATCACATTTATAAAGTACTGGGCCTGTTGGATCTCTCGGACTTCTTTGGGCGCTAGCGCCGAGTGTATAAACCGGGCGTGATCGCCGAGGATCTGTAGCCAGAAGCGGTGCTCGAATAGAGCCGCATTTTCATAGTTCATCATGGATTTACCTCCTGGTAAGGAAAGCTGTATTTTGTCTGCTTTTATTTATACTATTGTATTAATCGGGGACTTGGTGTGTGCTGGAACTATATCTATTGAAATTTGAGAGGGATGTTTTATTATTAATAATAAGTGATTGGTGGGAGAATGACATGGCTGTCAGTTGAGGGCGTCTTGCATCAGGAAGGGGATGAATTGTCGTTGAACGAAAAAAATCGTACCATAAACCGGTCTCGATTGATTAAACTCCATTGTCTCAACGATCTGGCCGATGTATCTCAGTTCATCGTGACCGGTCGGATCCTCCTTGTGGCCGATGACCGTACTTATGCGGCCGCGGGCCGGGAGGTGTCCGGGATTTTGCAGAGCCTTGGGAATTCCGTTCATGAATGCATCCTCACCCGCCCGACTTCTCTGGTTCCCGATGAGAACGCCCTGGCGGAGATCCGGGCGGCCTGCGACTGGGATCTCGATGCCCTCTGGGCTGTCGGATCGGGGAGTATCAACGACCTGATGAAGACCGTCGCCCACGAAAAAGGCATCCCGTTGGTCACCCTCGCCACCGCCGCGTCGATGGACGGCTACACCTCCTCCGTCGCCGCGCTGACCCTCAATGGCTTCAAAGAAACTATCATCGCCACGCCCCCGAGAATTGTCCTCTCGGTCGCCGAGGTCTTAACCCAAGCCCCTGCCCCCATGACCGCCGCCGGGGTGGGAGACCTGCTGGGTAAATATACTTCGCTTGCAGATTGGAAACTCGGCCAATTCATCAACGATGAACCCTACTCGGAGGAGCTCGCCCAAAAGGTCCGCGAAGCGGTGACGCTCGCCACGACGAACTTTGCCAAGCACGACGACACGCTCCACCACATCATGACCGCCCTGGTCCTCTCCGGCGACGTTATGCTGGAGTGGGGCAACTCCCGACCGGCCTCCGGGTCTGAACACCATCTCTCCCATTTTTGGGAGCTGGAAGCCGACCGCACTGGCCACGCACCCCATTTCCACGGCCATAAAGTCGGTGTTGCGACGGTACTGATGACCGATCTTTACCATCGCATCTTTGCGCTGGCGAAGGAGGACGTCGAACAGATGATGATACGGCTCGTTCCCGAGACTGAGGAAGCGTATCGGCAACGGATCGATGGAGCCTATGGGGAGCAGGCCGAGACGGTGATGAAAGGTTTGAATGGGTTGTACCGGGATGAAGTCAAACGCGGTGAGCGACAACGCCGTATTTTCGAGTATTGGGACGAGATGAAAGCCTGGGTGAAGGCGTTTGTTCCGAAACCGGAAGAGGTCAGGGCGATGTTGAAGGATTGTGGGGCTCCGGTCAAGCCGGGGGAGATTGAAGTGGATGGAGAACTGTTGGTGAAAACATTACAGAATGCCAAGGAAATGCGCAGTCGGTATACGGTGTTGCGGTTAGCGGAGGATTTGGGGTTTAAAATAAAGGCTTGATCGGAACGCTTTTTGGGTGGAATGTTAAATTGGATTTTCTCTCGAAAGTGAACGGTTATTCAGAGTTTTTGGTGTCGACGGAATTTATGATTGCGTTTAAGTTGGTACGGTTCGTATCGAAACAAAAAAGGCCGTGACGGCCTTTTTTAGAGTCTTTCTCTTTCTCAATACCGATGATTTTTGGTGGGATTACCTCTATATACACCCGATTCCATTTATACTTTGTGCAGCAATTCTGTGACAACGTACCGTAAGGCAGCTTTCGAGAAACGATTCACGACACGGTGAAACGGGTTATCATAAAATGCGTTAGTTTCGCCCCAGATCCAATAGCGCTATGGCGGTGAGAAAACCGGATTTGGGGAGTACGATGGAGACCTTCCAGAGGTTGCCCTTCCCGTAACGCCCGAAACTACCGAACCAATAAAACTCCGTGGCGTACCATTGTTCGCTCTGGCCGCCTTTGGGGATGCCAAGGGCACCGTCGCCTTTCTCTACTAATTGACAGGATTGAATCAGATTATCCAGCGCGGAGCGGGCATAACTAGGATTGCCGGTCCACATCGAAAGGTCCGCTAGCGTAACGGCGGCGACCGTATCCCAATTTTGAATATGCCGGTTTCGAACGGAGGCGGGTGCCATACCGTACGTTGAGACCTTTTGTCTCCGGCAGATGGTATCCTCCGGGAAAATGACATCATAAACATAACGCCAAGATAACAGATGTTCGGCGCAGATCCGGGTCGCTTCGAGGTATTTGGGATCTTGCGTGTAACGATATAGCTCCGCATAGGCGTTCAATAGATTGTAGGGATCTTCCATATTCGGGACGCGATAGGCGTCGTAAGGGCCACCGAAGAAACGGTCTTCTTTTATATAATGTTCCAGGTAGTAATCGGCGACCTTTTCAGCGGCTGACCGATAGAGTGCGGCTCTTTCCGCGTCACCCTCATCCATTGCCAAAACGGATCCGATGATGAGTGAACCTGCCCATGCGCCGGGTGTTGTTCCTTCCCAATCGATTACGGCTCCGGTTTTGGGGTCAAGCTCGATGGGTAACGCCCCGTCATCCCGTTGATCCCGAAGGACGGCCGCGAGATTGGCATAAAAGGCTTGTCGCCACTTTGGACGCATCCTTCCCTGATCGGCTTCTCGGCGAAGGATCCTCCCCAAAAATAAGGCGCCCTCCGAAGCATGCCGTATATGCAGACCTTTGGCTTTACCCCAGTAAACATTGGGGTGCCAGACATTACTCCGGTATTCCGCAAAGAAATAACCGATGGGCGAGACGCCTGTCTGACAGATAAAATCAGCCATCGTTTCGGCTTGAGCGTAGAGGCGATCATCTTTTGAATATTCCCCATAAGTTAACCCGGCCTCAACAGCGGCAAAACCTCCGCTCCATCCGCTGTGGACCTCGGGCAAATCTTGCCGGTGAGAAAAACCGATGCCCGGCAAGAAATGGGAATTTCGTAAACATTCGGCAAAGAGGTCGGCGGTTTCGTGAAGACGAAGACGTTGTTGATCTTGGTCCAGCCATGAAGGACGATTTCGCGCAGCCATGGTACGAACTGGCCCAAAATAACCTTGGCGCCCTGGTAAAGTGAGGAAATGATGAATACTTAGATGAAATTCATCCCCGGCCTTGGCGCGAAAGCGTGGTTCAATGGGCCGTTCAAGTTTGTTCTGGCGATGAAAGTGATAAGGCACCTCTTGGCATGGGAAGGTAAAACGAATACGCCGACCGCCATTAAGCTGAGTCAACCACCCAATGCCCATTAGGTCATCGACGCCGTCTTTTAGGATGGTACTGCCGTGGTAATTCAAACGATCACTGGCTAAAAAAGCGGCATATCCAAATGAGGTCCCTGGGATGTGGACCCCCGGACAGGATGACGCGTCGGCCCGAAAACTCCAATTGGCCTTCATTTCCTTGGGATATTTGACCCGGTCGGCGGAGGGGTTGTTGTCACCGTAAAACAGTGCGGGAATCGTTAACCAGTTTATGGGGTCCGGTATCTCCGGTTCGAATTGTAGGTCAAAGAGTAGCCCGGACGTGGCTTGATTGACTTTGATTGATAGGGTCTGTAAAACAGAGGCTGTCTCTTGTTGATATTCGAAATGAACCGTTACGTCGAACCGACCGTGATCATAAATGACCGAGGCTTCGTTTTCCTGTACATTTAATGAGCTGACAGGAACAGTTTTTTTTCCGATGCGAATCCAAGAGGAGATCGGAAATCCGATGATTTGTTGGGTTGGAAACTCCCAAATCAGTTCCGAAGTGTGTGTCGTTTTTAACATGCTTTATCGCCTCACATAAATCATATTGGACATTCATATATGACCCCATTATAAAGCGCTTCCAAGGCTTTTGACTACACCCCAATTGTCATTTTTGTGGCAAAAGTTGCTTGTTTAAACGCTTGTTTACGGATAGTATCCGAGCAGCATCGTTTTGCGTTGTCGCTTTTATAATTTATCTACTTGACAGTTAAGGTACTTTACTATATTATAGTTGTATGAATAATAACGATAAGGTAAAACTGTTTAACCAATTCTACAGAATACATAACAAATTTGCGATTATTAAGAGGAAATTTGTCGAAGAGAGTAATGATGCGCACTTGTATCCGTCAG
>OBJA01002042.1_pt1 | contig 12435 bp, 12 predicted proteins | sample 1519751 | NCBI WGS metagenome assembly OBJA01 (sample SAMEA3881238, study PRJEB22517) | soil metagenome | biome: lake sediment; feature: soda lake sediment; material: sediment, water from around vicinity | place: India | collected 2013-12-23 | depth 3 m
ATGTCGCAAATCTGAAGACTTCTTGACCATTCATTTGAAGAAAACCAACTTCTGGCCGTTTATTTTCTAGATAATTATTGAGTGGTAACCCTTGAGCATAAAGCTGCTTCTCAACATCTCCTTTACTTTGATTAAAGAAAAACATTTCGTGTTCTGTTTCCTGATAAGATAATACGATTGCACCTGCACCATCACCAAATAGCACGCATGTGTTTCGATCTTTCCAATCAATAATCTTAGAAAATGTCTCTGCTCCAATAATGAGCGCATGTTTGTACTGTTGGCTATTCAGCATGCTAGCAGCAACTTGCATCCCATAAACAAAGCCAGTACATGCCGCATTAATATCAAATGCCATAACAGAATTGTCGTTTAGTCCTAACTTCTGCTGGACAAGAGGTGCGGTTGCTGGAGTGATATTATCTGGTGTCATTGTCGCAACAATGATCAAATCAATCAATTCTTTTTTAATATTTGCCTGTTTTATGGCCTGTAATGCCGCTCTAGCTGCAAGATCAGATGTGTTTTCGCTAGTGCTTACCGTTCGATTTGATATTCCAGTTCTTGAGAAAATCCATTCATCATTTGTATCAACCACTTTCTCAAGATCGTGATTACTCACATTATGTTCACCAAGTGCATAACCGTACCCTTTTATTTTTAGATTTTTCATTCGATGGTACCTATACTTCTGTATTTAACAATGCGCTCTTTGATGAGTACATCAGGTTTTTTCTTTATCAGTTCGTCTAAGTTTGATTTAATTGCTTGGATCAATAAATTAGCAACTTGAGGTAAATCATGTTGTGCACCTCCGTGTGGCTCTTTGATAACTTCATCAACAAAACCAACTTGATGCAAATCAAAAGATGTTATCTTCATGATCTCAGCTGCCTCCATTGCTTTTGATTCATCTTTATAGAGAATACTGGCGAAACCTTCAGGTGATAAAATTGAGTACACTGCATTTTCTAACATGATGATTTTATTTGCAACGCTAAATGCAAGCGCTCCACCACTTCCACCTTCTGATAACACAATAGCAATCACTGGTACCTTAATTGGGGCAAACAACTTCAAGCATTCAGCAATTGCTGAAGCTTGTCCACGTTCTTCTGCACCTTTACCAGGGTATGCTCCTGGTGTATCCACAAGTGTGATGATTGGTCTGTTAAATTTCTCTGCTTGTTTTGCTAACCGCATTGCCTTTCGATACCCTTCAGGCTGCATCATTCCAAAGTTTGTTCTTAGATTCTCATCAAGGTTTTTACCTTTATTTTGGGCTAACACTGTCACTGCAGTATGTTCGAAGTATGCGATTCCACCAATAAGTGCTTCATCGTCTCTAAAACAACGATCACCATGTAACTCAATGAATCCTTCAAATAATAATGGTATGTAATCACTTGCTTTTGGTCGGTCAAAATGTCTAGCAATCAGGACACGATCCCAAGCACTTAATTGCTTTGGCATAGTTTTAACGTTTATATCCATATTGATTTCTTCTAGGATAATGCATTTGACATAGTTTAAATAATGTTTCCTTTAGTTGATAACGAGGAACAATCATATCCAAGAATCCTTTCTCCAATAAGAATTCAGCTGTTTGGAATTCTTTCGGTAATGTTTCATTTATTGTTTTCTCAATAACTCGTTTACCTGCAAACCCAATAAGTGCTTTAGGTTCAGCAATATTAATATCTCCCAACATTGCAAAACTAGCACTGACCCCACCTGTTGTTGGGTGTGTCAGAACACTTATGTATAGACCACCTGCTTGTTCAAACAGAGCTAATGCTGCTGAAGTTTTTGTCATTTGTATCAATGATAATATCCCTTCTTGCATTCTCGCACCACCTGACGCAGAAACAATAATTAATGGATAACCTCTTTTAGTGGCTAACTCAATCAATCGAGTCACTTTATCACCTACAACATGACCCATGCTTCCCATAATAAAATTACTATCCAATACCCCTAAGCACACCCTTAGTTTTTTGATTCTACCAACACCACAAACAAAAGCCTCTTGATGCCCTGTCTCTTGTTTTGCTTTATCAAGTTTCATTTGATATCCAGGAAATTGATCTGGGTTAAGACTAGTCGCTTTAGAATCAATCTCTCTAAAGGTGCCTTCATCAATCAATTGTCTAATTCTCTCATTTGCACTTATCTTAAAATGATACCCACACGATTCACAAACATAACTATTTTTTGCTAACTCAGAAAGTGTTACAGGCTCTTGGCATGATTCACAAACTTGAATCACGTCTTGTGGAACTTTCTTTTTGATTGACAGGTTATCAGATTTATTTATAAATGATTTGAATCGACTTAATTGTTCTTTCCGTTTATTGAATATATTCTTCACGTGACAACAACTCCTTTATGAATGAATCCGCAAATTCAGTCGTGTACTTTCCTTCAACAAATTCTTTGTGATGCAACACAAAATAATGGAACTCAATATTTGTCTTCACACCATCAACAATCATTTCTTCAAGTGCTTTTCTCATTTTTTTAATAGCTTCTAATCGTGTTGCTCCATAGACAACCACCTTCACAATCATGGAATCATAAAACGGAGAAATAACCATTCCGTTATAAACCGCACTTTCAATGCGGACATTTCGACCTGCAGGGAAATGCACAAACTCGATTGTTCCAGGACTTGGAGCAAAATTATTCTTTATATCTTCGGCATTGATTCGACATTCAATTGAATAGCCTTCTTTTTTTATGTCTTCTTGTTTTATTGTAAAGGCACGATTAGATGCAGCAATGATTTGATGTTTAACAATATCAATACCTGTAATCATCTCAGTCACTGGGTGTTCAACTTGAATTCGTGTATTCATTTCCATAAAATAATGATTCATGTCTTGATCAAGCAGAAACTCGATTGTTCCAACATTATCATATGAAACAAAATGTGCAGCTTTGATTGCATCATTAGTAATCCGATTACGAACCTCTGTTGAAAGCATATGACATGGTGTTTCTTCAATCATTTTTTGATGACGTCGTTGAAATGAACAATCACGCTCAAACAAATGAAGGACATTTCCATGTTTATCAGCCATGATTTGCACTTCAATATGCTTTGTCTTGGTAAATAGTTTTTCAATGTAGACATCATCGTTTTTAAATGCTGCTTTTGCTTCCGCTTTAGCTGCTAAAAAAGAAGGGATGACTTCATCTTCACTTTTTGCTAAACGCATCCCACGACCACCACCACCAGCAACAGCTTTAATAATTATCGGAAATCCAATGTCTTTAGAAACTCTAAGCGCTTCTTGTGATGTATGGACAATACCATCTGAACCTGGAATGACTGGAATATTTGCAAGCTTCATTGTTTCTTTAGCTTTCATTTTATGGCCCATCTTCTCAATAATCTCTGCCTGCGGTCCAATGAAGGTTAAGTCGCATTGCTCAACTAAACGAGCAAACTTTGCATTTTCACTTAAGAAACCAAAACCAGGATGAATTGCATCACACCCAGTGTTCAATGCCGCTTCCAAAATATTATTCATATTCAAGTAACTCAATGCAGATGCTGCTGGTCCAACGCATACTGATTCATCAGCCAATTGGACATGCAATGAATCTCGATCAGGTTCGGAATAGATGGCAACTGTTTCAATTCCCATTTCCTTACATGTGCGTATGATTCGAACAGCAATTTCCCCACGATTGGCAATTAGTATTTTATGAATCATTTTCTCTAATCCTCATCAGTTGCTGATTAAACTGAACCATCGACTCATTTTCAACGACAATTTCTTCAACAACTCCTGATACGGTACTCTTTACTTCATTCATAACTTTCATTGCTTCAATGACACACAAAACATCACCTTCACTAACCTCTTGGCCAACACTAACAAAAGGTTTTGAAGTAGGTGATGAGGCTGCATAATACGTGCCCACCAATGGTGATGTTACCCAATAACCAACTGCTTCAGGTTCATCATTAATATCGATTATGTTCTCTACTTCTGTTTTTGCAACAGTAATCCTTTGCTCTTGAATACCTTGCGAAGGCTTCTCGAGGCTTATCTTAATATCTTCAAACTCTAAATCCATCTTTGTAACATTTGATTGCTCAAATATTTTAATAATCTGTTTTATTTTATTTTGACTCATGGTATCTCCTAAAAAAAAGACTAAGGACAAATCCTTAGCTATTTAATTTCTTACTCAGAATCTCTACAATATCTGAAACTTTTTCGAGCTTTGCTAATTCTTCATCTTCGATTCTGACATCAAACTCTGTCTCTAACTCCAATGCCAATTCAACAGCAGCCAATGAATCAATTCCAAGATCGTCTCTTAAATTTGCCTCTAATGTAACGAGTGCATCATCCACATGGATTGCATCTACTAAAACTTGTTTTACTTGTTCAAACATAGGTAACCTCCTGTTCCTTTGAATTTCAAACTTTGAACTTCAAAGCTTTTTACAGTATAGACCTTTTTATCTGACTTGTAAAGCGTCTATATGTGAAAGATATTTCACAAAAAAAGTGTAACCGCATACATATTTAATTCTTTAGTAATTTGCAGTTGGAGGCTACTTAGTTTCAAATCGCTATGTTAATATACCTACATATCAAGAAATTCGGTGCACACATGAAACATTTACCTAACATATTGTCAGTTTCTCGAATGCTTGTTTCAGTTATCATGATATTTTTGATAAATGCACCTTTATGGTTTATCTTTGCTTACTTTGTTTGTGGAATAAGTGATGTTGCAGATGGTTATATAGCAAGACGTTTTAATGCAACATCAAAACTTGGTTCCTTTCTAGATAGTTTAAGTGACCTTGTCTTTTGGGTCATTATATTATATTTAGCAATAACATTTATACGGTTTCAAACATATATGATTGTTGTAATGATTTTGGTGTCTTGCATAAGAATTACAAGCTTGTTGTATACAAAGTATAAGTTCAACTCTTGGAGCATCATGCATACCATATTAAACAAGTTAACAGGAATCCTCGTATATCTCTTTTTACCTGTGTGTTTTGTTGTAGGTTATGTACCAATCTGGATTGCTGTTTTCGTTTTTACTATTGCTATATTTTCCGCTTTCGAAGAGCTAGCAATTTGCTTTTTAACAACTGATTATAATGAAAATACTAAAAGTATATTTCATACTCACTTTATTTCTCATTAATCTTAAGCATCACTATTATCGAATTACAGAAATAAATAAGAAGACAGGTTTGTTAAAACTTTTGTGCTCTAAAAATTAACTCGATACATTTAATCATTAAATACATAATTTATATTCTCTCTTACACATTTTAAATTACATAAAAAACACAACCTCATCATCGAAGAAGTTGTGTCTAAATGCCAATTGGTGGAGGTGAGGAGAATTGAACTCCTGTCCAGAAAGTGTCCCACATTCAAAGCTCTACAGTTTATTCCGTTTACTTATAATCAGTACTTAAGCCACGGACAAACAAGTACTGATGTGCTCAATAGATTTTCGAGGAGAACGCGTAGAGCAACTTGTTTCCCTTATCCATCGTTTCTGTCGTCGCAAAGCATCCAATGGACAAACGCTTATTGACGCACTGCTAGCTTAAGATTTGCTAATTACGCAGCGAAAGATAATCTGTTTCCAGTTATTTTTGTTTGGCCTTTAGGTAGCCACACCACTGCACTTTGAATCAAACGAAATCCTGTCGAAACCGTGACACCCCCGTTTGCATGTTGATTATACCATAAACAAATTAAACAATCATCCATATTAACAATAACCACACAGAAACCTCATTAACAAGTTTTTCTGTTATTTGTATAACTTCAAAAAAAGAATTATAATTGACTTATTGAAAGTACCTTATATAAGGAGGACCACTATGGAATGGATTATTTTATTAGTTGTCGTCGTTGCGATTGGTTTTTGGATCGCTAGTGCGTATAACGGATTTATTGCTTGGCGTAACAAGGTTGATGAAGGTTTCTCAACCATGGATGTTTACATGGTTAAGAGGTATGATTTAATTCCTAATTTAGTTGAAACGGTTAAGGGTTATGCATCACACGAAAAAGAAACATTACAACAAGTTATTACAGCTAGAAACCATGCAGTCAATGCTAATACAATGGATGAGAAGATGAAAGCAGAAGGAGAAGTTTCTGGTGTACTTAGTCGTTTATTTGCTCTCTCAGAAGCATATCCAGACTTAAAGGCAAACACTCAATTCTTGGACTTGCAAAATCAACTTCAAACAGTTGAAAATGATATTGCACAATCTCGTAAGTATTACAACGGAACTGTAAGACAATACAACACACGTGTCGAAAGTTTCCCAAACAATATTATTGCTGGATTATTTAAATTCGAGCGACGCCAGTCATTCGAAGTTGAAGATCCATCACAACGTCAAAACGTTAAAGTACAGTTTTAACGTAGATAAGAGGATATAATGAAGAAAAGCGCCCCCTTTTTAGCGTTTGGAATATTTGCGCTAACAATTGCTTTGTTTTATATTGCTTATGAATATGTGTTTTATGTTAACTTATTCAATGAGAACTTGTTTGGACTAGTTGTTTGGTCATTATTTGTTGGTTTAATCACATTTGTATATTCTTTGTTTGATCGTAAATTTGGATTAGGTGTATTTTTAATATCTTATGTTGTTGCATTTATATTTCTATTTATGACCTTTTCTAATACCGACAACACTTTTGCCAACATCACTGGCTTATTATCGTTTATATTTATTCTATTGGGAGGATTTATCTTCTCTTTAGTTACTGAGGGAATACTTTGGTTTATTAGGAAGAAAAAACATATTTAATAGGAGCCCAACTATGAAAAAGCTGCACATATTTATCTTTACTTTACTTGTGGTTCTTTTGCAACCACAACAAGTGTTTGCAGCAAGTGATATCATCGTCAAAGAGCATCGTGTTGAGATATACGTTCAAGCAGATGGCGTTTATCGTTTTAAGCACGAGCTAGACGTCAACTTTGGATCGCCTTATTATGGCATCTTTGTTAATATTCCCCAAGAATATGAGATGACATGGACCCTTGAAGATGGATCGACCGTTAATCGTAAATATGTTTTCCCATTAACGAATTTTGATATTGTAGGCCCACACGAATTTGAAAGAAATCGAGAAGGTGTACAACTTCGCCTAGGGCAAGCTGGTATTTATGTTTCTGGGGATCAACAGTATTCCTACTCCTATCAGATGAATACAAAAGATCTTCGCCTGGATGGTCGCCAGCGTTTTTACCTTAACATTCTTGGTGATGGCTGGGAAATGACAACAGAGAAGGTATCATTTACCATTTACTTCCCTAAAGATATGAGTGATTATGACATATTCTTTTATTCAGGAAGATATGGGGTTAACACTCAAGCTGATGTTGAGTATGAGGTAAACGGCAATATTGTTACTGGCTATACCACAACAAGTCTAAACTCTCGTGAGGCACTTACAATTGATATTGAACTTGAAAGTGGTTATTTTGATTATCCAATAGAGTTTAACTATTCAATTATTGGCCTTTTATATGGCATTTTACTCTTTGGCTTATTAGTATTTATGTATTTAAAACATGGTAAAGATGACCCAGTTGTCCCTACCGTTCAGTTTGAACCACCTAAAGGATTATCAAGTGCTCAAGTCGGTTACATTTATGATGGATTTACAGACACAAAAGACATCATATCTTTAATTATTGACTGGGCAGCACATGGGTATTTAACCATTGAAGAAGTTGACAAAAAGACAATTAAACTTACTAAAATTCAAGATTTACCTAGCGAAACGATCGCTGCAGAAAAAGTTGTATTCAACGATATATTCTTCAATCGTGATGAAGTAACAACAGAACAACTCAAATATAAGTTCCACACAACCCTAACTCATGCAAAAAGCAATTTGACTCGATATTTCACAGGTAACAAGAAACGCCGAATATTTGGTTTAAAAGCTGATGCTCTACAAGTTGTATTTGGAATATTTTTGCCATCAATGTTTGCCCTTTACTTAGGTTTATCTTATTTTAGAGTAACTTACTATGGTGTTGAATCCATCATGTTTGGAGCTTTTGTTTGGGGATTTGGTTTAATTGTTTCATTAGTCACCATTCTCACTAGACGTAAACTTCATACATTCAAGTCAAGTGGTCGATTCTTCAGTCTATTGGGTAACTTATTATTGATCTCACTTTATGTGTTTGCAATAGTTGGTGTAAGCATGCTTGCAGAAGCTGAAATTTTTATTGTATTTGTAATAGCAATACTCTATGTAATTGGCATTTACTTCAACTCACTGATGCATAAACGAACACCTCTTGGTTTAGCTTATTACAATGATATATTGGGTCTGAAAAATTTTATTGAGCTCGCTGAAAAAGAGCGACTAGAAATGTTAGTTGCTGAAGATCCAAGTTACTTCTACCATATACTTCCGTATGCGTATGTACTTAATGTAACGAACACTTGGTCTAAAAAATTCGAAAGCATTGCCATTGAACCACCTTCATGGTATATCGGACCAAGACCATTAAATACCGTTATATTTATGAGTCATTTTAATCGGTCACTCAATACACTTGCTTCAACAATGTCCGCACCACCTCCATCAAAAGGTGGTAAAGGTGGCGGTAGCTTTGGCGGTGGCGGCGGCTTTAGCGGCGGTGGCTTCGGCGGTGGCGGCGGTGGCGGTTGGCGCTAAACAGCCTATTTCAACCAAAAAGAACAGTGATTCACTGTTCTTTTTTTGTAATTTTTTTGATGAGCATCAATAGTTTTGTTTAATGGCTTTCTCAATTTCTCGCTTTGCGTCTTTTTCTTTTTGTACCTGACGCTTGTCATGTAATGCTTTTCCTAAAGCTAAAGCAATTTCCATTTTTGCTTTGCCTTCACTTAAATATAGTGATAACGGAACAACCGTATATCCTTTGAGTTTAACTTTTTTTGCTAACTTGACTATTTCATGTTTATGCATCAACAATTTGCGGTCACGTGTCTCATCATGATTGAAGCGATTTCCAAACTCATATTGACCAATATACATGTCCTTTATAAAAGCCTCGTTATTTTCAAAATGAATGTATGCGTCTTTAAACTGAACGGAACCTTTTCGAATCGATTTAATTTCAGTGCCAACCAGAACTAATCCAACCTCAAGTTTCTCTTCAATAAAATAGTCATGAAAAGCTTTTCGATTTGTTGCGATCATTTTTCTCATAAACATCCTCCTTACTAATACTCTCTATTTAGGCTTTATTATGTTTTATATATATAAAATCAATCTGTCGTTTTTCTTTGTTTGCACTTTTAACTTTGATCATCACAGTGTCACCTAGAGAAAATACTTTTTTACTACGTTCACCGACTAAACGAAAGAATGGTGCATCATAGCTATAATAATCATCATTAAGCGTCTGAATATGAACTAACCCTTCAACACTGTTCTCTAGTTGAACAAAAAATCCAAACCCAGTGACACCACTAATAACACCATTGAAAATTTCTCCAACCACCTGAACCATAAATTCTGCCTTTTTCATGTCTTGTACTGCTCGCTCAGCATCAACCGCACGGCGTTCACTTAGTGAGGCTTCCTGTGCATACTCTGTATTTCTGCTTTGATCTAACTCAAGCTGTTTTTTATCTAGTTCGTGATCAAATAAATATCTCCGTATCATACGATGAACTATCAAATCTGGATATCTTCTAATTGGTGATGTAAAGTGCAGATAATCATCCAACGCAAGACCGTAATGTCCGATAGGTGTGCTTTCATATGTTGCTTTCTTCATACTTCTTAAAGCAATCATATTCACAATTGGTTCTACATTCGAACCTTTAAAATGCTTTAATGCGCGTTGTAATTGATTTTGATGAATGTTGTTTGGATTAGCTTTTAGTGAATACCCGAATAAACCTAACATTTTTGCAAGATCTCGAATCTTATCACCATCAGGTTTCTCATGAACTCTATAAATCGCAGGTATATGTTGGATCTTTAAAAGATAAGCCACAGATTCATTAGCAGCTACCATAAAATTCTCAATTAAATTCTCAGCTTCCTGTTGCTTGCGAACGTAAATATCAAGTACACGTCCATTCTCCATTAAAAACGCGGACTCTTGACTCTCAAAATCTAAGTTTCCTTGTTTATCTCTTTGTTTTTGCAATACTTTTGCACATTCATAAGCCAAATCGATAACATCGATAAACTCAGTAAGTGCATCATCTATCCCTTGTTTGTGTATGATGTCATTCACTTGTGTATAAGTGAAACGCTGTTTAGATTTAATAATACTTGGAACAAGTTTCGAAGATACAATCTTACCCTCTTTGTTTATTTGCATAAAACAACTGATTGTATATCGAGGCTTGTCATAGACAAGTGAACAAACATCATTTGATAATTGTTTTGGTAACATTGGTACGACGACGTCTGTTGCATAAACAGAAGTTCCACGTTTTTGCGCTTCACGATCGATAGCTTTGTTTTCTTCAACATAAAAAGAAACATCTGCAATATGAACACCTAGTTCATACCCCTGATCTATTCGTTTAATAGAAATGGCGTCATCTAAATCTTTTGCATCTTCACCATCAATTGTAAAAATCATCTCATCTGTCAAGTCGACTCGATTGTCTTGATCTTTCTTCTTTAACACTCGATTTGCTTCATCAATGACTTCTTTTTCAAACTCAGTTGAAATATCATGTTCTAGTAAAATAGCCATGATATCCATTTGAGGAGCACTTGCATGGCCAATGCTATGAGAAAACTCTACTGTTAATGGATCATAGTTTATAATGTCAGCCACCACTAAAAAACCCCGTGGTGCTTTTTGATTTCTTTTGACTTTCAATGGAATCCAATCGTCCAGACGAGTGTCAATACTTGCTAAAAATGTTTTCTTGTTTTTTATTCTTACTGTTCCAACCAATGATGTTTTTGCACGCTTAATAATGCGAACCACTTCACCAATTGTTTCGTTCTTATCTTGATGTTTCAATACCAACACAGTATCTTTGTGCATTGCTGAGTGAACATAAGGAAGAGGTACAAAAAGATCATCATCACTGTCCTCACTTACAACAAACCCATTACCTTTTTGGTTTATCATAATGACTCCTAAAACCATATTTGCCATTGAAGGTTTCATTACTTTGTTTTTCTTACTTAAAACGACCTTCCCTTGACTGATTAGCTGATTTATATGTTCTGTTAGCTCTTTTATGTCTACACTTAAAAAAGAAGCCAAGGATTCTATGGTTTCTGGTTGATACTCAGGATGATTGATTCTTTTAATCACTTCTTCTTTAATCATTTTTTTCTCCTACAAAAAAAGGCCAATGGCCTAAACAATGCGGATAATAATTACGAGCAAAAAGAATAGTATACCCACAAATAACGTGAGTCGAGAGATAACTTTTTCTGGCCCTCTTTCTTTGGTATTAGCAAAGAGATTAAGTCCCCCACTACCTGTAAAAGCACTACTTATTCCTTCTGATTTTCCACTTTGTAACAAAGCCAATACAATGAGCATGGCAGATACAACCATTAGTAACACATCTAAAATCATACGCTCACCCGTCCTTAATTGCTTACTAATTGTACCAAATACATAAAATAAAAGCAAACATCAAGATTTAATTTAGTCACTATTAAAAACTTGATTGTAAATATCCTTGCCAAAACTAGTTGCTTGTGGACTCCCTTCAACTATTTCATAAGTTCTTTGACCATCTTCAAGTCGTTGAGCAATCAAGCTAACTATGCTCCTATTGGAAAGAAACATGTTTGACAGTTTGTAAAAGTGAGTGACAACAAAGACACCAACGTTATTATTTACTAATGCATTGATGATATGATATGCAATCTCTGATCCTTCTTGTTCATTGGTTGATGAAAATGATTCATTCATTAAGACGATATCCCCATGTTTAATCATTTCAACAATCATTTTCATTCGCTTTAATTCTTCTTCGAATTTTCCACTTTCTAATGCTTTGTCTTCTTCTTTTTTAAAATGAGTAAACAAGCGATTTACATGACGATAGGAATATTCACTTGCTGCAACAAACATGCCACATCTCATCATGAGTATAGATTGACCAATACTTCTCAAAAATGTTGTTTTTCCACCTTGATTGGCTCCGGTAATTAGGTAAAGATTTTCATCAACCACATCCAAAGAACTACCAACAACTTTTTTCTCATTCATGATTAATGCAATATCTTTTAAATTGTTAAACTTGAATTTGTCTGATGTTGAATTAAGAACTGGGTACGTCATAGCAATACCATTTTTTTGTAAATACTGATGAAGATTTTTGCACCCCATATAAAAACTTATCTCAAAATGGAGAGTCTCAAAGAAGTTTGTCATGTTTTCAGCAGCATCCACAAGAGCATCAACAAC
>OBJA01002043.1_pt1 | contig 12433 bp, 10 predicted proteins | sample 1519751 | NCBI WGS metagenome assembly OBJA01 (sample SAMEA3881238, study PRJEB22517) | soil metagenome | biome: lake sediment; feature: soda lake sediment; material: sediment, water from around vicinity | place: India | collected 2013-12-23 | depth 3 m
CTATTCAAGGTTCTGGCATAAAGTATTGTTTGATCTGGGAATTGTTTCCACGAATGAACCCTTCCAGAAGCTTTACAACCAGGGAATGATCCTTGCTTTTGCCTATGAAACCTCCACAGGCGCAAAAGTTTCGTCCGATCTGGTGGAAGAACGCGACGGGAAATTTTTTCATACCCAAAGTGGAGAAGAGCTTAAACAGATCGTGGCAAAAATGTCAAAATCACTTAAAAATGTTGTCAATCCGGATGATGTAATTGAACGTTACGGAGCTGATGCATTAAGGTTGTATGAAATGTTTATGGGACCGCTCGATGAGCGCAAACCCTGGGCCGAAAACGGTGTAAAAGGGGTTTTCAATTTCCTGAACCGTGCTTACCGTTTCTTTTCGGACGAAAATAACCTGACCCAAGGAGAAGAAGATATTGAAGTAGCCAAGTTGTTGCATCATACCATTCAAAAAGTAGCTTCCGATATTGAAAACCTGAAATTCAACACAGCCGTTTCGGCTCTTATGGTATTTAACAACCTGGCTCTAAAAAAAGGCAAGGTAACACGGGCCACAGCAAAAACATTTGCTCTGGTTGTATCTCCTTTTGCGCCCCATTTGGGCGAGGAACTATGGCACCTGGCCGGTGGAAAAGAAACACTTGCCTATGAACAGTGGCCCCAGGTAAATACAATGCTGCTGCAGGAAAACAGCCATGAATACCCCGTGTCGTTTAACGGTAAGTTGCGGTTTAAAATTGATCTGCCCCTTGACATGCCCCAGGCAGAAGTTGAAAAGGCGGTTATAAACGATCCCAGGGCAAAAAAATGGATGGATGGCAAAACAGTACGTAAGTTTATTTTTGTCCCGAAAAAAATAATTAATATTGTGGTAGGGTAATATCTACTTTTTTTGTTATCTGATTACCAAACTTTTAATCTGATGATAATGAAAAATTCATGGGCATTTATATTAGGAACCTCGATTATAATTGCTTTTGGTCTATGGGGTTGGTTCTTCCTGCAATCAAGGCAGGTGCAGCAGACAGTGCGGGTAGTTGGCTATGGTACAGAAGAATTCAACAGCGACATTGTTAAATGGTCGGTCAGCTTTTCCGAAAGGGTCTCTTTAACCGGAACACAGGAGGGCTATAAAACAATGGCACAGAAACTGGAAAATTTCCAGAAGCTTTGGAATCAGACAAATATTCAAACGTCCGAATTTAAAGTATTTCCTGTAAATGTCAACCGGGAGTACGGACAGAACGGACATATAGGTTATACTCTGGATCAAAGGATTTATCTTGTTTCGAATGATATTGATAAAGTAGAGCAACTGGCCATCGATCCAATAGTGTTTGTAAATGGTGGTGTAACATTTGATAATTCCACAATGGAGTTCTTCAGCAGCGAAATAGAGGAAATCAAAAAACGTTTACTGGGGAAAGCTACTCAAAATGCTTACGAACGCGCCGAAGAAATAACTTCCACAACCGATCTGAAGGTAGACAAACTTGTATCTGCAAGGGCTGGAGTCTTTCAGATTACCGAACCTTATTCCACCGAAGTGGCAGAGTATGGCATTCACAACACCAGCTCGGTCCGAAAAAATATCAAGGTGACAGTTTCTGCCGAATTCACATTAAAATAGCATGGAGATTGAAAGTTCCCGGGTCCCTACCGGATATAATAAAAAATGCTCTATCCAATGCAAAAGGGAAATGCGCTTTATCAATTCTCCACAGCCAATCTGTGGATCAGGTATTCCAGCCTCCAACATGGGTCCTGAAAGATAAGCCCGGTTAACAGTGGCTCAAATAGGTACAAATTTGCCAGCCAGGGGGACCAAAATCACGAAAAATGCAATCAGGTATCCTGAGCTACCCTTATTCTTAATCTTTGCCCAATGGCAAGGCTGGATTGGTTTGTTAATCCATTCAGCCTTAAAATTTCCTGTGGGGTAACATCGGGATAACGCCTGGCGATGTCCCACACGGTATCGCCTTTTTTTACTGTATAGTATTCATATCCTGAGCTCCCTGCTGAAGTGCTTTGGGTAGTTGTTGTAACGGGAGCCTTCCCCACAGTGGCCTGTTTTTGAGCAAAAGTCATACTATTAAATTTCTCGAAATACTGTTGTTGCCCCTCCGGAACATAAATAGAAAGACGTTGGCCCACCTTTATTAAATTTCCACTTATGTTGTTCCACAGCCGCAAATCTGCAATCCGTACCCTGTACCATGTTGAAATAAAACCAAGATTATCGCCCGATTTAACTGTATAAAGAACCCTTTCTTTTCCGGCAATATCTCCCGGAGTAAAATAGTCGGAAGAACTGGAAGGACTTGCCAGTGCATTATTGGGAAAGAATTTGGTCCGCTGGTATGCAAAAATTGTTGAATCCTTATCTAAAAACTCCAGTACTTTATTATCAGGAAGCGTCAGAGCATAAGGTTTTTCAGCCTTGGCAGGAATCACATCACGCCTATACATTGGATTCAAGGACCTTATTAGTTCCACCTCCAGGTCCAGGTTATGGGCAAGTTGATCGAAGTGAAGGTAATCATGAACAAACACAGTATCGGTTTGCAATGGAATATCCGGCATCTGTGGTATCAGGTTATGCTCCCTGTAATAATTCATTACATAGGCAGCAGCTATGAATGCAGGAACATACCCTCTTGTTTCACGTGGCAGCCGATAATAAATTTCCCAGTAGTCGCGGCGGTTTCCCGACCTCCGGATAGCACGGTTCACATTTCCCGGCCCGCAATTGTAGGCTGCAATGGCTAAATACCAGTCGTTGTATGTGTTGTATAAATATTGAAGGTATCTGATAGCAGCATCGGTCGATTTTACAGGATCGCGTCGTTCGTCAATAAAACTTGTAACTTCAAGACCCATTTGTTTGCCCGTGGCATACATGAACTGCCACAGGCCGTTGGCACCTGCCTTCGAATAGGCCTTCGGGTTCAGGGCCGATTCAATTACAGGCAGATATTTCAACTCCATGGGCATATCGTACCGGTCAAGAACCTCTTCGAACATGGGAAAATAATAGGCTGATAAGCCCAGCATCATTTCCACCTGGTTTCGCCGGCTTTCAGTATAAAATTGTATTACACTCTTAACAGTACTGTTGAACGACATGGGAATCACCGCCTGTATTTCCTGTAATCGCGCAATATATACTGAATCAGGAAGATTCTGAGGATAGGTATCTGTTGTATCTATTTCAGAGATATCGAAATGAAACAACTCCCTTATATAACTGGAAGTAACCAGGCTATCCATCTTTTCAGAGAAAATATCACTTACGTTTTCATCAGGCTCCGAAGTCAAATCAATAATAATTGTATCAGTAAGACCCTCATATATAATTTCGTCTTTTGGCACAATTACCATTGTATCGACCTTCAACAGATTGGGGTGAATCATTTCAATGCGGGGCGGAATTTCCTTCTTCTTCTTGCGTTTCTGAGCAGAAAGATCCTGTAACGGAAAAAATAAAAGGGGTATTCCAAAAAGCGTCACTAAATTCTTCCACATAATTAAAAGCTAAATGTAAAATTAACGCTATAAACTAAACTATTATTACGCTGCATCATCGATGGCTGCCAATTCATTGTTAAGTCATCGCTTATATCAAAGTCAAAAAGGTGAGCATCTACACTGGCATCTATTATATTTAGCCCGTAGAAAGCTACCATACTAATAATCAGCAGATCGCGGTTCCGGCGATAATAATCCTGCTGCCTCGATAAGGCTGTTTTTAAATTATTATACTGATTCGGGTTACTTAAATCGTAATTGTTTCGCCTTACCGCCTCTATCTTCAGATAGTCCTGAGTTTCAGGTATTGTATCTGTAAGATGTTGGTACCCGGTCTTAAACAACTGGTAGTTTTCATTATTCCAGTTTATAAAATACCCTATAGCAGTAAACCCGGCATATATGAGAGGAATTTTCCAATACTTCTTATTATATGCCTGCCCCAGGCCCGGTAATATTGCTGAATATATAGTTGCTTTCCGCGGAGAATGCACCACTTCTTCTTTTTCAGGAAATGTATCCTGAACAGCCATTACAGTATCGGCTTCAACTATTTGGGCATTCATTCCAACAACCACCAACATTAAGACAAAAAGAATACCTGTTCTCAACAATACATTTCTGCTAATCACAATTATAAAATTTGCCCTAAAAATAACCGTTTCAGCTTACAGTGTGCCGGACTACGATATTTTATTTATTATTTTCAATAATTTTAACAATCCGATCCAGATCTTGTTCGGACTTAAATGGAATAACAAGTTTACCTTTTCCATCTTCATTTACCGAAATATTTACTTTTGAGCCAAATATTTTTCCAAGATGTCCTTTAAAATCTTTATATTCTTTCGGTAATACTTTTCTTTTATTGTATTCGGCTGATTTACTATCATCATTCAAACTTCTGACAATCTCCTCGACCCGCCTTACTGAGAATCCATACTTTAGGATCTGGGTATAAATCATTTCCTGTGTGTCGGCATCTTCGATATTAATCAGAGCCCGGGCATGCCCCATACTTATTTCCTTTTCACGAAGCGCTTTCTGGATGATAGCAGGCAACCTCAGTAATCGAAGGTAATTGGCTATTGTAGAACGCTTTTTACCAACCCGGCTGCTCAAATCTTCCTGTGTGAAATCCAATTCTTCAATCAAACGCTGATAACTTAAAGCGATTTCAATAGCATCAAGGTCTTCCCGTTGAATATTCTCAACAAGGGCCATTTCAAGCATTGCATCATCTTTAGCATGCCGCACATAAGAAGGGATGGCTTCAAGGCCGGCTTTTTGAGCTGCCCTGAATCTGCGTTCTCCAGCAATTATCTGGTACTTGTCGGGTCCGGTCTTTCTTAATGTTATTGGCTGAATCAGCCCGATTTCACGAATGGATGCAGCTAATTCTTCCAGGGCTTCCTCATCAAATTTTGTACGGGGCTGAAAAGGATTGGCTTCAATTTTACTTAATTCCACTTCACTTATCAGAGCCTGTTTCATCTTCTCAGCATCATCAATCAGTGCTCCCAGGCCCCTGCCAAGGGCATTTCTTTTTACCATAACTATACTTTAACTGTTAATGATTTTTTGTTCCTGCGCCAACCTGGTCATTCCGTTTCGCTGAAGAATTTCACGTGCAAGGTTCATATGATTTATTGCACCCCGGGAGCTGGCATCATACAGAACCACAGGCTTGCCATAACTGGGCGCTTCACTAAGTTTTACATTTCTCTGGATAACAGTTTCAAACACCATCTCCTGAAAGTGGTGCTTTACTTCGTCGTATACCTGATTTGACAGGTTCAGTCGCGAATCAAACATAGTCAGCAGAAAACCTTCTATTTCGAGATCCGGGTTGAGCCGGTTTTGAATTATTTTAATTGTATTAAGAAGCTTACCCAGGCCCTCGAGTGCAAAATATTCACATTGTACCGGAATAATTACCGAATCGGAAGCCGTTAATGCATTAACTGTAATCAAGCCAAGGGAAGGTGAGCAATCGATAAATATAAAATCGTACGAATCCTTTAATTTACCGAGAGTTCCCCGCAACACTTTCTCCCGGTTAGGCATATTAAGCATTTCGATCTCTGCCCCTACCAGGTCGATATGTGAGGGAATTATGTCCAGATTTTCGATTTCAGTTTTTAGAATTACCTTCTCAGGATTAATTTCATCAACAATACATTCATAGATGCTCGACTGTACATTTTTAACATCAAACCCCAACCCCGAAGTAGAATTTGCCTGAGGATCGGCATCAATGATCAGCACATTTTGTTCCAATACTGCGAGGCTTGCCGCCAGGTTGATCGTTGTTGTAGTTTTTCCAACCCCACCTTTCTGGTTTGCCAATGATATAATCTTACCCATCAGTTTTCCTTTTTATTGAATGGTTCCAAATATAGTAATTTACCCTTAACTCTTTTGGGGTACTTTTCGACAACAACCGTTAGTAAATATTTAAAAAGCTGAGATTAAGCGAACAAGGAGTTTATAATTTTTGTGATTTCATTACCTGCATCAACTGATTTCTATCTACCGGTACAACTCCCAGGTTCTCGCATACCAACCCACCGGCAATGTTCGACATTAATGCCATTATCCGGGGTGAAAGCCCGCAGGCCATAGCCAGGCTGGCAACACTGATTACTGAATCACCTGCTCCGGAAACATCGGCAATATGACGGATAACTGCCGGGTAATACTGCTCCTTGACACCATTACTGATAAAAACACCCATTTCGGAAAGGGTAATAAAGATGAGTTTAAAGTTTTGCTTCTTCTTAAGAGCATGTGCTGCTTCTTTCAACGACTCCAGGTCTCCTTTTTTTAGAGGCAGCCCAGTACCATCCACAAACTCCTTGAAATTTGGCTTGAATAACTCGATGTTTTTATAGGAATCGAAATTTCTTTTTTTTGGATCCACTGCAATGGGAATACCCTTAGCCTTGGCAAGTTTATTTACTTCCTCAAAAAGCGAAGGTGTGATAACCCCTTTATCGTAATCCACAAATATTATGACACTTACCGGGTTGGTTTCTGTTTCTGTGCGGATCCCGTTTAATATCTTCTGCTCAAGCTCAGCATTAATGTATTCGGTTGATTCTTCATCCACACGGGCAATATGCTGTCCCTTTCCTATAATACGGCTTTTAACCGTAGTGATGCGGCCCGGATCTACAAAAATTCCATGATCGGGCAAATTGTTTTTGCCGATCATTTTTTTAAACTTCCGTCCCTTGTCATCGTCACCTACTACCGAAAACAAAACAGGAACTGCACCAAGGGCCTGAATATTCAACGAAACATTGGCAGCTCCTCCCAACCTGCTTTCCCGATCGGTAACCGATACTATAGGAATTGGCGCCTCGGGAGAAACACGTTCAACCTTCCCCCATAAATAAGTATCAACCATTGCATCGCCTATTACAATGGCACGCATCTGGTTGAATTTCTCAAAAATTTGATTTACTTCTTTTCCGTTCACCCGGTATATTTAAAATAACAAAACTACGAAAAAAAGGGAACCAGCGAAAGGACCCTTATTAGTTTTATATTCAAAATAAATATTATGAATTTTTCTAGTAAGGGTCTACATCAAGATAAATCATAACCCCACTGCTTCCCTTTTGAATTCTGTTGATGCATTCCCCAACAAACAATTTAACATCTCCCGGCACCTGATTTCTGCTCAATTTCAACCATATCTCTTTTTGATACCAAAGCTGAATGCGGCTGACAAGCGGAAACTCCGGGCCAAGTATCTTCAGGTTTTTATCCGACCGAAGCAAACCGGCCAGTTCACCGGCTACTACTTCAACAATTTCGGAACTTTTATGTTTAACCACAACCTTTATTAACCGGTTGTAAGGTGGGTAGTTAAATAATTTCCGTTCCTGCATTTGCATATAAAAAGCAGACAGATAATCCTGCTGGCTGATTAATGAAATAAGGGGATGATCAGGCTGAGAGGTTTGCAGCACCACTTTCCCCCGGCTGTATTTTCGTCCCGCCCGGCCACTGACCTGGGATATCAGCTGATAGGTCCGCTCGTGTGCCCTGAAATCAGGAAAATTGACAAGGTTATCGGCATTCAGGATTCCGGCTACGCGCACATGCGCAAAATCAAGCCCTTTTGTTACCATCTGGGTTCCAATCAGGATATCGGTTTTACGTGTCTCTACGTTATTTATTATTTTCCCAACAGCACTCTTTGATCGTGTGGTATCCAGGTCCATGCGCTGTATCCGGGCTTCAGGAAAAAGTACGCGCAGTTCCTCCTCCACTTTCTCGGTTCCGAAACCCCTGGTTTTTATATCCCGGGAACCACACTCAGGGCATTCCTCAGGCATTGCTGTACTGTAACCACAATAGTGGCAATTTAACCTGTTTTTGAATTTATGATAGGTCAGGCTTACATCGCAATTCCTGCATTTGGGCACCTGCCCGCAGGAAAAGCATTGAACAAATGGAGAATACCCCCTGCGGTTCTGAAACAAAACCACCTGTTCTTTATTTTGCAGCGCCTGCTCCATCATGGAATAGAGCTCAGGCGACAATACCGAACGCATCTGCTTTCTTTTATATGCCTTTTTCAGGTCGGCTACAATTATTTCCGGAAGTTCAATTTCTGAGTGCCTTCTATCCAGCTTTACCAATGCATATTTCCCTTTCAGGGCATTGTAATAACTTTCGTAGGATGGGGTTGCTGAACCAAGTAAAACATGGGCATTGTACATTTTTGCCATGACTACTGCCATATCGCGGGCATGATAGCGGGGCGCCGGGTCGAACTGCTTAAACGTGTTCTCATGTTCTTCGTCAACCACAACCAGGCCAAGCTTCGAAAACGGCATAAACAGGGCAGACCGTGCACCCAGAACAACCTGAAATCCTCCTTCGGGATCGCTCTGAAACTGAAGCACTTTATTCCATATTTCCACCCGCTCGTGATCATTCAGCCTTGAATGGTAAATCCCTACTTTTGATCCAAAAACATTTTTCAAACGCTCAATGATTTGTGTTGTAAGCGCAATTTCCGGAAGCAGGTAAAGCGCCTGCATTCCTTTATCAAGAACTTCTTTAATCAAATGGATATAAATTTCGGTTTTCCCGCTGGCAGTTATTCCATGAATCAAGGTTACCTTCTTCTTTTCAAAAGCAGCTTTAATCTCCTCAAGGGCTTGTTTCTGAAAGGGATTCAACAGGTTTAATTCGGCCTGGCGGGCCTGCTGAACCAGTATTCGTGATGAAGGCTTCCGGTGCACCTTCAATATTTTTTTTTCAACAAGCTCTTTCAGCACTGAAGAATTAAACTCCTTGTTGTTCAATAATTGTTTTTTTGGAATAAATTCATCCTGATCCGGGCCGAATACATTCGATATCTGACAAAATCGCAGCAATAAATCCTTCTGTTTGGGTGCTCTTTCCAGAGACCTGAACCGCAAATTAAGTACCTCTTCATTTTCAACAGCTGGATGAAGCGTTACGATCTCCTCTGATTTTGGTTTGAATCTGGAACTTACTGTTTCTTCAACTTTAATTATTTTTTGTGCCAGCAAAGACTTTAAACTTTTATATGAGAAATCGGCACCCAGTTTTTTCTGCAATACATCAAGCGTAGCTGTATTGTTTTTTACATGGCTGATTATCAAAGCCTCTGCATCCGAATAGTCATGTTCATCCCAATCCTTTTCAAGCGAGAAATTTGATTTGCTTTCAAGTTTCAATCCGGGAGGAAGGGCTGCCCTGAAAACATCGCCCAAAGTGCAGCAATAATACCGGGCCATCCATTTCCACATTTCAAAGTTTTGTGACAGCACAATCGGTTGATCATCCAGGACCTCCAGAATCTCTTTTGTTTCGAGTTCCGGGGGGATTTTTCCGGACAGCGATACCACAAGCGCTGCATACATTTTCCTGGAACCAAACTGTACAACAACCCTCTGACCCGGTTGGATCAATGGCTGCCAGCGATCGGCAACACGATACGTATAAACATTGTGCAGCGGGAGCGGCAAGATTACCTGTGCATATAAATCAGGCATGGTTTTTTTTAATACTTCTGTTCATCAAAGTAACGAAAAAATAAAAAACAGCACGTTGTTCCGGTTAATTAAACTGTTTTTTAATCCATTCGGCCACTTCTTCCATAAGCCAGTTGGGTGTGGAAGTTGCACCACAAATGCCAACCGACTCAACTCCGTTAAACCACAGGGGGTCGATTTCCGAGGTACGGGAAATATGATAGGTACGAGGGTTTTCTTCTTTACAGATTGTGTATAAATATTTGCCATTTGAACTTTTATGCCCTGCCACAAACAGAATCAGGTCGAAGTTCAAAACAAACTTTTTCAAATGAGGTACACGATTGGATACCTGACGGCAGATCGAATCTTTAATATCGACCGGCACACCAGGTTTCATGCTCGTTTTCACGGTATCGGCAATCCGGTAAAAATCTTCAACTCTTTTTGTTGTTTGGGAATACAGCGAAACCGGACGCGAAAAGTCGATCTGCCCGACATCCTCGATGCTTTCAAGTACGATGGCTTTATTTTCAATCTGCCCATCCAGCCCAATAATCTCGGCATGTCCTTTTTTTCCATAAATTACAATCTGCCCGTTTTGTCCGCGGAACTTCTCATAAGAACTTTTTACCTTTTCCTGCAGGGTAAGTACAACCGGGCAGGTTGCATCAATCAGCTCGATGTTGTTATTCCTGGCATACTCATAGGTTTCAGGAGGTTCTCCATGAGCCCTTATCAGGACCTTGCAGTCTTTAAGCCGGTAATATTCCTCTCTTGAAACCGACGTCAGCCCGATTTTTTCAAGACGTTCCACTTCCATTCCGTTGTGAACTATATCGCCCAGACAGTACAATTTATCGTTGTTTTTCAATTCACTTTCTGCTGATTTAATTGCTTTGATTACTCCAAAGCAAAAACCCGATCGTTTATCGATTTCAACCCTCATAAGCGTTAATTATTTCATCTACTTTGTTTAAACTCCACTGCAACTGTTCTTCGCGGCTTAAATAGCTGTTATCGAGCACCAGGGCATCGTCTGCTTTTTTTAATGGACTGACTTCCCTGCCCGAATCGATTTTATCTCTTTGCTCTACATTCTGAAGGATCTCTTCGGGGTCCACATCCAATCCCTTTTGCTTTAACTCAAGATATCGGCGCTGAGCTCTTATTTCAGGAGATGCTGTCATAAAAATCTTCAACTCGGCCTGTGGGAAAACAACGGTTCCAATATCGCGCCCATCCATAACAATCCCTTTATTTTTCCCGTTTGCGCGTTGCTGTTTCACCATCTCCGTTCTTATATCGGCAATTGTACTTATTGGACTTACATTCTGCGAAACGGCCAGCTGCCTGATTTCATCCTCAATATTCTCACCGTTTAAAAAGGTTGTGTTTTTCTCGGTCTTATTATCCCATTCAAAAGTTATAACAATGTCCTTCATTCCATCAATTATTTTCTGGCTGTCGGGCTGCCCGTTAACAATCCAGCCCTTGCGAAGGGCAAACAGGGTAACAGCCCGGTACATGGCGCCGCTGTCGATGTACACGTATCCCAGTTCACGGGCCAGCGATTTGGCAAGGGTGCTTTTCCCGCATGAGGAATGCCCGTCGATTGCAATTGTAATCTTCTTTTTTGTCATTAATAACCGATTTAAGACAAAGATAAAAGGATTTTTTAAATCAGACCTAACACTCTTTTTATTAAAACCGCTCATTCAGGTTCACTGCGAGCGAGAACAGGTTTGAAGAACCTGCCAAATGGAACCGGGATGTTGCAAAGTCAAGCCGGAACCGGCTGATCTTAACCCCAAATCCCATTGAAAAGCCCACCGTGGAAAGGCGTTCATTGAATTTAAGTTCCTGCCTCCGCTGGTAATTGTATCCTGCCCGCAGAATAAAGTTATCGGAAGGAAGAACTTCCACCCCCAGAACAGCATGGCGCATAATTTGTTTGGCAAAGCTTTCCTGCCGCTGGTACCATGTTTCAAGCGACTGCTCCTCCTCTCCCTCGTACCATGCCAGGTCCCAGTTTGTCAGGTGCTGCATTGTTATTGAAAATACCACAGGGGCATGGCGCAAACGTCGGCTTATTCCAGCCTGCAGGTTGAACGGTATGGGTTCCCGGCTGCCATCCCTGTAATAGGTTGTAATCTGACGACCCATATTACGGGCTACCAGCGCTGCATTTGTAAGGCTGTCCTTACTGCTGAAAATTATTCCTAAATCGACAGCCATGCCACACGACCGGTAACTTTCAAATCCCGAATATACCGGCTTGAGATTAACACCGTAACCCAAACGCTTATAATCTCCTGAATAGATTATATTCAATGCATATTCAGCGGCTTTAAAATAATTACCTGTCAACTCGCCCAATTCGGTAGCTTCCTTAAACTCACCGTAGTTTATGTAGTGCATTCCAAATGCCAGGTCTCCAATTAAACTGAAAGAGGGAGCATAAGAAGCGTATCCGTAATTTATATCGGCCAGATAGTTGACATAATTCACAAGGAGTATATTTTTCATTCCTTTATGCAACAGGGCAGGGTTGTGATAGGGCAAATTTAAATCACTGGTATCGGTAAGGGCAACCTGTGATCCTCCAAGTGCGGCAATCCGGGCCGAATTTGTCAACTCCAAAAACTGGTAAGTAGTTTCACCACCAATCTGAGCCTTGCCGGCAAGCGCAGTGAGGGCATACAGAACAATCAGGTAAAATTTACGATTCATTCACTTTTTAATATTCAATAAAACGGTAAAGTTATTGAAATATTACCCATCACAAGCATCTGAGCCAACAGAATGCTGCAACCCGATTCTGCAGGTAACTGGGATTTTATTATACCGGAACCGACACTGAACCCCTTAGA
>OBJA01002044.1_pt1 | contig 12423 bp, 10 predicted proteins | sample 1519751 | NCBI WGS metagenome assembly OBJA01 (sample SAMEA3881238, study PRJEB22517) | soil metagenome | biome: lake sediment; feature: soda lake sediment; material: sediment, water from around vicinity | place: India | collected 2013-12-23 | depth 3 m
AACTACTTCACCAACTCCGGCTATGTGTCTAACTAAACGAGAAATGCTCTAGCCCGCCACAACCCGAACCCAGATCGATCAGTTTGAACTGGTGATCCTGCGGCAACAACCCGGCCAGTGCATCAACTGCTTCCTGGCTGGACAGAAAAAGCGGTACCCGGGTGCGATGTATTCTGCCGAAAATCAGCAGCAGCGTGATAAAACCAGCCAGATACCAGTAAGCAGGTAAATTGAATATCAGGCTCGCCGATAATAACGCCGGGAAAAAAAGCAAATGGATGGCTGCCCACCAGATCGGCATGTGAAGCAGGTAGTAACTTGCCAGCGCGGCAATCAACCCCTGCAACCAGACTGCATGTAGCAGTGTGATCGGCCATGGCAGAATTATTCCCAGCAGGTACGTGGCCAGAATGCTGCCTGGCAGTACCACAAGTGTTTTTTTCAGCAGCAATTCCGGAGCGCGATTCTGGCAAGTTTCAGTTGGATACAGCATTGTGTTTACTGGATGATCTGGGAATCGACTTCTTCTTTACTATGGATATCCACTTCACCCAGACTTTCGCGGGTAATGGCATCCTCGGCTTTCTTGTTCATGACGATGATGCTGATCCGCCGATTAAAAGGGCTGAATGGATCCTCTTTATCGAACATCACTGCAGAAGACAGTCCGACCACGCGCAACATTTTTTCCGGACTCATTCCACCGGCAATCAGTTCACGCCGGGAAGCATTGGCACGATCTGCCGACAGCTCCCAGTTACTGTAACTTTTTTCACCAGTAGGATAAGGAGTGGCATCAGTATGCCCGGAAAGGCTGATTTTATTGCCGACATCATTCAGCATCTTACCGATTTCATGCAGAATCATTTTGGTATAGGACTGTAATTCTGCCCTGCCCATGGCAAACATGGGGCGATTTTTTTCATCGACGATCTGGATGCGCAGGCCTTCCGAAGTAATGTCGAGTAGTAACTGGCTCTTGAATTTGTTGAGTGCCGGATTGTTGTTGATTGTGTCTTCAATCCTGGCTTTGAGTTTTTCCAGTTGTTCGAGTTCGAAGCGATCCTGAAGTGCCTGCAGTGCATCTATGTCGATAGATCGCTTCAGATCATCGAAATCCGATCGCTTCATCTGGCCGATTTTTTTGGTGATATCATCTCCACCACCTTTTACTACGCTGGTGCTGTCGCCACTGCCATCTCCTCCAAGTAAGGCGACCTTCAGTGGTGTCTTGAAATATTCAGAAATGCCTTCTTTGTCACCCTGTGTAGTAGAGCCCAGTAACCACATCAATAGAAAGAAGGCCATCATGGCTGTCACGAAGTCAGCATAGGCAATTTTCCAGGTACCACCATGGTGTTGCCCCGCCATCTTCTTGATACGTTTGATGATGATCGGTTTTTGTGAAACATCATCAATCATTCGCGACCTCGTACAAAGAAATATCAGAAATAAGGGAAATCATTTAGCTTTGCTTTGTTTAACGTGTTTTTCGAGTTCGATGAAAGAAGGTCGCTCGGTAGAAAACAATACTTTTCTTCCAAATTCGACTGCCAGAGCAGGCGCATAACCGTTAAGGTTGGCTAGCAGTGTAACTTTGATACATTCCAATAATTTGCTTGATTCATGCAATCTTTGCTCCAGGCGACTTGCCAAGGGGCCAATAAAACCATAGGCAAGCAAAATACCCAGAAATGTTCCAACCAGTGCAGCGGCAATTAACTTACCCAGTTCAGCTGGTGGAATACCTACTGATTCCATGGTGTGTACAACACCCATTACCGCGGCCACGATCCCAAAAGCCGGAAGTGCGTCCCCCATTTTGCTGATGACATGTACAGGTATCTCACCTTCCTGATGATGAGTTTCAATTTCGCTATCCATCAGATTCTCTATTTCCAGAGGATTGAGGTTGCCTCCTACCATTAACCGCAAATAATCGGTAATGAATTCAGTGGCATGATGATCTGATAAAATTTTTGGATATTTTCCGAATAACGGGCTTTTAGAAGGATCATCCACGTCTGCTTCTATCGACATCAGTCCTTCCTTACGGATTTTGCTGAGGAGTTCATAAAGCAGCGTCATCAGTTCCATATAAATGGCTTTGGTATAGTTCGCATCTCTGAAAATATAAGGAAATGCTTTGAAAGTGGCTTTGATTGCTTTACCGGAATTGCCGACAAAAAAAGCACCCACTGCAGCGCCTGCAATCATAAGCAGTTCAACCGGCTGGAAAAGTGAGCCCAGATGGCCACCTGCTAAAGCAAATCCACCAAATACAGAAACAATTACAACAAAATATCCAATAGTTACCAGCATGACTGAAAAATTCCTTATAGATTTTCAGATTTTATCGGCTGCTGCCAGGCTGACTTTAGTCCGACCTACCGTGTTTGTTGATTGCAAAGCTCGCGTTGAACACTGGAAATAAAATGATTTTGTCTCAGGTGAAAACCAAGTGATCAAACAGATCAGTCATTACCCGCTCAGGTTGACAGTAGTGTAGAGTTTTACCCTATGAATGACGCATTGCACATCGGATTGCCTCCCTTCCTTGTACAGGCGAATAACGAGTTGCGTGTATTGGCTGCACCGGAAGCGCGCATGGGTTATGTACTTGAACTGGTGCGTGCTAACATTGCTGCGGGTGGCGGGCCCTTTGCTGCTGCAGTGTTTGAACGCGACAGCGGTTTGCTAATCGCAGCTGGAGCCAATCGGGTGGTACTAGGCCGTTGTTCCGCTGCCCATGCAGAGATCCTTGCGTTATCGCTGGCGCAGGCAAAACTGGATACTCATGATTTAAGTATCGACGGCCTGCCTGCCTATGAACTGGTAACCAGTGCTGAGCCTTGTGTAATGTGCTTTGGTGCGGTGATCTGGTCCGGGATACGCAGTCTGGTTTGTGCCGCATGGAGTGATGACGTCGAGGCAATAGGCTTTGATGAAGGTCCTCGACCGGAAAATTGGATGGATGAACTGGAAGCACGTGGTATTACGGTTACAACCGGTTTACTGCGAGATAATGCCCGCGCACTGCTGCGTGAATACAATGCCCGCAATGGCGTGATTTACAACGCACGTTGCGGAGTATACAAATGAATGGTGGCATATCATCTGCTGGTTTTTCAACATCGAATATACCGCGAGATCCCGGCAGGAAAATAGTTGGATGGGTTAATCATGTGTTCCGCTTTTTTGATTGAACCCGGCATTGCCAGTTTGTTTATCACTTGGCTCGGCAAGTATCACTTTCCCCACAATTTTGCTATTTCATTTCTTACAAGTTACCAACTGCTGACCGTGATCTAAATCACGCTTGATTTCTACTGAACATTGCTTGCAGTGACAGGAAAAATACGGAAAACTGTCGATCACGACGGTTAAAAGTTTTTCATGAAAAACAGGGAGATTCGGATCTATGAGCGGTGAAACGTTTGACCTCGACAAGCAGCAGTTGATGGAACGCGAGTTTGCTCAAATGGAAAGCGAACTGCCCGGAGCGGTTTATTCGATTCGTCAAAAGGTAGCTTTGACCTGCCGCATTCTGTTCGATAACGGTCATGATTCTGGTTTGGCCGGACAGATTACCGCGCGTGGGGAAACGTCGGGTACATTCCTGACGCAACGGCTGGGATTCGGGTTCGATGAAATCAGCGCAGGGAATTTGTTGCTGGTCAATGAGGATTTACAGGTGCTGGAAGGGGATGGCATGCCCAACCCTGCAAATCGCTTTCATTCCTGGGTTTATCGGGCGCGCTCCGATGTGCGCTGTATTATCCATACCCATGCACTGCATACAGCAGCGCTCAGCATGCTGGAAGAACCGCTCGTTATTTCGCATATGGATAACTGTGTGTTGTATGACGATGTGGCTTTTTTGCCTAAATGGCCGGGGGTGCCGGTGGGTAACGAAGAAGGTGAGCTGATAGCAGGTGCATTGGGTAATAAACGTGCGTTGTTGCTGGCTCATCACGGGCTGCTGGTCGCCTGCAGCAGTATCGAGGAAGCTTGTCTGATCGCGCTTGCGTTTGAACGTGCTGCACGCATGCAGTTACTCGCAAGTGCAGCCGGCAGGATTCAGCCGATCGAGCCGGTACTCGCGCGGGAAGCGCATGACTGGATTTTGCGTGTGTCGCGCAGTGCGAGTGCTTTTGCCTACTACGCCAGGCGTACTCTGAAACAGTGCCCCGACTGTTTGCTGGAGTAATGATCCTCACATCACTTACTCAGCGGTTTGCCATCTGGTTTACGCTGGTGGCGTTATTGCCGATTGCACTGGTTGGCTACGGCTTGCTGCATATTTTTGAGGGCGAAATCCGTAAATCGGCCATTCAACAGGTTTCATCGATTGCTGACAAAAAGGTTGAGCAGATTGATTCCTATCTGCGTGAGCGGATATTAGATGCAATTTTCATCCAGACAAGTGATACGACTCGTCAGGCGATAGACGAATTTTCACAGACATTCAGCCAGTCTGGAGTCGATTCTGAAACCTACCGTGCGCTGGATGCACGTTATCGGGCGCATTACGAACGCTACCTTGAAGGTACGGGTTACTACGATCTGTTCCTGATATCCCCAGACGGCTGGATTGTTTTTTCTGTCGGCCATGAGTCTGATTTTGCTACCAGTCTGCTGACAGGTCCCTACCGGCATAGCGGGCTGGGCCAGGTATTTCGCCAGACAAAGGAGACGCATCAGAGCAGTTTATCCAGCTTTGAATACTATCCACCATCGCATGGTGCGATCGCTGCATTTGTAGCCGTACCCATCATGATTGAAGGGAATTTCCACGGGGTACTGGCACTGCAGATCTACAGTGAACATATATTCGATGTGTTGACCAACAATGTGGGGTTGGGTGAAAGTGGCGAGACGGTTGTTACTTACATGGAAAACAAGCATTTGGCCCGGGTGATGGCCCCTCTGCGGGAAGATCCTGATGCTGCTCTGAAACGTACCATATCGCTGGATGAGCCATTGTTTTCACTGGCGATCAGAAACAGTTTGAGTGGTGAACATGGCGGAGGAGTAGTTGCCGATTTCCACGGTAACCCGGTGATTGCAGCATGGCGATATCTCCCGCGCGTGGATTGGGGGATGGTAGTACAGATCAGTACTGAAGAAGCATTTGCTTCAGTAATGCAGATGCGTGTCATGGGGCTGCTGGTACTGGGTCTGACTTTTCTGATGGCAATTTTAGGAGCGTTGTTATTCAACCGGCGAGTAGTGATGCCTCTCAAAAATCTCAATGAATGCGCGCAGGCGATCAATGCCGGGAATCTCCAGCATCATATCCCCGACGAAGGATGGGATGAAATCGGAAAACTGGCCAGTGCTTTCAATATGATGACCGAGCGCCTGGATATCAGTTACCGGCATCTGGAGGCGCGTGTGGCTGAGCGTACCGCCAGACTGGAGCAGCTCAATGCCGAATTGGCGATTAAAGAAGAGGAAACCCGCTCGGTCGTTGAGCATATGGTTGACTGCGTCGTGACGACTGACGAGCGAGGGGTGATGCTCTCTGTGAATCCAGTCATGGAAAAACTGTTCGGCTATACCGTGGAGGAAGCAATCGGACAGAATGTGGCAATTCTGGTGCCGGAACCGGATCGCGATATGCATGAATATTATATGCAGCGGTACTGCCATACCGGGTACGGTCAGAAATATGTGGGCCGTCCGCAGCAACCTGGTGGACATCATGTCGGACTAGGGCGTGAAGTCGAGGGGATACACAAGAATGGAACGCTTTTCCCGGTGTATCTTGCAGTCAGTGAGTATTTCGTGGGTAAGAAACGACATTTCACCGGAATTATGCGTGATATGCGCGAACACGTGAAAATCAGGCAGGATCTGGAACAGGCGCGGCGCGATGCGGAGCTGGCCAATCAAGCTAAATCTGCTTTCCTTGCCGCTATGAGCCATGAAATCCGCACACCGATGAACGGTGTGATTGGCATGATCGATGTATTGAGCCAGACCAGTCTGAGCAGTTATCAGAAAGAAATGACCGATCTCATCAGGGAATCTGCTTTTGTGTTGCTCGAGATCATCGAAGATATTCTTGATTTTTCCAAGATCGAGGCCGGTAGGCTGGAAATTGAGCAGAGGCCCATGTCTCTGGAGAGAGTGGTAGAGCGTGCATGCGGGACGCTGACTCACATGGCTGCCAGCAAGGAGGTAGAGTTGATTCTGTTTGTAGACCCGGCTCTGCCGAAAAGTGTATTGGGCGATGCATTGCGTTTGCGACAGATATTGATCAACCTGATCAACAATGCCATCAAGTTTTCCGGTGGTATGTCACGACCAGGGTGTGTCACCGTAAAAGCTGTACCGGCAGATATGGCTAATGGCGATATCGTGACTGTTTTGTTTCAGGTTATTGATAATGGTATCGGTATGGATGATGCTACCCGTGAACGCTTGTTCACACCCTTTTCCCAGGGTGATACTTCCACTACCAGACGCTTTGGCGGAACCGGCCTGGGTTTGACCATCTGCCGCCGGCTGGTTGAGCTGATGAAAGGTGATATTACTGTAGAAAGCCAGCCTGGCAAGGGCTCAACGTTTAAGGCGCGTATTCCATTCAGGATGATTCAGGGAGGGGCAATTCAGCAGGATGAGCCTGATGAAGTGGATCTTTCAGGATTGTCATGCATGGTGATGGGGAGTGAAGATGGATTGAGTCCCCAGCTGGCAACCTATCTGAAATACGCTGGTGCTGCAGTTGAACGTATAGCCGATTTGTCTGCCACACTTGAACGAATCGGACAGCTTTCGCCAGGTCAGTGGTTGCTGGTGGCAGATGCGAGTGACGGAGAGTTTCCGGTGGACGAATTACGTGCTGCATTTGGTGATCGACCTGACGGAAGTGTGGGCAACCAACTCCGGTTTGTGATCGTCAGGCGAGGACGGCGTCATCGTGGCCGTATGGAAGAGGAAGGCGTTGTGACGCTTGACGGAAATGTGCTATATCGCCGAGTCTTTCTCCATGCAGTAGCGGTTGCGGCTGGCCGGGCGAAGCTGGAGGAAGATCAGACTGCTGCTGTGGAAGTTGTCAGTAAAGTAGTGCCTTTGTCACGGGAGGAGGCGTTGCAGCAGGGCAGCCTGATCCTGGTTGCGGAAGATAACGAGATCAACCAGAAAGTTATTCGCCAGCAGCTTACTCTGCTGGGGTTTGCTGCAGATATCGTCATCAACGGGCGTGAAGCATTGCAGAGTTGGAAAAATGGAGAGTATGCGCTGATACTGACTGATCTGCATATGCCGGAAATGGATGGATACCAGTTGACGCAATCGATTCGTTCCGAAAAAACTGGTCATTATCAAATTCCGATCATTGCGCTGACGGCAAATGCACTCAAGGGTGAAGCGGAAAAATGTCGTGCACTGGGAATGGATGATTATCTGAGTAAACCGGTGCAACTGGAGCAACTCAAGTCAGTACTGGAAAAATGGTTGCCAAGGTCGAAGCAGGCGGAACAACAGGAAGAAAGAATCCTGCAACCTTCTGCCACGACTGGAAAAATGGTGGTGGATATCGATGTACTCAAATCCCTGGTCGGGAGTGATCAGGCGATCATCAATGAATTTCTGCAGGATTTTCTCCGTGATACCCGCAAGATTGCCGAGCAATTGCATAGTGCGGTAACGGGTGACCAGACAGATAAAGCAAAGTTTGCTGCACACAAGCTTAAATCTTCAGCACGTTCGATTGGGGCACTGGCTTTGGGTGAGTGGTGTGCACAAATGGAGACGGCTGCGAAGGAAGATGATGTGGAAAAACTGGTGGAGCTGTTGCCAGGTTTTGAAAAGGAGCTGACTCACGTGGAGAGCTATATCAAAAAAGTATTGGCACAGCCTGATGTCGAGGCACAAAAGGATGAAATATGAAAATTCATGAATATCAGGCTAAAGCGATTCTCGGCCGTTACGGGGTGAGTGTGCCAGCCGGGATTGCCTGTTTCAGCGTGGAGGAAGCGGTATTGGCTGCCGAGAAGCTGGGTGGAAACAAATGGGTGGTTAAAGCACAGATTTACGCTGGCGGACGCGGTAAGGGCGGCGGGGTGAAGCTGGCAAAATCCATTGCGGAAGTCCAGCAGTTTGCTGAAGCCATGCTGTTTGCTCCGCTGGTAACGCACCAGACCGGCCCGCAAGGCCGAATCGTACACCGACTGTATATCGAACAGGGAGTCGACATCAGCCATGAGTATTACTTGGCACTGGTGGTAGATCGTACTTCACAGTGCGTGAGTTTGATCGCGAGTGATGCCGGGGGGATGGATATCGAACAGGTTGCAGCGGATTCGCCGGAAAAAATACATAAAATTCAGATCGATCCGCTTGCGGGATTGAATCTTCGGGATGCTGAGAGAGTCGTGCGTGAGATCGATTTGCCCGAATCGTGTCAGTCGGCTGCGATAACCATGCTGGATACCCTGTATCGGGCATTCGATGAAAATGATGCTTCGTTGCTCGAAATCAATCCGCTGATTGTCACGCCGGATGATCATCTGATTGCACTGGATGCCAAAATGAATTTTGATGACAATGCCCTGTTTCGTCATCCTGAAATCGTTGCCTTGCGGGATCCGGATGAAGATGATCCGCTCGAGGCAGAAGCGTCGCAGCACGGGCTTTCTTATATTCCACTGGATGGCGATATTGCCTGTCTGGTCAATGGAGCCGGTCTGGCGATGGCCACCATGGACATCATCAAACTTTATGGTGGCAATCCGGCTAATTTTCTGGATGTGGGGGGTGGAGCAACCGTAGAGAAAGTGACCGAAGCATTCAAGCTGATGCTGAGAAACCCCGGTTTGCAGGCAATACTGGTCAATATTTTTGGCGGGATTATGCGTTGTGATGTGATCGCTGAAGGAGTGGTATCGGCAGCGCGTGAGGTGAAACTGACTGTTCCATTGATTGTTCGACTGGAGGGGACCAACGTGGAGCTGGGAAAAAAGATTCTGGCAGATTCAGGATTAACGATCATTTCTGCCAGCAACATGGCTGATGCTGCCAGAAAGGCGGTTGATGCAGCTGCTCGGCATCGTACTGAAACTGCAACCAGGAGGGCATGATTGTGGCAATACTGATCGATCGTCATACGCGCGTCATTACACAAGGGATTACCGGTAAAACCGGACAGTTCCATACGCGCCAGTGTCGTGAATACGCCTATGGCAGAGATTGTTTCGTGGCGGGAGTCAATCCCAAAAAGGCAGGAGAGGAGCTTGAAGGTATTCCGGTATTTGCAACGGTGGAAGAGGCAAAGAGGAAGACAGGTGCTACCGTATCAGTGATTTATGTACCTCCTGCTTATGCATCTGCAGCGATCGATGAAGCAGTGGAAGCCGAGCTGGATTTAGTGGTTTGTATTACTGAGGGTATTCCTGTTCGGGATATGTTGAGGACACGAGCTCGTATGCGTGGAAAAAAAACATTGTTGATCGGGCCCAATTGCCCGGGGATCATAACACCGGATGAATTGAAAATCGGTATCATGCCAGGCGCTATCCATCAGCAAGGTAGAATCGGAGTGGTTTCAAGATCAGGTACGTTGACTTATGAGGCAGTAGCCCAACTGAGTGAGCTGGGATTGGGGCAGTCTACCTGCATCGGTATCGGCGGTGATCCCATCAATGGTCTCAAACATATCGATGTCCTGAAGTTGTTCAATGAGGATAGGGAGACGGATGCAGTGCTGATGGTGGGTGAAATCGGTGGCACTGATGAAGAAGAATGCGCTCGCTGGGTCAAGGAGCACATGAAGAAGCCGGTGGTTGGTTTCATTGCTGGTGTAACAGCGCCTCCTGGTAAACGGATGGGGCATGCCGGTGCAATTATTGCTGGTGGTAAAGGAACAGCACAGGAAAAAATTGAGGTGATGGAGACATGTGGGATTCGTGTGACACATAACCCGGCTGAAATGGGCAAGCTGCTGAAATCGGTGATATAGCGGAAGGAAATATAATGAGTGAAAAAGGAGCAAAAAATGCTGCGAGTTAATGTTGTCATGGTAATGATTGCTTTGCTGGCAGGCTGTACGATGGTGAAACGCCCGTTGCCTGGTCCTGCGCAACCAGCTCCGGATCCTGTCGTTCAGCAAAGGCCACCCGGGCCATTGCCTCCCAGTACACGGCCAGCCTACAACCTTGCCGGTTATCCCAAAGCAGCTCAGGAGGGGTATGTAGATGGTTGTGAGACAGCAAAACAGTCGGCTTACGGATTCAAGGATAAAAAGCGTTATGCTGCCGATACGCAGTATCAGATGGGCTGGAATGATGGATTTTCCATCTGTCGCAGTAAGCGCCAATAAAATTAAACTGCTTTGCCGGATGCGATGAAAAGTTTTCTGAAAATAGCGTGCTTACTGTGGGGTGTATTGATTTTTCCGGCTTACGCTGTTGATTTGCCGGATACGGTCAGGCAGGCGCTGAAAAAGGCAGGTATTCCCGAATCGGCTGTTGGTATTTATGTAAGAGAAGTTGGCGCTGACCGGCCGCTGCTATCGGTCAATGCAGATGTCCCAATGAATCCGGCATCTGTCATGAAGATCGTAACGACGTATGCCGGGTTAGAAATGCTTGGGCCATCCTATACATGGCGCACCGAGGTCTATGCAAACGGTAATCTGGAAAATGGCAGATTGCAAGGTGATTTGATTATCAAGGGGTATGGTGACCCCAGTCTCAATCTGGAAAATTTTTGGCTGTTGCTGCGCCAGATTCGTCAGGCCGGGTTGCGGGACATCAGCGGCGATCTGGTGCTGGATTACGGCTATTATGGTTTCCCGGTAGAGGATCCAGGTGCTTTTGATGGCAAACGCTATAAAACTTATAACGTTGCTCCGGAAGCATTATTGGTGAATTATCGTACTTCAACGCTACATTTGTTTCCCGAACCACAGTATGGCAGAGTTCGAGTGATCGCTGATCCGGATGGCCAATTCCTGAATGTACAAAACCATTTAAAACTGACTCAGAAAAAATGTGGTGTGGGTGGAGTACAGGTAAACATTCGTGATGATATCCCGCAACAAGGGCATGTAACAGTGGCACTTGAAGGTGATTATTCGGTTCATTGCGGTCCGGCCGTCTATTACCTAAGTTTACATGAGAGCACTGCGTATATTGATCAACTGTTTACCGGATTGTGGAAACAATTGGGTGGTACATTCAGTGGTAGAGTGCAGCGGGGAGCGGTGCCAAAAACATTGCATCCGATTAGTGTTTATCAATCTCCGCCATTGGCCGAAGTTATTCGTGGCATAAACAAATTCAGTAACAATGTGGCAGCAAAACAATTGTTTTTATCATTGGGGGAAGCTCAATCGAAGGGCAACGGATTTGTTTCGCCAGATCTTGCTCGTGCCGGAATACGACAGTGGCTGTTATCAAAGAACATGAATTTTCCGGAGCTGGTGCTGGAAAATGGCTCAGGATTGTCGCGTAAAGAACGCATCAGTACTCGTCATTTGAATGATCTGCTGAATGCGGCTTATTTTGCACCCACGATGCCAGAGTTCATAGCTTCCCTGGCAATAGTCGGAGTAGACGGTACGGCTCAGAAACGTCTGAAGAAATCTGTCGTCGCCAGAAAAGCACATATCAAAACAGGTACTTTGAAAGATGTTTCAGCAATTGCCGGGTATGTGTTGAACCACAAAAAAAGACGTTATGCAGTAGCATTTACGGTGAACCACCCAAGGTCAGGTGAAGCAAGAGCAGCTATGGATGCGCTTCTGGAGTGGCTATACATAAGAATATGAAGCCGGAAATAGGAATAAGAGACTCTTATAGTAAAGAAACTGGATAATAAATTACAGTACAGGCAGTGGTAGTTTTTATACTGGTAACGCGGCTATAGAAAAATAGATCTAATAAAATCACATGGTTATGGATTTCTTTAGATTGCAGTGAATAAACCTATGCAAAATCGCTTGACTCAGTCAGTTTGTTCTATATAATGCGCATCTCTATCGCGATGACATCAGTCAAAGCAAAGTTCTTTAAAAATCAAATAACCAATAAGTGTGGACGCTTGGCAATACAAGTTGCAAAGCTCAGGAAATCTGAGTAAAAGTTACAAACGTCTGCATATATCTGTAATCAGATAGAAGCAAGATGAGAAAGAGATAAAACTGAAGAGTTTGATCCTGGCTCAGATTGAACGCTGGCGGCATGCTTTACACATGCAAGTCGAACGGCAGCGGGGGCTTCGGCCTGCCGGCGAGTGGCGAACGGGTGAGTAATGCATCGGAACGTACCCAATCGTGGGGGATAACTACGCGAAAGCGTAGCTAATACCGCATACGCCCTGAGGGGGAAAGCGGGGGATCTTCGGACCTCGTGCGATTGGAGCGGCCGATGTCGGATTAGCTAGTTGGTGGGGTAAAGGCCTACCAAGGCGACG
>OBJA01002045.1_pt1 | contig 12404 bp, 12 predicted proteins | sample 1519751 | NCBI WGS metagenome assembly OBJA01 (sample SAMEA3881238, study PRJEB22517) | soil metagenome | biome: lake sediment; feature: soda lake sediment; material: sediment, water from around vicinity | place: India | collected 2013-12-23 | depth 3 m
CCCTTAAGGGAGAGGGGATAAAACGGTATCTACGGAAGATTGGTAATAATCAGTAAAACTCTTTTCAATACTCCGTTAGCCGGTTTTCCCTTTTTATTGAGGGTTCCTGATCCCTGCTCCTTTCTCCGTGTGCCAACTCATGTTATAAAGTCACATATTTTGTTCATAAATTCTGCGCTGCCCGGGGTCGCATGATGCGTCTGTTTTCCAGATTTCTCAACAGATTGAAAATTCGCTGGAAAATGCTGGTGATTATTGTGCCGCTGATCATCGTGCCGATTTTTCTTTTAGGGGCAATTATCGGCTATGTTGCTACGCGTCAGGCCTATGAAGGACTGTCCGAAGTCAGCCGCGCCGACCTTGATCACATGGCCAGCTTTACCCTCGACCTGCTGGAAAACCACCATCGCCAGTTTGAAGTGTATCGGGATGACAAGAAAAAAATTGTCGAACAGGAGATGAAAAGTCTTGTTGAGCTGGCTTTCGGCATTATCAACGAGCAGCAACGGCGTCAGCACATCGGCCAGATCGATTCGATGACGGCGAAACAGACGGTGCGTAACAGCTTTAAACAGGTGAGTATCGGCACCAGTGGTTATCTGTTTGCTATGACCGGGAGCGGGATATTGACGGTGCATCCGGCCCGTGAGGGAGAGGATATCAGCGACTCACGGGATGAAGATGGCTGGTTGTTTATTCGTGATATGAAACAGCGTGCTCTTGCGGCGGAGCCGGGGGATGTTTTGTACACCATCTATCCCTGGTACAATGAATTACTTGGTGATCGGTGGCCACGGCGCAAGATTGTCGCTTTTCGCTATTGTCACGCCTGGGACTGGATTATTGCCGCCGGGGGCTATCTTGATGAAACCTACGATGATCCCAACTTTGAGATGACGGCCCGGGCACTGCTCGGGGCACAGATCAAAAGCAAAAAAGTTGGCCGGACCGGCTATATCTACTGTATGACCGGTGCCGGAACCCTGACCATTCATCCCGACACCGAAGGCGAAAACCTCCTGCAGGTCACGGATGCCGATGGCCGGGCTTTTATCGCTGAAATGACCCGCAATCGTGATGGCTGGATCCGTTACCCCTGGCGTGGCCCCGAGGATAAGAAAGCGCGGATGAAGATTGTCCGTTACCGCTATTTTGAACCCTGGGACTGGATTGTTGCCGTCGGCAGCTATGAGGATGAGTTTTATCAGACAGCCAACGACCTCAAGTGGCGCATTGCCATGCACGTTCTGCTGCTGCCGCTGATGATCGGTATCGTTGCTACGGCATTGCTGGCGATGGCCGCCAAGGTGCTGACCGATCCGATTCAGCGCATGATCATTGTCATCCGCAAGGTGCGACAAGGACGGCTGGACGAGCAGATGCCGGTAGAAAGTCAGGACGAGCTTGGCGAATTGGCCATTGCCTTCAACCGCATGACGCGAATGCTGCGCAAAAACAAGGAAATGGAAGCAGCCTTGGCCCAGCAGGGGAAAATGGCTTCCCTGGGGGTCCTTTCCTCCGGTGTTGCCCACGAAATCAACAACCCCCTGGGGGTGATCCTGGGTTATGCCGGTTATCTGGAAAAAAAGATTCCGGCAGATGATCCCAATTACAATTACATTCATGAAATCAAAAGAGAGAGCAAGCGCTGTAAAAAAATAGTTCAGGATCTTCTCAGTTATTCCCGGACCCCCAAGCCGGTACTGGAACCGACCGATATCAATCGTTTGCTGCGCCAGATTATCGATTTTGCCGGCAACCATATTGACATGAATCATGTCGAGATCATTCAGGACTTTGCCGATGATCTGCCGATGATTGCGGCTGATGGCGATCAGTTGCGTCAGGTTGCCATCAATCTGCTGTTGAATGCCGGGGCTGCTTCGCAACCGGGGGGGCAAATCAGGGTGTTGACCGCTCTGGAAGACAATCAATATATCCGGATTGAATTTGTCGATCAGGGAGAGGGCATTAAAGAAGGAGATCTCGATAAAATCTTTGAACCGTTTTTTACTACCAAGGCTCGCGGTACCGGGCTGGGGTTGGCAATAACCAAACAGATTATCGACATGCACCAGGGGCAGGTTGCCATCGATTCGGTGCTAGGTGCGGGTACGCGAGTGATCATCCGATTGCCGCTGGTACGCGAGGAATACTGAGATTTAGAAAACCAAGATGTCCACGGAAAACACGGAAAGACACGGAACATACGAACAACATCAAAAAGCCCTAAAGGTTTTAAGTATTTGAACTTCCGTGTTTGTTCTGTGCCTTCCGTGTATCAAAAAACTGTTTTTAATGGTGGTATGCTATGTCAGGGGAATGAAGAATGACCGCGAAACAGATCATGATCATTGATAATGAGGAAGGGCTGTGCCGGATGATGGCTGCCGTGCTGATGGACGACGGTCATGCGGTTCGCACCTTTACCGACCCTCTTGATGCGGTGGAACAATTTCGCCCCGGTGTCTGGGACCTGGTGATCAGCGACATCAAAATGCCGGGAATCGACGGTCTTGAGGTTTTGCAGCGGATCAAAGCCAAGGAAGCGGATATACCGGTTATTATGATTACCGCTTTTGCGACCGTCGATATGTCGATCCAGGCTTTGCGTAAAGGGGCCTATGACATGCTGACCAAGCCTTTTGAACCGGATGAACTGTTGTTCCGGGTTGGTAACGCGTTGAAACACAATCAACTGATTTCCGAGAACGAGAAGTTGCGTCAGGAGCTCGCCGGTAAATTCAATTTTGACAAAATTATCGGTACTTCCACGATTCTTCAGCAGTTGCTCGACAAGGTGAAAAAAGTGGCGGTTCGAGACACGTCGGCACTTATTACCGGAGAATCAGGAACCGGCAAAGAGCTGATCGCTCAGGCAATTCATTACAATTCGCCCCGCAAGGACAAGCCCTTTATCGCTATCAACTGCGGCGCAATTCCCGATTCTGTAATGGAGAGTGAGCTGTTCGGCCACAAAAAAGGGGCCTTTACCGGTGCGGATGCTGATAAACAGGGCTTGCTGAAGGCCGCCGATGGCGGCACCTTGTTCCTTGATGAAATCGGCAATTTGCCCCTGAATGTGCAAAAAACCCTGCTGAGATTTCTGCAGGAACAGGAATTTCGGCGAATTGGTGACACGACGCCGACTCGGGTTGACGTCAGGCTGATTTCCGCTACCAATTCCGATCTGGAAAAAGAAGTTGAGAAGGGGACCTTTCGCGAGGATTTGTTCTATCGTCTTAATGTAATCAACCTGCACCTGCCGCCCTTGCGCCAGCGCAAGCCCGATATTTTGCTCTTGGCAGCTTATTTTATCCGCGAACAGAATCGCAAATTCGGCACCAGTATCAGCGGCCTTGCGCCGGAAGCCCAGGAGGCGGCAACCAGCTATGACTGGCCCGGCAACATCCGCCAGTTGAAGAATGTCATCGAGGCCTGCATTACCATTGAGGCTGAAAATCAGATCAGCCTGTCAACCTTGTCTCAGTTTATCGACACGGAGGACATGTCTTCACCCCGTGGTGAGGATTACAACAACGCTCTGGCCCGTTTTGAAATAGACTATCTGCGTCAGTTGCTGATTGCTTCAGGAGGAAACATCGATGAGGCCGCCGGTAAAGCAGGGATGAACATGGCGACGATCTATCGAAAAATGAAAAAATACGGGTTACGCAAAGACGATCTGCTCGGTGACAGGGAATGAAAAGGAAGCTTGTCTGAAACTGAACAGGTCAAAAAAGGAAACACCGACCGGCTTCATAATCCACAAACCCAGCATGCTGATAATCAATACGGCCATGACCCAATTGAGGATCTGGGTACGCAATGCCCAGTCAGGTTCGGGGCGGGATTTGCCTTTTTTTTCCTCGTTGTCTTTGTTGATTCGGCTACGGGCCATGCCGCGCAGCAGTCGTCCGGATGAGAGAAAAATTAACGCGGAAACGATGAACTGGGGCATGACATCGGTGCCGACAACGCCTGTGGCAACCAGTACGGCATAATAAGCCAGGGCGACCAATCCCAGGAGTGTCATCTGTTGTGCAGGACTCATTCTACCCCGTATTCTGACAGGTCTGAACCTGCCCATGGCCGAAAAAGCGGTGACAACAAAGTAGCGCTATTTGAGAAAAATAGCCTAAAAAACCGATTTAGACAAGGATGTCACTTGGGTTCTTCTTCCGGCAGGTCGTCCCAATGGCCGAGGGGAAGAACAATTTGTCCCTTGCGTTGATTCAGTGTTTGGGCGATGGCAATGTAGCAGGCCGTCAGCGAGGCAACAAGACCGCATAGGCAGCCGAGCAGCAGGAATATCTGATCGTCCCTGAGATGATTCATAGACAGGGCCAGCAACGAACACATGACAGCAGCATACAGAGTTTGAACTGCGAGGCTGCGGCGAAAGCTGCCCAGGAACAGGACGGCGGCAAACAGTGCCCACAAACTCAAATAGGAGAACATGGTCACGGCATTGGGGTGGCGACCGATTCCGAGTTCAGGAAAAACCTCATAGCTGATCAGCGACAGCCAGAACAGTCCGAAAGGGAGCAGCGTTGCCGCATCTCTGGGGCGGCCTTGCTGGTGGCTGCGCAGGCCGCAGGACAGTTGGATGACAGCGGCACATAACAGAACAATGCCGGTCAGCAGCGCCGGAGGCCGATAGGCTTCAACCAGGCTGACCAGATAAATCAGCAGGGATACGGCCAGCGCCATGAGCGCCGGTGCCGGGAGTTCTTGCTCGAATGATTGAGATGATGGCACCGCCATGTCAACTCCTGTTACAGAAAGGCAGCCACCCGGCGGGTGGCTGCCTTTTGTCACCATAAATCAATCCCGTACTTTTTCCAGTACCAGATCTTCCTCTTCGGTAAAAACAGGTGCAGTGACTGGAACTGCGGCCTTTTGCGGGCGCAATGACATGGCCATCATGGCACCGACAAGCAGCAGGATTCCGGAAACCATGAAGGAGCTTTCCATGCCACCGTATTTGGCACTGAGAATGGCCGATGCTTTTACCAGGACAAAAGCTCCAATACCCCAGGAGGAGAACAGAATGCCGTAGTTCATGCCATAGTTTTTGGCACCCCAGTAATCCTTGGCAAAAGAAGGAAACAGGGACAGGTTTGAGCCGTAGTTGAAGCCAATGAAGGTTGCCAGCAGGGTCACCAGTACCGCCCCGGAACCGGTTCCGGAAACCACCGGAATAGCGGCGAACATCAGGACGGCCTGGAGGGCCAGCATCAGGGTCAGGGTGGTGGCACGACCAAGTTTGTCCGACAGGATTCCAGCCACAATTCGCCCCGCAGCGTTGCCGATAGCCATTACGGCGACAGCGATAAACGCCAGCTCGCCCATGCTCTGTTTGGCAATTCCGGCGATACTGCCGATGACCATGAGACCGGCGCCGGCACCAATGAAAAAGGTCAGCCACAAGGTGTAAAACCGTCCTTCTTTGAGCATCTGCACCGGACCGACGTCAAACGTGGGCGCTGAAGGAGTTGTTTTTACGGCATTGCCGGAGGTTGTCTTTGTGGTTGCCGAAAAGCCGGCAGGAGGATTGGAAAGAAACATCGACATGCCGCAGACGGAAATAATAAATGCGATACCCAGGATCATCATGGTGCTGTGCAGGCCATAGTGACCCAACAGATACTGGCACAAGGGTGCCAGATATACCGGAGCAATACCAAAACCGGAAACAACGATTCCGGCAATGAGTCCGGTTTTGGCCGGGGAAAACCATTTCAGCGCCGGAGGGGTCGCAGCGGAATAGCCGAAGCCGATGCCGAGCCCGGCCAGAACACCGAAGCCCAACACCCATCCCCAATAGCTGGATGACATGGCGCAGACAATAAAACCGGCACCAACCAGCAGACCACCGAGCATGGCGGTCAGTCGGGGACCGACCTTGTCCTGCATCTTGCCACCAATAATCATGGAAAATGCAAAAGCCAGACAGGCAGTAGCATAGGGGTCGCCGGATCCGGCGAACAGCTTGTCAATTTCACCTTTGAGCATACTGTAGGCATAGAGTATTCCCAGGGCCAGGTTGATGCCGAGACCGGCAAAAACTACTTGCAGGCCACGATTTTTGATGGTGTCTGATTGCGGCACTTTTTTCTCCTCCTGAATTGATAAGTTGAACGGTTGAATAGACATTGCACGGTTGAGGCGATGGAACAGGGGCCATTTGTTGTCAAATTTAATGCTGAGGGGAGCGCGGACTATGCCTCCGGCGGTCGGGATCGTATCCGCTTGCGGCAGTAACGCCGGCGGCACTTGTTCGACAGGCATGGACTGTCCTGCCTGCGCCAGGACCTCCGGATAGCGTTCTGTCAGGCTGGGAAACTTTTCACACTCGCGATATCTGCTCGAACAGAAATGAGACATGGCAACAACGTCATAGGGCGAAATGTAGTCTTCACCGACGTCACAGAATTTTTTGTCTTGATCGAAGTAAGGGCAGATTGCCATGGCACTTCTCCTTGCGAAGGTTTGAATGCTCTGTCGTTATGGCAAGCCGTGTGCCAAGTTCTGCGGTGAAAAAGGCGTTTAATTTCAGCATGATGGACGTTCAAGGTGCAGGCCGTGAAATGCTGTTACGCAGGCGTTTTTTGCAGATCTGCAACTTATCGCTCTGTTATTTTTTGTGTTTTGCCGCTCTGGCGAAAAAGAGGTTTCATTTGTAACTAGCTGAAAGTTAGAACGATTTTTTATAATATGAGCTTGTTGTGCCCGTGTTCAGAACGCTGGTTTGCATTTGTGAAATGTTGAGGCCTGTTTTTTGCAAAAATGCAAAAAATACGGCTCTGGTCACAGGGACAACATTTGCGTACACTGTGGATCCATGTTCTTGCATTTATAAGGAGGTTTGATCATGCCGAAGCTTGACCAGATCATGACCCGTGGGGGTGACAAGGGGCAGACCAGTCTCGTCGATGGGACGCGGGTATCAAAAGCCTCGCAGAGGGTCAAAACCTACGGCACCATTGATGAGCTGAATTCGGTACTGGGATTGGTTCGCTGTGAAGATCTGCCGCCGGGGATCAAGGACAAGCTGTTGCAGTTGCAGAACGAGCTATTCAACCTGGGTGGAGAGTTAGCCACTCCGGTCGGCAGCGAACTGGCAGCAAGGATACCCAATGTTCATCAGGGGCAGATCGATTGTCTTGAAGCGTGGCTTGCGGAAGATCGAGACAAGCTGATTCCGGCACAAAACTTTGTCTTGCCAGGGGGGACGCGGGCCGCGTCCCTGTTCCATCTGGCCCGGACCGTAACCCGCCGCTGTGAACGTGAGCTGGTCTGTCTGGCTGAGTTGGAAGAGATCAATCCCTTCTGCCTGGGTTTTCTTAATCGTTTGTCTGACCTCTGTTTTGTCTGGGCGCGGTTGTGCAATGATGGTGGCAAGGCGGATATTTTCTGGCAGCCGGGAGAACATCGCTGATATGGGCGTGTGCCAACGGCAAGGGACAAATTGACGAAAAGGAACCGGGATAGTGAAGCAGCACAACAATAACGACATTTCTTCTGATGAACCCGTATTGCCGCGTCTGCTGGCAACCAACGCTCTGGCCGCCAATCTGGAAAAGCACATGACCCTGAACAAGATGGCGGACTCCAAGGCAGCAATGATCATGACTGCGGCGTCCATTATTATCACCATTACCCTGACTCAATACGACCGGCTTGCACTGATCACTATTTTACTGCTGGCGATTTCCGGTTTGATGGCGGTGATTTTTTCCATCCTGGCCATTATTCCTCCTATTCATGTTACTGATCGTACCAATCTGTTCTATTTCCGCTCGTACAGCGAACTGTCGGAAGAGGAGTTCAAACGCCAGTTTTTGGCGGCGATCGCTGATCGTGACAAACTCTACGATGCCTACCTGCATGAGATCTATTACCTTGGTCGCCACCGCCTGACGCGCAAATATGCCCTGATTCGCAACGGCCTGTGGACATTGCTGATCGGTCTGGTCTGCGCGACAGTATCGGCTTTGCTGGTCCAGTTGTTATGAATCTGGTGTTGCTGGAGGATGACGACTTCATCGACGATGCCCAGGTGAGCTTGAGCGGTCGCCGTCTTGAGCACATCGTCAGGGTTCTGGGCAAAGGCCGTGGCGAGAGCCTGCGTGTCGGGTGGATGAACGGTCTGATGGGGGAGGGACAGGTCATTACGCTAACGGAAAAGGCCATTGTTCTTGATGTTGATCTGTCGGAGCCGCCACCGGAACCGTTGGCGGTTACACTGATTCTGGCGTTACCGCGACCGAAAATGCTGCGGCGGGTATTGCGTGGTGTCAGTAGTATGGGAGTGAAGGCCATCCACCTGATCAACAGTTATCGGGTGGAAAAAAGCTACTGGAGCAGCCCGTTGCTGCGGCCCGACGAGATCAGGGAGCAATTGATTCTTGGCCTGGAACAAGGGCGCGATACCTTGTTGCCGCAGGTTGCCTTGTGGCCGCGTTTTCGCCCTTTTGTTGAAGATGAGTTGCCGGCAATCTGTGCCGCGACAACCAATCTTGTTGCCCATCCGACCGGAAACAGCGCCTTTCCCCACCAGCCTCAGGTTCCCGCCTGTCTGGCCGTCGGTCCCGAAGGTGGGTTCATCCCTTACGAGGTTGACAGGCTCAAGGAGCTTGATTTCAGCCCTGTTTGTTTTGGGGAACGAATTCTGGGGGTGGAGACGGCGGTACCCGCCCTGCTGTCGCGTTTTATCGCTGGAATAACGTCATGACATTGAAAGACTGGGGCTGGTCAACAGCCGTTGAAAAGGCCTTTGCTCCCTGGAACGATGCGCAGCATATTCCGGCGCGAGTTATCCGTGGAGAGAAGAATTTTTTTCGGGTGATCTCGTCGCAGGGCGAGCTGACCGTACGCTTTGCCGGCAAAATTCGCCATCGGGCCGGAGGACGACCGGATCTGCCCGTCGTTGGTGATTGGGTCGTGGTTGTGCCGCAACCCCAACAGCGCGGAACCATCGTTGCTTTGCTTGAACGCCGCAACTCATTTTCGCGAAATCTGCCGGGACGGCGCAAAGGCAAGGAACAGCGTACCGAGGAGCAGGTGATTGCCGCCAATATCGATCTGGTCATTATTGTCTGTGGTCTTGATCAGGATTATAACCTGCGTCGTATCGAACGTTATCTGACCCTGGTCAGCAGCAGTGGTGCCGATGCCTTGCTGATTCTCAACAAGGCAGACCTTCATCCGGAGCCGCAGACCTGTGTTGCGGAAGTTAAAACCATTGCCGGTAATACTCCGATCCTTCTGTGTTCGGCATTGGAGCCGTTACAGTTGCTCCCCTTGCAGGACTATATGAAAGAGGGGCAAACCGTCGCCCTGCTTGGTTCCTCCGGCGTCGGAAAATCAACCATTGTCAATGCCCTGCTGGGAGAAGAGCGTCAGAAAGTTGCGGCGGTCAGTAGCGCCGACGGCAAAGGCCGCCATACCACGACCCATCGGGAGATGTTTGTGTTGCCGCAGGGCGGAATTCTGATGGATAACCCGGGAATGCGAGAGTTGCACCTGTGGGGAGAGGGTGTTGATCTGGAAGAGTCTTTTGCCGATATCGAGGCCCTGGCACGGAGCTGCCGCTTTCGCGATTGCAGTCACACCTGTGAGCCGGGCTGTGCTGTGCAGGAAGCGGCGGCCACAGGTGTTCTGGATGGTGATCGGCTTGCCAACTATCACAAGCTGAAAACAGAGCTTGAGGCGTTGCAGCGGCCCAGGCCGTAAACCCTCGACAAAGGGCTCAGAGCTGTCCTTTTTTTTCCTCGACACTGCGGATTTTATCCATCATGGTTTGTTCCCGATCTACCCGGGTGCCGAGTTTGATAGTGGTACTGATGCGCGGTGCCCCGGCAGCGTGGATTTCCTCATGGCAGCGTTTGATCGCTGCAAACACCTGATTGTACTCACCCTCAATATTGGTGCCGTAGGCATGCAGGTTGATTTTCAGACCGGCTTCTTCAAGAATGCTCTGACAGCGGGCGACATAGCTTGATACGGAAGTGCCTACGCCCAGAGGGACCACACACAAGTCAACAATAACATTCATTATTTTTCTCCTGACGGATAGATTGCTGTGGTTTTTCCCGGTCGGCAGGTTCGGGCGAAAAAGTCAGGAACCTTGACCGGCACCGGAAAAGCGCCCCCTGCATAGCGAAAAAACCCCACTGATATAAAGAAATCTGATATATTCGGCAGTTCAAAGTCAAGTAAGTAGCCTGTGAAGAGGTTCAGGCTTCATATTCATCAACCCTAGCATAACAAAAAGAGGTACCGATGCAGAACTGGGGACAAGGTCCTTCCGGGGAAGACCTGGAGAAAAAGGTCATAGAAATGACCAATCGATTCAAGGAAAAAATGCAACTTGATCCTAAAAAGAGCAGTAAGCCGATTATCCTGGTGGTAGCGGTGCTGATCATCATTGTCGGGGTTTACAGCAGCATGTACGAAGTCAACACTGAAGAAACCGGTGTTGTGCTGCGCTTTGGCAAGTTCGCCAGCTATTCCAATCCGGGCCTGCACTTCAAGCTGCCCTTCGGTGTTGATCAGGTCTATCTGGTTCCTACCGGCCGAGTGCTCAAGGAGGAATTCGGTTTCCGTTCCGTGGAACCGGGGGTTCGACCGACCTTGTCACAGCGGGCTCTGGAAGAGGAATCTCTGGCGCTGACCGGCGATCTTAATGTCAGTGACGTCAAGTGGATCGTTCAGTACCAGATTCGTGATCCGTACAAATATGTGTTCAAAATTCAGGATCCGATCGGTACCGTTCGCGACCTTTCTGAAGCCATGGTGCGACGGGCCGTCGGTAATGCCACAGTTACTGAAGTTCTGACGACGGAACGGGTGTCTCTGGCCGCCGAAGTTGAGCGCAGCCTGCAGGAAACCCTTGATTACTACGATGTCGGCATCCGCGTTGTTACTGTCCGCTTCCAGGACGTGACCCCGCCGGATCCGGTTAAGGGGGCCTTCAATGATGTTAACGAGGCCGAGCAGCAGAAAGAGAGTTTGATCCTCCAGGCTCGCGCTCAGTACAATCAGGAAGTTCCACGCGCCCGTGGTGAAGCCAGACGGGCGTTGCAGGAAGCGGAAGGTTATGCTGTGGAACGGATCAACCGTGCTCGAGGTGAAACCAATCGTTTTACCGCCCTGCTGTCAGAATATCAGCGTGCGCCGGAAGTGACGCGTCAGCGCATTTTTATTGAAACCATGGAATCCGTCCTTCCGCAGATGGACGAAATCTACATCATGGATGATATCAACGGCGGCGCTCTGCCCTTGTTGCCGTTGCGTAAAACGATGGAAGGAGCGCGTCGATGAAAAACGGATTTATCGTTGTTATCGTCCTGGCGGTTTTACTGATCGGTCAGGACAGTTTCTATACTGTTAACGAAGCTGAGCAGGTGGTGGTTACCCAGTTTGGTGCCCCGGTGAGTACCGTATATGAAGCCGGTCTGCATTTTAAACTTCCCTTTGTTCAGAAAGTCAGTCGTTTTGAAAGCCGGATTCTGAACTGGGATGGATCTCCCAACCAGATTCCAACCAAGGATATGCGTTTTATCTGGGTGGACACCACGGCCCGCTGGCGCATTTCCGACCCCCTCGAGTTTTACCGAACAGTTGCCAATATTCGCGGTGGTCTTAGTCGCCTCGACAACATTATTGACTCGGTGGTGCGCGATGCCGTTTCCAGCCACCTGCTGGCCGAGTTGGTGCGTGGCAGCGATTTTCAGGCCGATGCCGATGAAGCTTTCGAGGTTGATGGTCGTGAAATTACCATTGATGAAATGACCGGTCGTGAAACCATCCTTCGGGGAGTTCTCGAGCGTGCCAGTGCCAGTACTCCGGCCTACGGTATCGAGCTCATCGACGTGCAGATCAAGCGTATCAACTATGTTGAACAGGTTCGTCAGCGGGTTTACGAACGGATGATCAATGAACGGAATCAGGTGGCGTCCCGCTATCGCTCCGAAGGTGAAGGGGAACGCGCCAATATTCTTGGTGAAATGGAATTGGAACTGCAGCGGATTCGCTCCGATGCCCACCGTCAGGTGCTGCAGACTCGTGGTGATGCCGATGCCCAGGCGGCGGCCATTTATGCCCAGGCTTATTCGCAAAACCCCGAACTCTACGCCTTTTTGCGTACCATGGAATCTTACCAGAAAACTTTGACCAAAAACGGTAAACTGGTGATTTCGGCTGATTCTGACTACTATAAGTATCTGCGTTCGCGCGAGTAGCCGATATCCGTCCGGAATCGGCATTGAGTCGATCCGGAGTTTTTATCCTAGTGCCCTGTAACTTATAAAATGTCGCAAAATTGCGCCGGATTTTGGCGGGTCACAACGCAGTTGACGCGTCAAAAAACAAGCAAGATGCGAAAGATTATGGGT
>OBJA01002047.1_pt1 | contig 12398 bp, 9 predicted proteins | sample 1519751 | NCBI WGS metagenome assembly OBJA01 (sample SAMEA3881238, study PRJEB22517) | soil metagenome | biome: lake sediment; feature: soda lake sediment; material: sediment, water from around vicinity | place: India | collected 2013-12-23 | depth 3 m
ATAAGGGATAAATGATGTTGGTAACCTGAAACTCTCGATGAGACTCATAGAAGATAATCGGAATACGTTCATAAATAGGTCTTTGAAAAGCTTCCTGCAGATAGAAATAGCACTCCTCTGAAATCAAAGCGGCTATTTGGCCAAAAGAATCTGCCCCTTTTGGATAGTAGATATCAAAGTGGATGGTTTCGATTACAGACCATTCACTTTTTTCGACATGGACTTTATTTTTACCAAAAGTGTATGCAACAGCATTTAATGTTATAAGAAAACAAATGATAAATGTCAGTAACAATCTTTTAAACATTTATAATACCTCTTTCATAGATATACGGAGCGGATAGTATGACAGCGGGCATTTTAAGCAATAAACAGCAGGTAAAACATATCAAAAAAAACGTATCCGGAAATACCTGCCGGGGTTATTTCTAATATCTTTCAAGAGTGAGTCTGCATGTGCGGTGCTTCTGACCAGCGATTCATACAATGTGTCGTCTCCCATAAGCTTATACAACGTGCCCTCTCTGTTATCAATAAGTTCAGAAAGAAGTTCTAAAGAAGCCAGTGCTTTATCAAACTCTTGAAGAGTGAAATCTATGGACTCGAAAGCCTTAGAAGCAGATACAATGGTCTCGTTCAGCGGTTGTCTGTTTTCATGAAGCATTGAAGAAAGCGTTTTTGCTGTATCATTCACTGATACGATCGTCTCATTTATAGTATCAAAGTTATCACTAAAAATACTATCAACCTTTTCAACGACATTGTCGATTAAAACTAACATCTCACGAACAGTACCGAGCCACTCTTCTTGCTCTGCAAGTTTAATAATAAACCGGTTCATGTTGCCGATCACATCATCAATTTTAGGTACTAATGAAGAAATACCGGTGAGACTTTCACCCTTGGCTATGTAATCAGCATCAGGATAGAGGTCAAGAATGCCCGGAATAATATCTAGTTGACGACTACCCATAAGATTCGAGTCAGTAATAACATATCTTGTATCAAGAGGCAGAGGAAACTCAAGATGAACCAATAGATCAAGCAAAACACCTTGACGGGTAATAGAGACTTTATCAACTCTACCACGCTTCACACCAAAGATTGTCACAGGGTTACCCCTTTCAATATTCCCAGCGTTCCTGAAGTGTACCTTGATACTCGTATAGCGATTAGAAATGAACCAGTCTCTAAACCAGCCATACCCTAGTGTTAAAAGGAAAATGGCAACAATGGTAAATAAACCAACTTTTATATGTGTCATATTTTGGTTGCGAATGTGTTCAGCCATTGCTTACTCCAACCGTTATCATTTATTAATGCACTCGTACAATTATCAGCCTGTTTATTACAAGCTTTTTTTTATAGAGTTAGCCGAACTTCTGATAACATAGGTGTTGGAGACAGAAGAAAAGGATATCGACATACGATTGTACAGGTGATAGAAAAGAAAAGAGTAGCTATGCTACTCTTTTCCATTAATGCCTAGGATAAGCTTAATACCGTTAGATATATAATGACATAAAAGCTTTAGTGGGCACCTGCACTGATAGCTAGCCCCAGATAGAATATTGGTAAGTAGATAACTACAATAATAGTACCCACAATTGAAGCCATCAACACAATTAAAATAGGTTCAATCAGAGAGGTTAGCCTTTCAATGACTGAATCGACCAGTTTTTCGTAGAACTCAGCAGCTTTGCCAAGAAGCTTGTCCATATCCCCCGTTTCTTCACCAGTAGCAATCAGCTGCAGCAAAGTTGGTGGAAAGATGATAACACGTCTGTAAGCACCAACTACGCTGTAACCCTCTTTTACCATAACTCTGGCCTTTCTGATCGCCGCTTCAAAGACTGCATTCTGTACCACGTTCTCGGTCAACTCCATTGTATCCATAATAGGAACACCGGCAGCCATTAAAATACTGAATGTTCTTGAGAACTTACTGATGATGGAGTTTTTAAGCAAACCACCAACGACTGGTACTTTGAATACAATGGCATGAAAGAAATAGCGACCTCTGTCTGTTAAATAAAGCAAGAATATAGAAAAAGCGAAAACAATTAAAGCAAGTATAGCGACCACAACATTATCTCTAATAAAATCACTAATAGCAATTGCAGCTAATGTAGGTCCGGGCAAATCAGCTCCGAAACGACCGTAAACTTCCGAAAACATGGGGATGATATAGTAGAACAAACCCCAAACAACGAAGAAAAGAAAGATAAGAATAAAGAGGGGATAAGCCATAGCAGACATAACCTTGCGCCTGGTATCTTCAATCTTTTCCAAGTAATCAGAAAGGTCATTAAGAACTGTATGTAATGTACCGGATACTTCACCAGATTGCACAAGAGCTATATAAAGATTGTTGAATACACCAGGATGCTGTTCCATAGCCTCTGATAGAGAAAACCCTTTTCTGATATCGTCAGAAATTCTCTTCAAAATTTTCTTTAATCTCTTGTTTTTTTCTTCTTTTTCTAGATTTGAGATAGCTTTTTCCAGAGTCAACCCTGCCGAGAACATGGTCGCGAGCTGACGAGTAAAAAACACCAAAGCTTTCAAAGAGATACCGGTTCTAATTTTGTAGATAACCAGCATTATTTTGTCAAACAGAGACATTTTGGCTTTAAAAGCACCTTCGGCAGCACTCTTTACAGAAATTATTGTTCCACCCTCTTTACTAAGCTTTTCTACTGCTTCGTCTAAAGTGGAGGCTTTCATGGTACCTTCAACTTTGATACCTTTGGAATCTTTTATTATGTACGAAAAAGTTGCCATTAATTTACCTCTTAATATTTATTATACGATTGGTTATGGTATGATTCGACCAAATAGAAAGTGGTAGAATCATACTGCAACTCATTCCTTACTCAACGATAGTCATTTTGATTACTTCACGAATTGTGGTTGCACCATCAATCATTTTCTCAACGGCGCTGTAATGCAAACTTTGCATACTGTTTTCGAGAGCTACCTCTCTGATTGCATCTTGACTTGCTCCAGCAAAGATGAGTTTTCTGATCGCGGGTGTAACTTCAAGAATCTCAAAGATACCAGTTCTACCCTTATACCCGGTGTTATCGCAATGTACGCACCCTTTACCAATTTTAAACTTAATTTTACTAGCCTCTTCTAAAGAAATACCACAATCATTTAGTTCTATTTCTGTGGGCTTATAATCCTCAATACAGTGTTTGCAGATTTTTCTAACTAGTCTTTGAGCCATGACGAGATTTAAGGAAGAGCCGACCAAATAACTGGGGATACCAATATCAATCATTCTAGTAACAGTTGCAGGAGCGTCATTGGCATGCAATGTAGTGAAGACAAGGTGTCCGGTAAGTGAGAACTTTACAGCAATGTCTGCAGTTTCCGCATCTCGAATCTCACCAATTAGAACAATATCAGGGTCTTGACGAAGAACTGAGCGTAACGCTGTACCGAAAGTAAGCCCAATTTTTTCTTTTGTTTCAATTTGGGTTATACCTTCCAACCTATACTCTACTGGATCTTCAACAGTAATGATGTTAGACTCAATATCTTGAATCTCTTTTAATGCTGCATGTAGAGTTGTCGATTTACCACTACCTGTAGGACCAGAGACAATGATAATCCCATAGGGGCGGCGGATCCACTTCTTAAAAGTCTCCAAATTGGTTGCACTGAAGCCGAGGCTCGTTAACTTGAATCCAAAATCCCCTTTGTCGAGTAATCTCATAACGACCTTTTCACCTGTAACGGTTGGTGTTATTGAAACACGAACATCGACTGCTTTCAAGGCGGTTTTTAGAGATATGTGGCCGTCTTGGGGTAAACGTCTTTCTGCAATGTTAAGCTTTGACATAACTTTAATAAGTGAAATTACCCCGGCATGAACACCGATCGGCGGATTCATAACTTCCCTTAGAGCACCGTCAATTCTGAAACGAACTCGGGAGTTTTTATAAAGAGGTTCGATGTGAATGTCAGTAGCGTTTGCTTTTATCGCCTCTGTAATAATAAGATTAACAAGTTTGACAATTGGGGCGTCAGCTGATGCTGTTTTCTCAATATTTATCTCATTCTCTTCTTCGTCAACAGCAACGAAGCCAAAATCTCCGACAGCATCTTCAACTTCCGAAGTTGTTCTGATACTTTTGTAGTACTTTTCAAGAGTGTCGGTGAGAGTACTTTCACTGATTAAAACCGGCTTAATAGCTTTATTGAGAATCTTTTTCAAGCTATCTTGAATGACAATATTCTCAGGATCTGTCATAGCAACGACTACACCATCTTCATCATTCCTAAGAGCTATTACCCGATTAGATACTGCAAATGGCTCCGGAATAAGTTTGACCACATTGGGATCGAGTTCCATGAGGCTTGATTCATCAACAACATCAATTTCAAGCTGTTGCTGCAGAGCAGCAAGCAGATCGTTTTCAGAAATATACCCCAATTTTAATAAAGTCTCTCCTAGTTTAAGATTGAAATTGTTCTGCTTAATTAAGGCCTCTTTTATCTGATCATCAGTTACAGAACCAATATGCAGAAGTATTTCTCCAACGCGAGCAAATTGAGGATTAAAACTCATTCTTTCTCCTTACTGAATTTATCAACTTTGTGGAATCACTTTGAATAAACAAAGCAATGGCACGCTTTTTTTTCAAAATTAAGTATCAGAGAGGGCTATAGCCCTCTCTGATACAGATTAAAACTATCTGTTTACTTGTTCAAACACAGCTCTACCATGAGGATCACGGTATCTGCGGATAGTCAATGTAGTTTGTGCTAAAGTATTTGTACCCTGCAAGAAAGAGTTTATCTGGACATCAACAGTGGTAAACCATTCCTCTTCTGGCTGAGGAGCTTCCCAACCTCGGGTAACTATAGTACCTTTTGCCATACCTTGATATGTGACTACTCTCTCAGGAGTCATTTGATAAGGTTGATTGTATGGCCAGTTAACAGGATGATAGAAATACTGGAAGAAACCGTGAGAGGAGGTTAGCAAAATAACTGCACCTGTAATTGCGTTACCCTGTCCATCCAGCAAACTAATATTCAATTCAGCAGGCTGAGAAGCTGGATTAGTTCCACCAGGACCAGGGAAATACTCGTGATAACCGGGGTTAACCTGCATCTCCATACGTGGTTGCTGAATAGGTAGTCTTTCTATCTCGCCATCGTCAGAAGAAGTGCCAGTAACACCACCAGATTCAGCGATAATTTCTACCTGACGATAAGTATATAAACCATGGTATATCATGGTAGTATAGGCGACACCAGGTGTACCGTCCTCATCATCAAGGCTGGGGTTACCGACATAACCACCACCAAAAATTGAAGTGTGTGGTGGAGGTGTAGGATTATTGCTGAGAGCAAAAGACACAGCTGTACCATTGATAACTGGATTACCGTATTCATCGCTGACAAATGCACCAGCTTGAATCAACCATAAACCACCACCAAGGGAAACACCAGTATCAAATTGACCGATAAATGGAACGACTGTAACTGGAGGACCACCGGTGATTACAATATTAGTTTTAGTAGCAGAGATATTGGTGTTGGTAGCCAATGATGCTTTAACCTGAACAGTACCAGACTTAGTTCCGCTATTCAAGGATGCAACAGCAATACCATTATTGGATAAAACTGTATCAGTACTTCCTGCGTTATTAATGTTACAAGGGATATCACTAGGGTGATCCAACGCCGGTTCATGTACTATAGTGAATATTATTTCATGTTGGCCACTAACAAGATTGCCATTATAATCTCTGAGCTGAACTCGTAACTCGACTGATTCCTGACCACCGACCCCTTGAACATTCAAGTACATATTTTCTTGATCAACGAATCTTATAGACTGAACTTCATTTGAGAAAAAGGTTAGAACAGTTGTACCAATGGCAGGTTGATCCTCACTTGGCATAACAGCGGTAGCTGTAATTTGAGCCGTACCTGAAGAAACACCGTGATAGAACACTGCATAAGCAATACCATTTTCATCAGTAGCAGCAATATCTTGGATACCACCGAGAGTTGTTTCGAACAGAATAGCATTACCTGCAGAAACTGGATTAGTATAAAGATCACGGACATTTGCACGAATACGAACATCACCATGATAGTTGACCGGTAAACCACTTGCTGGAACATCAATCCAAAGATCAGTACCAGGATCTCTATATTGTGCAGTCAGTGAAATTGCAGCAGGTAATCCCGGATTAATTGTTGAAGCAGCGCTATCAGACAAATTGCCAACCTCAGCAGAAACGTTAAAAGAACCAGCTTCTGTTCCTGTAAAGAAAGTTACAGAAGCATCACCTCGAAGAGTTGTAGCGACAATCTCGCGAACTATAGATTCTTCACTAAAAGAACCCTTTGTAGTGGAGAAGGTAACCAAGGTACCGTCAGAAACATTATTACCATTAATATCCTTAACAGTGGCCCCAAATCCACGGACTCTCTCCATGTCATACACAGGTAAGACATTGAATAAAACAACACTACCAACAAGAGGTGTGAAATCTATATTAACCGCAACTTCTGCAGAAGCGTTTCCAATACGAGCTTCAATATATGCAACAACTGGTTCGGTAAGTACAATACCACCATCGTAAAAAGTTGTAGTGGCAATGCCCATATTATCTGTCATAACCTGAGAGACAATATTACCTAAGCTGCTACGGAAACGAACCGTCTCCTCAATTACTGGAAAGCCATGGATACCGTCAACTACTGTAGCTTTAATTGTTGAAAAAGTAATGTTGTTATCAGCATAAATGATGCTCGGAGTAGCAGTCATTGTAATGACATATTCTGGCAAGACAGGAAGAACCGTAACATTAACTTCTTTAAAACTCTCTTCAATTGTTGCCTTAATAACAGCATTACCCATTTCACCGTTGTCAGCAAAAATAGCTGTAGCAACACCAGAATCGTCAGTAACAGCGATTGAGGTAACTTGGCCGATATTAGTTTGAAAACGTACCGATTTATCAGGAGCGCCATAACCATCATTATCTTTGATCAACGCTCTTATTTCAGAAGTAGTAATATTATTATCTGCATAAATCTCAGATGGTGATGCTGTAAGGGAAAAGACTGTGTGATCACCAAGGTGCTTGCTAAGCCAAATAATAGCAGATGCTTGAGACTTGTGTATGAAAGCCTCTACATTTGCAGAGACTGGGTCAACAGAAGTAATGAAATGGCTAAAAGTAGCTGTAGCAACACCAAAGTCATCCGTAACAGCTTTAGCCTGTATGATACCTCTGGTTGTTTTGAAGGTTACCGTTTCACCAGAAGCTGGGACCCCCTCTTTGTTAACCACATGTGCTTGGATCGTTGTTTCAACACCAGATGATAACGAGTCAGGAGCTACAAATTCAGTAATAAAAAAACTATCCGGTTCGAACGATCTTTTGTCACAGCCAACAAAGGTTAGAGTTAATACGGCAAGTAAAAAAATTGCCAGGCTAAGATATTTTGTATGTTTCATACTCAACTCCTTATTCGTTTGACTCATTAGACTCACGAATGAGACGTCTGTTAAGCCTTGAATCTACCTCAAAATCAATTTGCTGCTCAGCAATTGTAACAATACGTGGTGTGATTTCGATGATTAGATCAGTGCTGTTTAGTTGTTCATTAACATGTTGGAAAAACTTACCAACCCAAGGAAGATCACCGAGAAAGGGAACTTTGTTTACAGAAGTGATCATAGTTGAACTAAGCAAACCACCCAGTATTATTTTGCTGCCATCAGGAACTGTTACAGTAGACTCAACTCTGCGAACCTTTGTCCTTGGAACATAACCACCAACAAGTTCCGTAACAGAACTCACTTCTGGATTGATTTTTACAGTAATCTGCCCATCTTTGTTTACGGAAGGGGTTACTTTCAACATGATACCAACCTCTTCTCTTTCAACCTGTAACTGATATTCCCTATCAGTGACAACGAAAGGAACAATTTCTCCGATATGGATTTCAGCATTTTCACCATTCAGAGCGGTGATCCGAGTATCAGTTAGGAGTTTAGCAGCATTGTTCTCGAGTAACCAATCAATCGTAATATCGAAAGCAGTAAGCTGACGGCTGAATCTGCCCACGTTTGACCAGTCATCCATTTTTTGAAAATACTGTGAAGAAGGTAATTCACCTAATGGGGCAGCAGAACCGTGGGTTAGAGCACCTGTAATATCAGTATAGTTATAAGGCAAACCGACACCATCTGCATTAGCAGGGTTCTCTGCAAGAATTGTAGTAAGGCTATTAAGTTTAGACCAGTCAATTCCAACTTTCTTTGATTCTGTTATAGAAACTTCAATAAGGCGAGCTCTAATCTCAACCTGTTTCTGAGGTATATCTATTTCCTGCAATCTCTTACTTATTTCTGCAAAAGTTACAGGGTTTGCTCTCAAGAGAATTGCATTTTGACCCTCTATTTCTACAGCCTCACCTGGCATAACTTGTAAAGCTCTAACAACTTTGTCAACATCAACATAGTTCAAATGGACTACATAACTTCTCTCACCAACCTCTTCCTGGATTCTAGCTCTGTCACCAACTAAGAAAGTATTGTCACCGATAAGTCTGTATGATAAACCAACAGCTTTGACAACTAAAGAAAGAGCTTGCTCAATCGGGATTTCTCGTAGGCTAACAGTAATCTTTACCTCTTCCTCTTTATCCCTATCTACGATTGAATCAACAGCAAGAACTATATTAGAGTCGCTCATTTTTGCCATAGTAGATAAGACATTTGACAAAGAGGCGTCTACAGCATTAATCGTTATTTTTTTATCTAACAAATCAACACCTGGATTAGCTGCGGAAATGTTCATTGTGAAGACAGTTCCAATCAAACAGCATAGTATAATAATAAAGACTCTATCCTTGAGAAGCTGGACAGGTTTGATTAAATTTAAATTGAACATATATACTCCTTTTACTTTTGTTTTACCATATATATTCTTGTGTTCTTCGTGATCGATCATCAATCTGGGCCGGTTTTGGTGGAATAGGTTTCAACTCAAGAGTCTGCTCCACCCCTCTATGCACTAGAGTGATCCTTCCGGTTTCGATTTGGGCGATTCTATTCTGATCAATATAATCGCCAACAGCATAAACCTCAGTCTTACCTCTATAAGCTATGGCAGCCTTTCTGTTTCCATGTTCATCAATGTAGGTAGCAGCTAAGCGGATCATAGCCTCAACTTTCTGTCTCCACTCTAGTTCAAGGTCCACTCTGGTTCGGACAATTAAATTTTGTTCCAACGGATCTCTAGTAACTGTAAAGAGAAAGCCCTTTCTGTCACTAATCGATTCTTCGATCTGCTGAATTCGGCTTAGCAACTCTGCATCAATTGCCATATCACGATGTATAGATTCGGAAGGGACAGCCTCAGCAGTTCTGATAACATTTACCGCTTTGAACAAAAAAGCAACGAGGACAATGACAATAATCGCAACTGTAATATCTTTAAAGTGTCTTGTCTCCATTATGCCTCCTTAATTATCTTGAAAATGGACAGTTCAAGAATAACCCGATATTTAGTGATCTGCTCTTCAGCTTCTCTAGTTTGATCTGTCGATCTAATGGGTCTGACATCGAGAGTATTGACTTTTATTATGTGATCCATACTCTCAATCATAGTTAGAAAACGACCCATTTGTACATAAGTGCACATGATATCCATAACAAATTGATGTTCAACTCGGTTACCGGGCGAAAAAACCGGTCTTGGTACGAGCGAATAAACAGCAATCTGATGTCTATCAGCATATTCTGCTAGAAGCCTAACAAACTCATTAACCTCTTCAGATTGGAAGAATCTGTTAGTGGATAGAGTATTCTCAATAACTCGTGATACCTGGCTAAGCTGCTCATCCATTACTTTTGCGCTGTTTAGTCTTTCTTGAGCTCTTCGGATATCTCTATCAGCTCTTCTTACCTGAAGCAATTTTTCATTAATAATGACGTTTGCAGAATAGAAGAAAGCTATTGTTACCAGGACAATAGCACCTAGAAGTATTAGATATTTTTCTCTCATAATCTTCTCCTGTCTCTTGTCGGGATGTCTCGACCGATCAGGTCAATTTGAAAGCGAATTATTTCCACATCTTTCTCCCGATCGCGACTAGAGCGTACAAAACGAACTTCGTCGAAGTCGATATCAATCTGTTCATGGATTCTAAGGTCATCGATAAACTCGTTGATCAAATCGAATTCTTTTTCATCCACGTCTACTTGAGTAATCCCAAAAAGGCTAAGCACTCCATTCTTGAAAGAGAAATGCGTTATAGCAATCTTATCAGTAGTAATATCAGCTAATGCAATGAGTTTATTAGCCCAGAAAATTCTTTCAGTACTCGTACGAGCTAATCTTTCCAAATCACTTGTTGATAAATAATCACCACTGTCTCGATAAGATTGAATCTCACGGTTAATATTGCGCAGGAGATCCACTCTATTTGTATGTTTGTTACCTAAAGACCAATAGGAATACAGTATACCTCCGTAGAGGACAACACTGCCTATCGCAAAGCTTAAAACAAGATTTTTAAATAGCTTGCTGTCAGCCTGTTTCTGTTGTGTTAACTCGCCAAATTTATTTAGGTTTATCTTGAAGAAAAATTGATTCATATACCCCCCTTACTCCGGTCTCATTGCCAGACCTAAAGCCAAGGCAAGTTGTGGATCTTTTCTGTCTCTAAGCTTTTCAGGCATCTCAATATTAATAAAAGGATTAAACACTTCTGTCGGAATACTTAATTGCTCTTCAATGTATTCGGGAAGACCCTTAAGCTTTGCAGAACCACCAATAAGAAGAATTTTTTTGAAATCACTAGTTCCAGCCTCTTTTACATAGTATCTCAAAGAACGTTTAACTTCCAAAGCTATTTGCTCTTCGGTAGGTTTATCAGAAATCTCAAGCGTAGATAATGCTCCTGAACTGGTAGAAGATTGCTCTGTCCTGGTAATTCCATGTTCGAATTTGAAGTTTTCAGCCTCTTCAAAAGTTGTATTGCGGCTACGCATAATATCTTTCGTGACATTATAGCCACCCCAAGCCAAGTCTCTGGAGAAGAATTTTGCTTCTGGACCATAAATAACCATATTGGTTTTATGGGCTCCGATATTCAAAATAATGTAGACACCCTCTTCCACGAAAGCATTTAACATAAAACTATTAGTTATTGCCAATGGTTCAGCGTCAATTAGTCCCGGTGTTAACTCTGCTGCTGTTAGAATCTCAGAATGACCTTTTAGTTGCTCTTTAGTAGCAGCAACGAGAAGAATGTTCATGTTATTAGTCCTTTCTTCGACGTTTAGTACCTGGAAATCCAGAACCATATCACTGCCGCTAATCGGCAGGTGTTTTTTAGCTTCGAAGAAAAGAGCTGACTCTAATTCATCATCCGGGAGAAATATTGTTTTGATCTGCTTGATACTCAACTGATCACCACCAATCGATGATACTAAGTGTTTTATTTTTCTGGGATTTATCTTGAGTGTGCGCAGAATCTCAACTAATACAGGAGCAAATCGATCTTTGTTTAAATCAGATGTAAGATAATCCATACCAGGAGTAATAGTTGGTTTAATCTCATAATTCAACAACTTGTAGCCATCGTGAATTTTCTTCAAATGGACCACTTTTATCGAATGAGAACCAATATCTACACCGAGCGATTCTTTAAATTTGATTTTCTTTTTCTTTGCCATAATCCCTCTTTTCTATTTCTCATTTGAAAATTAAAAGACCTACTATAAGATTGAGGACATCAAACAAATAAGTCTTTCCTCTATATATTTCAGATCCAAAGACCCCGAAAAATCGGTGATGTAGCATTCATCAACGACCGAGAGCGATATTAGTAGTATAATGAACCATCTTAGTCTTCTCTTCAGACACGATAATTCGTGCCTTCATATCAAGCCTAATCACTCTCGGGTTGGCGGGTCCAGTCAGAGAAGAGAAGGTCAGAGAAGTGACCTCAATTCCCGTATCACCCCGGGGGGGAAAGATCTGTTCCTGATAAAAACGTATTCCATGTAAAGCCTGCAAGTTGATCGACCTGGAGCTTCTATCATAGTAGTATCGAACGTAATCATTCTCATGTCCGGGAGCACTGCGGTCAGGATAACAGGTTACCCCTCCAAAAGTACCCCAACCCCCGCTTGTAGCATCTAACTGAACGCTACGAGCGTTAGCTATGCCCATAAACAGATAGTCTGTCCTGTCAGGAAAGGGATATCCATACTTAACAGTTTCTACAGCATCAAAAGCTCTCTGCTGAAGCTCAGCAAAGTAGCTTAGCTCTCGGAATTTTGTGTAGAATGTTATTATAGCCACTGCTGCCATACCAATAAGAATCGTAGAGACAGCAACAGC
>OBJA01002048.1_pt1 | contig 12394 bp, 10 predicted proteins | sample 1519751 | NCBI WGS metagenome assembly OBJA01 (sample SAMEA3881238, study PRJEB22517) | soil metagenome | biome: lake sediment; feature: soda lake sediment; material: sediment, water from around vicinity | place: India | collected 2013-12-23 | depth 3 m
AGGGCATCGACCAGGCGCTTACCCGGAAACGGGTAACGTACTAGTACCCAGGCTACCAGCAATCCGAAAAATGTGTTAACCACTGCGGCTGCAAACGAGGCTCCAAATGTCAGCTGATAGGATGCGACGACTCGGGGTGCAGTCACCGTACTCCAAAATTCCGGCCAGGTCAGTTTCGCGCTGTGGATGAATGCTGCCGACAGAGGAATCAGTACGACCAGACTCAGGTAAAGCAAGGTGAATCCCAGTGCCAGATTGAAGCCTGGTAATACACTGTATTGTTTGAAAGTGCTCAAAATTCAGGCTCCTGTTATTCGATTGTAAAAATCCTTTTGGGTGATTGCCGGGATCATGTTGTGAGTTACACTGCTTTCCCTAAAAAATTGCCTTGCAGATAATGTGCACCTGCCTGTTTTGCCGCTGTCAGCTGCTCTTGCGTTTCGATTTTTCTGACATGCAGGCGGAAGCCGGCATCACGGGTGCTGTTGTCTTCCGGATAGTCATTCATCTGATAGTGTAATAATTCGTGTGCTTGCACGATCAGGATGTCCGGATGGAGATCATCTGTTCCCAGTAACCAGTGTCCGTTGGTACTGCTGAAATTAAGGGCTACTTGATAACCGTATGAGCGGTAGTTAATGATCAGTTTCTGTAGCAGTTTCCAGTCGTGATTCAGGGCTGGGGGTATTTCAATCACGACCCGTGAAGTACTGATTCCAGTTAAATCCAGAAAATCTTTGAATGTTCGTCCGTGTTCATTCTGGATGCTGCTCAGCAGGCGTGGATGTACACTCAGGAAAAGCTGACCAGTGTTGATATCAAAGTTCTTCTTAAAATAATTTAGTGCGTGAATTGCCCTGCACAGGCGATCGAGGTCGATCAATTGTTCATCTTTGGAGGCAAGTGCAAATACCTGCCAGGGCCAGAGCGAGACTTCACCATTTGATTCAGAGCGAATGTAGGCTGCGTGGCCGATTATTTTATTTTCATGAATATCGAGGATTACCTGAAAGGCACTGGTCAGTTTGCAATGGTAGAAATTTCCACTGATCCGGCCATTTTCATCCTGTTCCAGCGAGTAGTCGGTAGCAGCTTTGATCAATTCGAACTCATCCATTACGGTAAAAGGCTTGGCAGTGGTTCTATTCATGAAAGCGCTCCTTTCAAGATGGTTTGTCGCTGTTTTTATATGCAGGACTGTTTTCGGGTACATGATTCGATGTCTCGTAAATAGAACGGGTTATATGCTTCTGTAAGGTTGATTTTCCTGCAGTGATTCATTGTCGAATCTGTATCCATTCCGCTCGTCTGGTATCTGCCAGGAAAAGGGAGTCAGGATGTTGTCGGCTTTACGCGAATATCTGGCCAGGAAATTTCCCTGTAGCAGATCTGCACCTGCGTGTATTGCATCTGTCAGTTGATATGAAGTTTCTATGTTGCCTACCAGAACATCTGCTCCTTGATCATGAGCAGTGACTATCAACGGATCCAGTACGCTACGCCGTAACAGATCACGTGCATCAATACGTATGACATTAGGATATAACTTGCCAAGTTCGGATATCCGGTCATTATTGGTACCGCTGTAATTGACTGAGATCAGATACCCGTGTGCACGATAGTTCATGATTACGCGTTTCAGCAGCCGCCAGTCACGATTGGCTTCAACTGGGATCTCGATAACGATTCTGGAGGTACGTATCCCGATAATGTCGAGTATTTGCTCAAATGCGCTGCCATGATCATCCTTGACACTTTCCAGCAAACGGGGCTGTACGCTGACGAACAGCTTCATCTGTTTGTTAGTAATATTGTCAAGAAAATTGAGGGCATGAATCGTTCGGCAGAGGCGATCCAGCTTGATGAGCTGTTCATCGTCGGGGGCGAGTGCGAATATATGCCAGGGAGAAAGTTGTATTTCCCCATTTCCATTTAAATCAGCGCGGATACGAGCTTCTTGTCCAATGATATTGTTCCGGGCAGCTTCAAAAACAGGTTGATAAGCGCTTGATAACTTGCAGTGGTAAAAAAGGCCAGTAATCTCGCCATTATCAGAGTGTTGTAAGGAAAAACCGGTGCTTGTGATAATGCGTTCTATCGTACGAATCCTATAATCACCGTGTACCAGTGTTTTTAACGTTGATGGCAGCATTTGTAACTCCAGCAAAGAAGCTATCTGAATTGAAGCAAGAGAAGTGGGTAAATCGTTCATCCATTTCAACGGGATCTGCGCACTTCTTGCTTCACTGGACTTGTTCATTACTTATACAAAGTTGCAACAACTTTCTTCAGCTTTTTTCTCATCGAAGATCGTGTCGATTTCGTGCATGGCATGACGGCAGAAAATCATCGGGATCCCGATACGGCTGGCCTGATCTTTCACTGAATTGGCAAGGTTGTGGCTGACGTAATCGTAGATAATCACGACCAGCTTTGTTCTGCCTGGCAGTGCTCGCTTGTTGAACCCTTTTTTACGACCGTTCCAGTGTTCTATACGGGAATAGCCGTGTGCCGTGATTCTCTGTTTGAGAGATGCAATGTAATCTCCACCCACTATAAGTACTGTCATTTCTGATTCTTTTCGAGTTTGAGGTTATGAGCAATCAATGTGCCGGATACAGAATCGATCATTGATTTACATAGATTTTGTCGAACAGGCCGCCGTCCTTGAAGTGGATGCTCTGGGCTTGCGGCCACCCTCCAAATACGTCATTGATCGTAAACAGATTGATTGCCGGGAACTGATGAGCATATTTTTTGGCGATTTCCGGATCGCTCGGTCGATAGAAGTTGCGTGCCGCAATTTCCTGCCCTTTTTTGCCGTACAGGTACTCGAGGTAGGCCTGGGCAATATTACGTACGCCATGTTTGTCGACATTCTTGTCGACCACGGCGACAGGGGGTTCGGCAAGAATGCTGATCGAGGGAATGATTATTTCGAATTTCTCCGGGCCATATTCCTTGAGCGCCAGAAAAGCTTCGTTTTCCCAGGAAATCAGAACATCCCCTATGCCGCGCTGGATGAAATTGATGGTTGATCCACGTGCCCCTGAATCAAGTATTGAGACATTCTTATAAAGTCGGGTGAGGAACTCTTGTGCTTTTGCTTCATCGCCATCGTATTTTTTCAGTGCAAAACCCCACGCCGCCAGATAATTCCAGCGTGCACCACCCGATGTTTTCGGATTGGGCGTTATGACGGCGACACCCGGTTTGATCAGATCATCCCAGTCTTTGATTCCTTTGGGATTGTCTTTGCGTACCAGCAGGACGATCGTTGAGAGATAGGGCGAACTGTTGTTGGGTAAGCGTTTCTGCCATTCTGCCGGGATCAGCCCCGATTGCTCGCTGATCGCGTCAATGTCATGAGCAAGGGCAAGTGTCACTATATCTGCAGGCACACCGTCAATGACCGCACGTGCCTGTTTGCCGGAGCCGCCATGTGACTGTTTGACAGTAATTTTCTCCCCGGTTTTTTCCTGCCAGTAGCGGATGAACTCGCGGTTATATTCCTCATACAGCTCGCGTGTCGGATCGTAGGAAACATTGAGAAGAGTCCGGTTAGCAAATGCCTGACTGGCACCTGCCAGAGCAAATGTCAATAATCCGACTGACAACCATATATTGAATTTCATTTGATTCCCTTTTATAGATAAGTTGATGTTATTTGAATGCGCTGATAGCGACTTCAACATAGAAAAAATCCGTCCCGGCAGTGGTTTCTCCCAGTTCCGCCAACTGCTGGTTTTTTATGAATCCGCCGTTGAACCAGTGTGAATAGCCCAGTGTGGTACTGATATGAGGTGTCAGCTTGTAACGGGCGCGAATATCGGCTGAATGCCCGATAAAGCTGCCACTGTTCCCGCTGCGATCACGGTTATTTCCACTGCCGTTGAGAAGGTTGTTGAAACGGTCAGTCTTACTGGCGAGCCAGAAGCCGTTGTAGCCTCCGTCGATTTGTAAGTCCGGATGTGGCTGGAACTCTACCTTGATTTTCGGTGCCTGGATGTTTTCCATGATGATGTAGTCATCAGCTGACCAGGGTCGTGCAAAACCGAAGAATCTTTCAAAGCGGTTGTTTGTGCTGTCGTTAGGATCCCGATCACCACTTACATAGCCGTAAAAGGCACTGACGCGGGGTTTCCAGGCAGCTTGTTGAAAGGTATAGCCGAATTCGAGCAGATAGGAATGCGCTGATTTTTTCTGTCCACCATCACGGCCAAATTGATAAATGGCACCGAGATCGAAATCGACTTCAGTGTTGGGTACAACACCATAGGCTCGTATGGCAGGAGAGTGGATTTCACGTTTGACTCGTGTTCCACCATCGTCATCCTGTATTAACCCCATATAGTAGGGTTGAATAGTGATTATTTTTGACCATTGACGAAAATGTCCGATTGCGCCATAAAACCACTGGCCTTTGTCGCGCCGGTCAAATTTGTCTATCAGTCTTATGACCGGTTGCACTCCCCATGCATCGAACTCCCAGTCATTCGATTCCTGGCCGAGTGTAACGCGGAAGCCTTCAAAATTATTGGTAGTGTTGCGCCATTGATTACTACCCAGTAAGCGCCGATCCAGCGTTTCCCATGCCATGCGACCACCCCGGATTCTGACAGGACGATAATTACCCAGGTCATCGCGCCCCAGCGCATCCTTGAAATAGAGTTCGCCATAGGTCTGAATCAGTTCGAATTCATTCCAGTCACGATTATCTTTAGGGAATTTACCGTTATAGCGACGTGCATCTTCAAATTCGACCACAAAGCGCAGAGGATCCAGAATTTCTTTGATACCCAGATAGGCCCGTGTTCGGAGCAGAACAGGGTTATCGGTAGTGATACGTGAGCGTCGGATATCATTGTGACGATGTTCATAACGTACGCGGTAATCCAAGCCGACATCCAGCCAGTAAAGATTTTTGAAAGCATCGATCCCTGTTTTGGATAGCGTACGTACATAACGGGGAGGATCGGACTCCGGGTGAGTGCTGTAGCTGCGCGCGCGCTGGTAAAAGCTGGAGGGTGCATCACCAGCGATGAATGTGGGTTTGGTCGATTCAGCTTGTTCGTTTGCCGCAGTTTGTATAATCACTTCCTTGGATGCTGCAGAACCGGAATCAACTGCTGTTGTCTGACCATTCCGGTTGTCTGAAAGCGTTTCTTTTGCATGAACCATATTTGTCAGCGACGGGAGAGTAATCAGATAAAGCCATATCCATGTACGGTGTCTCATTTATGCCTCTGTTTTATAGTTGTAGGTTTATTGGGTTATGGCTCTCGACGTCGTTCGAGCGAAGCAAAGATAACAACAATCTCTTATTTATAAAAATAATAAATAATGATTTCTTTATCTGAATTTAATATATGTAAAATTGTTTTGATCGAGCGGCAGCATGAATATGCAGTTAAGAGAGGTAATCAGGTACTGATGAAATTAGCACTCGTGAACTAAGAGTGCTAGGATATGTCTATTTACTTCAAATCATGTAGAGTGCATTCAATCAATGGAGAAAATAATGAGTGAGACTATGGCTTTACCGGTGATAGCAGGCGGTGATCTGGACAGCTATATTCGTGCGACCGGCAGCTTTCCTGTCTTATCCCGGGAAGAGGAGACTTCCCTGGCTAAACGTATGCGAGAAGAGGGCGACGTCAATGCAGCGCACCAGCTGGTGCTTTCCCATTTACGCGTGGTGGTTACCATCGCTCGCGGTTACCTGGGATACGGGCTGCCGCATGCGGACTTGATACAGGAAGGTAATATCGGTTTGATGAAAGCTGTCAGACGTTTTGATCCGGAACGGGGGGTTCGGCTGGTTTCCTTTGCAATTCACTGGATCAAGGCGGAAATTCATGAGTTCATCATGCGTAACTGGCGGCTGGTCAAGATTGCCACGACCAAACAGCAGAGAAAGCTTTTTTTCAATCTGCGCAGTATGAAAAAAGGACTGGATACGATGAGCCAGGCTGAAGTGGCTTCGATGGCAGAACAACTGGGTGTCAAAGCTGAGGAAGTCGTCGAGATGGAAACACGCTTCAGCGGGAGGGATATTTCCCTGGAACCGGTAACAGACAGTAATGAAGATGATTTCAGCCCGATTGCCTGGCTGACGGATGGATCGGATCCCTCCAGAGAGCTGGAAGAGGAACAGCTGGAGCAACTGACGCATGCCAGGCTGAAAAATTCACTGGATAGCCTTGATGAGCGCAGCCGTCGTATCATCGAGGCCCGCTGGTTAGGGGAAGACAAGGCTGCAACCTTGCATGAACTGGCTGATGAGCTGGGTATTTCTGCGGAGCGTGTGCGTCAGATCGAAGCAAAAGCTATGAAGAAAATGCGGGCTGAGATCGCCATCTGACAGCCAGTATGAATATGTCTTGGATCAATGGCTACATGTTAGGGCTTCAATGCCTCAATCCATTTCTTGTACAGGCGATCCGCGACTGATTGCAGTGTTGCAATGCGGTCATCGAGATTTGCCTGAATCTCTTCACTGCTGCTGACAGCGGGGCTTTCCCGGCTTTGTACCAGCTCGTCAGCATTTGCCTCACACCATGTTTTTACCATCTCGGCGGTCATTTCGATATGACATTGCAGGCCTAGGTGAATCCCCAAGGCAAAGGCTTGATTGGGACAGTAAGGGCTGGATAGCAGCCTGCCTGCGTTTACCGGTATGCTAAAGGTTTCGCCGTGCCAGTGAAAGGCATCGAATTTCGTGAGATCAGTACCAAACCAGTCACGCGCAATGATAGAGGGAGAAACCACATCCACACATCCCCATCCCAATTCTTTGACCGGATTGTTTGTTACCACGCCTCCCAGAGCGGTTGATAAAAGCTGTCCACCCAGGCAGTGGCCCAGTACCGGAATATCGGCGCTTGTCGTCTGCCTGATGAGCGATAGGACCGGGTCAATCCAGGGTAAATCATCATGTACACTCATCGGACCGCCCATCAGCACCAACCCGCTGTACTTGTCCGGATTCTCCGGTGGGGGTGCTCCTTCATCCAGACAGATCAGTTGCCAGGGGATGTGATGGTGGTCGAGAAATGTGGCAAAATAGCCGGGCCCTTCGATCGGGAAAAACCTGAGAATTGCGACGGGTTTCATTGATGACATCCTTCCTGGAATAAATGAACGGGCTTTACTGTTCTCTTGCGAATACTCTATTTTCTTCAGTAGAGTGTGGATTGTACGGTTTTCCAAGTTTTTACGGGGATCAGGTTGTTTACGATATTCCGGAGCGAGATGACCGTTCTTCACTGTCATATCCTGATCGTCTGTGCTGCTTGCCTCCCCGGTTGGTGACAGGCCCTCCGGGTGGTTGTCCGGGTGTGGCGGGGTATTCCCGTTTTTATTTTTCCTGCTTAGATATCGATAGTGATGGCATTAAAAAACCACGATTTCAATGATCTGGTTCGACTGGAACAATTGCGGCATATTGAAACCGGCCAGCCTCAGGCACTTTCTTACGCCGGTATTGCGAGTATGGAAGCATACCCTGTCTCCGGTTTCAGTTATCCCGCTTTTCTGGAAAGGTTGCTGGATCGCGCTCATCATCTGGTTCATGACAATCATCTGGACGATGTGCTCCAGCAGCCGGAGAAGTTGTTTATACGTGCAAGCAGAATTATTCTGCTGCTGGCGGTGGTTCTCGGAGGGCTGGCTGCGGTCAATGCAACTGGTGAATCTTCGACGCTGAACATTTACTGGCTGCTGGTCGTGTTGCTTGGGTTCAACTTTCTGTCGATGTTGTTGTGGTGTGCCGGGATTTTGTTGAATGTTCAGGGATTGAGCTCGGGCATCGCTGCGCAACTGGCCTGCTGGCTGCCTTTTCAGCTCAAGAAAAGAGAAAGTGATTCCACTGGTACGCTTGCTGCACGTGCCTGGTGGGAGACTTGCCTGTCCGGCAGGGTAGGCAGGTGGCGAATCAGTATATTGACTCATCAGTTCTGGCTGATCTATCTGCTTGCAGGGATGGGGATGCTGATTCTGCTGATGCTGGCAAAGCAGTATGATTTCGTCTGGGGGACGACATTGCTGCCGGAAAACAGTCTGCCAGAGCTGACTCGTCTGTTGGGTATTCCCATGCAGCATATCGGCCTGGTTGTTCCTGACGGTCAGCAGATCGCAGCCAGCCGGATCGGGACAGATGTGCAAGACTCAGTCATCAGAAGCGCCTGGGCGGAATTTTTGGTGGGAGCACTAATCGTATATGGATTGTTGCCCCGGCTGATCCTGATACTGCTTGCCTTTTTCATGTTGAAGCTGTCCGAGTATCGTTACAAACTGGATTTATACCTGCCTTACTATGTCACGTTGCGGCAGAGCCTGATCGCAAAAGAATTCGTGACCAGTGTGATCGACCGTGATCCCGGAATGGCAAAAGAATCGCCGGAACCGATCACCCGTGCGAAACATAGCCGTCGTTTTCCCGCAAATGCATTAGTGATCGGCATCGAGCTGGATAGTCATGCCATCTGGCCGGAAGGAATGGTTTGCCAGGAAAATGTGGCGGATCAGAAAACGTTTATCCGGGTCTCGGAAATGCTCAAGAAATCCAAAAGAGCGTTAGTCATTGGCGTTGCAGCACATCGATTACCCGATCGTGGAGTGCAGCGGATGATAAGAGAGCTCGCAACGCTGGTGTCTGGTCAAGTCTGGCTGATGCTGTTGCAAAGCAGCCCTGCAATTCAGGTGGCGGAATCACGCAGGCAGGCCTGGTACCGGCTGGCACAAGCCTGTGAGATTCCAGCCGAACATATCCTTTCCTGATGATGCATACTGATACGAAATCTGCCGGGACAGTCTCGATGCAGGAGGCACCGCTGCTGGAGATTGCTGTCATTGGCCATACCAATACCGGCAAAACCTCCCTGATTCGCACTTTGCTGCGCAGTACCAGCTTTGGCAGAGTGGATGACGCAGCGGGGACGACTCGCCATGTCGAGCGAGCTACCATTTTTGCCGGGAGTGAGGCAGTACTCAATTTACACGATACCCCCGGAATCGAAGATGTCTATGCGCTGCAGGACAGGCTGCAGGTGATTGCAGCTAGAAACAAACGCAGCACGCAGAGCGAACTGCTGGAAAAATTTGTTGCTGCGACCCCTCTCCATGATCCTCTGGAACAGGAAGCCAAGGTTATTCGGCAGATATTGCGTAGTGATGTGCTGCTATATGTAATCGATGTGCGTGAGCCGGTGCTGGAAAAATATCTTATCGAAATCGAGATACTCGGCAAGGCAATGAAGCCGATGATTCCGATATTCAACTTTACTGCGGCGCACCGGGCCGAACTCGATTTGTGGAGAAAAAAACTGGCGGCATTCAATATATACGCCTCGCTTGAACTGGATACCGTGGCATTTGCCTTTGAAGCAGAAAAGCGTTTATACCAGAAAATACAAAGTCTGCTGGAAGTGCACTATACCCGCCTGCAACGTTTGATCGATCACCGTGCAAGAGTCTGGAACCAGCTTTGCATGTCTGCTGCCAGGCGGATTGCCGGATTGATTATTACCGCAGTGTGTTACCGGGAACATACGGGTGATGAACGCAGTTCGGCTGATACTTCATCCGCGGCAATCAGATTGCAGGATTTCATCCGCCAGGCAGAGCAGCATTGTCTGGCCGATTTACTGAAGATGTTCAATTTCACGGATAAGGATATCGAACTGCAAAAGATCCCGGTACAGAACGGTTACTGGCAGCTTGACCTGTTTGCACCCGGTGTACTAAAAGCCTATGGCCTGGATATCGGCAGTGCGGCACTCAAGGGTGCCGCTGCCGGAGCGGGAATCGATCTGATGACGGGAGGATTGAGTCTGGGGGCTGCCAGCATGCTGGGCGCACTTGCCGGAACCGGTTGGTCTACGTTCAAACGCTACGGCAAGGAGATTCAGGCGAAGATACAGGGTACCCGGTGGTTATGTGTGGATGACAGCACTTTGCAGTTACTGTATCTGCGGCAGCACCAACTGCTGGATAAACTGATGAACCGGGGACATGCTGCCTGTCACGCCGATCAGGTAAGTCAGCAGCCGGAGCGTGGCGAGCTGCCGGGCGGCTGGCAGCAGATCATCGATATGCTCAGGCAGAATCCATCCTGGGGTAAATCACAAGAACTTCACGCCGAAGACACCCGGCAGTACAGCTTGATCGAAAAAAGACTGGTCGATGCGTTGTTGAGAAATCCTGCGCTATAGAATTGCGTTACGGGATCTGTCATGCATCCTGCTTGTGATCGATCGGGTAAAACAAATTGATTGATTCGATCGGGTATCTGGTACCTGCAGGAGCATAAGTGCCGTAATCAGACAGTTCTGTTGGTGCGATATAGCCCGTGATCGATTCGAGATCACCGAGGCGGGTGCCTTGCCTTACCAAGTATAGAATATAGGTCTGACGCAATATTTCAGCCGAAACCCGGTTGTCTGCTGGCAGATCAGCGTCGATTTGCAGGCAGGTTAGTAACGCTTCCAGATCTTCTTGATTCAAACGGTTCCCGGCAGGATCCGTCAAGCAATGACCGTGTTTACCGTAGAGCGCAGCCAGGACAGGATGCAGAGGAATCATTCTGGCAGACACGCTTCTGACCGTGATTGAGTGGTGTTCAAGGTCAATGTCATCATCCTGTAGATGGGTGATTTCATCCAATGTCAGACCACTTAGCAGCAAGACAAGCAGTTGTTTCTCGCGGATGTTTGCTGCCTGAAACAGGGTAGCGATCTGTTGCGGCGTAAGCTCGTTCATACTGGTATGTTCGAGCATCTGAGCGGGTTCCCGAGGCAAATTGACCGGTGTTGACGGCAGGACATCGAAGGCGCTGTGGGGCAAATTATCCTGATTGTGAAGATGGATTCCAGACAGATAGATCGCCAGCTTTTCCTGGTCCTTGTGCATCAGGAATTCAAGGATCCAGATCGCAGCCAGACCCAGCAATAAAGACGCCAATGTCGCAATCATGGCGTTCCCCAGGTAATCCGGCCTGATCGGGTGATGAGGCAGGAAAGCACGTTCAATGACATCGACGTAGGGATACTTTCCGGTATGTTGCGCCTCGATCTGAGCCAGCCTTGCCTGAGTATCGCGGTAGAGCTGCTCCAGTTCTTCCAGATCGGATTTCAGTGCGTCATGTTCGGTGAAGCGAGTTGTGAATTCAGCCGCCTTTTTTCTGTGCTGATCGAGCTGTTCCTGGATTGAACGGGTAGCCTGCCTGGCAGCAACATATTCCTGCTCGGCCTCACTGACGACTACGGTTTGACCTTGCCGACGGATATGCTGAATTTCATCTTCGAGTGCCCGTAGTTTATCCGGAATTACCTTGAGATCAGGGGATAAAGCCATGTATTCACGGGTGTATCGCCGATCCAGTTCCTCCAGCTGCTCCCGTAACTCCTGTGCACGTTTTTCGAGGGCACTCAGTGTGCGTGTATCTTCAGTGGGTACGACGATCTGTCCTTTTTCGATCGATTTCCTGATGGTGTCGAGGTGTGCTTTGGCTCTGACTTCTTCTTCACTGGCTTTATTCAGCGAATCAGTCAGCCCTTTGAGACGTGCCAGTGCTTCATTGTCTTGCCGTTCGACCGAGACGATTTCGTTGTGCTGTCTGAATTGCTCGAGTTCGAGCCTTTTTTGCTCTATCTTTTCAGTTAGCGCACCCAGTTCCTCTTGCATCATTTCTACCGTCGAACCTTTGGATCGGGCAATTTCTGCTGATCGTGCATCCAGATAGACGTCGATCCAGGTATTGATGAGGCGTGGCAGTAACTCGGGTTTATTCCCTTCAGCCACCATTTCAACCAGATTAGTGTCGGTTACCGGCCGGACATTCAGCATGTCACGAATGGCGGTGAGTGTCAGATTGATCCCTGCTTCAGTCTCACTGCCTTTCTGCAGGCGATCCGCTGTTTCGGCCAGCAGTTCCGAACCGAGAAGAACTTGTTTTTGAATGGCAACGTGCTGAATGTCGGCTTCCCTGCTTGCCTGATCGATGGCTGTTTTGGCAACGGTCAGCAAGGTGGCATAACTCTGATAGATTGCGGGTTGTAAAAAAACGAAACCGAGCGAAAGTAGCAGGCAGGATAAAAAAACAGAGGTAAAAATTACCAGTCGGGTTGGTTTGAGCCGGGTGAGGTAGCTGAGAAGAGAGCGGGTTGTTTCTTTTTCGATAGGTGTAGCGTTTTCTAATCGAGGACTCTCTTGTTTCATTATTCCTCCCGGTAGTGACAGTCAGATTCAGGAAAGAGCCGGGTAAGGAGTAACGCTTCAATTATGGCCCCCACCTGTTCATGAACGCAAACAATTTAGATTTTAATGCCGATAACCGGCTAGAGCATTTCTCGTTTAGTTAGACACATAGCCGGAGTTGGTGAAGTAGTTACGG
>OBJA01002049.1_pt1 | contig 12389 bp, 7 predicted proteins | sample 1519751 | NCBI WGS metagenome assembly OBJA01 (sample SAMEA3881238, study PRJEB22517) | soil metagenome | biome: lake sediment; feature: soda lake sediment; material: sediment, water from around vicinity | place: India | collected 2013-12-23 | depth 3 m
CCAGGGTGCTTGAATCCATTTTGAAAAGGCTCTGATAAACTCCAATCGCTTCATTACCGGATGCACCGTAAGAAACGCGCAGTTTCAGGTTTGTGAGAAGTTTATTATAGGGTTGCATGAAAGATTCGTTGGCAATATTCCAACCTACTGCAAACGAGGGAAAAGTAGCATATTTATTATTTGTGCCGAAAACAGAAGCGCCGTCGCGGCGTACTGTTGCGGTAAACAGATAACGGCTGTCATAGGAGTAATTCAACCGTCCCATTTGGGAAACAGACCGGTACAAGTCGGCGTAGGAAGAAACAGTTTGGGTGGAAGCCGCACCGAGTTTTCCCCATCCGAGATCGTCATTTGGGAAAATACGACCTTCGGAAACTGCTTCCTGGTAGTATTTATTTTTTGCCGCATACAAGCCGGTCAGGTCAAAGTGGTGTTTGTTGATGTTTTTTGAATACAGCAAGATATTTTCAAGCGTATAAGTTTGCGACTCACGATTAACCAACCGGCCCCAGCCAGTCATGTTGAAAACCGTTTTTCCTTCATATTCGTTGGTGCGGTAAGGCACGTAGGTGTAGCCGCCGTTAAATTTATACCTCAGTCCTTCAAGCGGTTTCAGTATTTCGCCAAAATTCAGTTCGGCATAACCATTTACCGAAATGTTAAACTGACGGCGTTCCGGATCCAAAGTCGTCGTAAGCAACGGGTTTGACCACAAGGTTTCAGAATACATCGGGTAACGGGTCAACGAACCATCTTCTTCATACATCCGGGCGTAAGGACTCATCGCAGCAGCATTTAAAAGATTGGCGCGGCCACCATCGCGGTTGTGCGAAACAATAAAAACCGAAGTTCCCACTGTCAGGTATTTGGCGGCATCAATATCGGCATTGGTACGGAACGAGTAACGTTTGTAGTTATATCCCTTAACGACACCTTTTTGGTCGAGATAGTCGCCTGATATAAAATACCGTGCGTTTTCACTTCCACCGGTGATGCTTACGTTGTGGTTCTGGATCACCCCTGTTTGTGTGACGGCGTCAATCCAGTCGGTTGTGCGGCCGTTGGTGTAATTGTCAAATTCAAACTCATACCGGACCGGACCGCCGTTATACAAACTTGACTGCTGGATCCGGGCGTATTCTTTGTAGCGATCGAGCACCTGCTCGGCCGAACCGGGTTCAAAAATGTGGGCGATTTCTTCGACACCGCCATATCCGCCATAGCGGACCACCGGCTTGCCTGATTTACCACGTTTGGTAGTGATCAGGATAACGCCGTTGGAGCCATTCACCCCGTAAATGGCAACAGCTGACGGGTCTTTCAGAATTTCTACAGATGCTATGTCGTTGGGATTGATGTCATTGATTGACCCGTCAGTTTTGCTTAATGGGATACCATCCACAACAACATAAGGTTCGGTGCCGGAAGAAATGGAGTTTTTCCCGCGAACCAGTACCGATGGCGCGTCGCCGGGAATTGAGGAAGCCTGCGAAATGTTGATGCCGGCTGAAACGCCTTGAATCGCCTGCATTACATTATTTACCGGCAATTTCGAAAGCCGGTCGGTTGGCACTGAAGTGACCGAGCCGGTAATATCCGACCGTTTTTGAACGCCATAACCAACCACAACCACTTCGTCAACACCAATCACTTCTTCTTCCAGAACAAGGTTGAAGGTGGTTTGATTGCCAACCTGCATTTCCCTGCTTTTCATCCCGATAAACGAGAAAACCAAGGTATTGGAAGGCTGAAGCCCTGATAGGACGAATTTTCCGTCAAAGTCGGTGATCGTGCCGGTGGTTGTACCTTTGATCACTACGCTGACCCCCGGCAATGGTTCTCCGGCTGCCGTGGTGACCCGCCCAGAAACATTGCTTGTGGTTTGCGACATATTCAACGGACTATCCTGAGGATAAAGCATGATGTGGCGGTCAATCATCTTGTAAGTGACGTTGGTGCCTGTAAAAATGTCCGTTAAAATTTCAGAAATCGTCTCGCCATTCACTTCCAGGTTTACCCGGCGCTCCACGTCAACCTGGTTGTTGTCGTACATAAAAGAAAATTGTGTGAGATTTTCTATTTCATTTAAAATCTCCCTGATTTGCTGGTTTTCAAACTTTAAGCTTAGCTTCGTGCTTTGGGCACTGCCGGCCCAAACGCTGAAAGTAGTGAGCAATGTCAATAAGAAAGTGAGTTTCATTGGTAACCAAATTTTTTTCGCGCAAAACAAGTTTTGGCACGAGTTCAGTCGTTTTTTTTTCATAATTTTACATTGATAAGTTATGAATCTGAAATACAGTCATTTTGCTGATGCGAAGTATTTCTGATTCGATTTAACATTTTAACTCTGAACAGGGGAGATGGCGGTCTTCCCTGTTTTTGTTTTCAATAATTATTGGATTTTGTCACATATCTTTTGTTTTTATAGTTACTTCTTTTCCATTGATCTGATAGTAGATCGGTGTAATTACCGAGATCAGCTCCAGTACTTCTCTCAGGCTTTCGGTTTTCACTTTGAAAGTGTAATTGTGGCTGTTGTGTAACGCGCCATCGAGGTGAATATTCACGCCGTACCAGCTTTCGAGATAGTCAATCACTTCTTCAAATGCCTGGTTGTCAAATATCAGCATGCCATTGGTCCAGGCAATCAGGGTTTCGGCATTATTTTTTTGTTGAAGGAACGCGCCTTCGGGTTTGATCAATAATTGCTGGTTGGGTTCGAGAAAACTGATGGATTTGTTTTCCTGGTTCAAAACCTCCACTTTTCCTTCCATCAGGGTCACAGTTGAAGACTGTTTTTTATTGTCTTCTTTGACGTTGAAACGCGTTCCGAAAACTTTGATGTGAATTGATGATGTGTGAACAATAAAGGGGTGGTCCAGATTTTTTGCAACATCAAAATAACATTCGCCATGAATGGTAACTTCGCGTGTTTTCCCATTTTCAAAGGGTACCGGATAGCTGAGTTCCGATCCTGAGTTGAGCCATACCATGGTGCTGTCGGGCAAGATTATCTGGGTTTTTTGACCGGGCGGCGTCATAATTCTGGAGTAGGTAACGGGATGGCTGAGGAGTTCGTGTTCCGGCGAATACCAGTTTCCGATCAGAAAAGCAGCAACCAAAGCTGCTGCTACGGCGACGCTGCGCACCCAGAAAGCGCGGGTTAATTTTTTCTTGCTGGCAACCGGCGAAATACGCTTTAAAAGTTCTTCCCACAACGCTTCTTTTTGAGGCGTATAAAAAAGCGGACTTTTGCCGGTTAGTTTTTGCGTGTCAATTATTTCTTGAAAAAGGCGGATATTTTCCGGCGAAGCTTTCAGCCAGCCTTTCACCACGGCTTCATTTTCTTTGTCTGACTGGTCTTTCAGATAAGCTCCGATTGCTTCCCAAGGTATATGTTGTGATGTCATAAGCGGTACGTTGATGGTATGACGCATCAATTTTAAAAATCCCTCAAAAGGATTTTATCTTTTTTTCAATTTTTAAATGAAAAGGAGATTGAATATTTGACGGTAATAGGGGGCCAGCGAGGTTTTGAGTTTCCGGAGGGCAATGCCAACGTGGTTTTCAACTGTTTTTGGGGTGATTCCTAGTTTTTCGGCAATTTCTTTGTGTGACAGGTCATCCTCCCAGGCCATCCGGTAAATTTGGCGGCTTTTTTCAGGCAATGCGGCAATAGCATCTTCAATAATTTGTTTCAACTCCTGGTTTTCCAGATAAAACTGGGAACTGGTATCCGGCAGAAGCTGATCACTTTCCACGTCAAGCTGTGAAAACAAAGCCTGTTTTTCGCGCCGGTAAAAGCTGATGGCCCGGTTTTTTGCCGAAGTGAACAAATAAGCTTTTAGAGAAGAATGAATGCCTATTGACGCCCTTTTTTCCCATACAGCCGCAAAAACTTCTAATGCAATTTCTTCGGCAAAACTTTTATTGTGAAGGTAAATCATCAGGAAATTGCACAAATCAACAAAATACTGGTCAAACAACTGGCGATATGCTGAAAGGTTGTCCCGTGCGACTTCCCTGAGCAAAAATTTTTCATCCTGATATTTCGGTCTGCTGTTCAAAGTTTTAGGTGCAAAAGTGACTGTTTTGCAAGCACAAATGTAGAAAATTCTTAAATAACGCTCGACTGCTATGAATCCATTGTCCTGTTAAGTATATTTGTTTTACTTTAAAAAACATACTAAAATGAAGCAACTTATAACAATTGTCTTTTTCATGTTGACGCTGGCTTTGTCGGCACAAACAAAGTTAGATTTAAACAGTCCGCTGCCTGAAGACCCGGCTGTCAGTAAAGGTGTTCTGGAGAATGGAATGACCTATTATGTCCGCTCGAACAGCAACCCAAAAAACAGGGCCGATCTGTTCCTGGTGGTCCGGGCCGGATCGGTTGACGAAGATGCCGATCAGAAAGGGCTGGCCCATTTTGCTGAACACATGGCTTTTAACGGCACCAAAAATTTTCCCAAACATGAGCTGATCAATTACCTGGAATCAATCGGGATGGAATTTGGCCCGGAGATCAACGCGTACACCAGTTTCGACGAAACTGTTTATATGATCAAAGTTCCGTTGGACAGCGCCGAATACATGGAAAAAGGGCTGCAGGTTTTGTATGATTGGGCGGCGCAGGTGACCGATTCGGACGAAGAAATTGAAAAGGAACGGGGGGTGATTCGCGAGGAGTGGCGTGGCGGACGCGGCGCCAACGAGCGGATGATGAAAGAATGGCTGCCGGTGTTTTTACACGAAAGCCGCTATGCCGAACGTTTGCCAATTGGCGAAATCGATATTATCAACAATGCCCCGCCTGAAGCTTTGCGCCGCTTCCGTGCCGACTGGTACCGCCCCGATTTGCAGGCCGTGATTGTTGTTGGCGATTTTGACCAGGCAGAAATGACCGCAAAAGTGAAAAAAATGTTTTCACAAATTCCGAAAGTTGAAAAACCTCGCAAAAAGGAGTACTTCGACATTCCCGGACACAAAGAAAACCTGGTGAAGGTAGTTACTGATAAAGAAGCACAATACCCCATTGCGCAGGTATTTTACAAACATCCGCTAAAAATACATAAAACCATTGGCGATTACCGCGAATCAATGAAAGCGGCGCTGTTTAACGGCATGATCAACAACCGCTTGCAGGAATTGACGCAGTCGGAAAATCCGCCGTTCATCTTTGCTTCTTCCAGTTACGACGAGCTGTTTGGACCGGCCAGCGTTTACAACTCGGTAGCAGTTACACAAAACGGTAAAATCGATACCGGACTGAAAGCGGTGCTGATCGAAAATGAAAGAGTTAAAAAGTTTGGTTTTACCGGTTCGGAACTGGAACGCCAGAAAATGATGATGCTTGCTTCCATTGAAAGAGCTTACAACGAGCGCGATAAGCAAAAATCCATCAATTATGCCGACGAATACAAACGAAACTTTTTGATGAGCCAGGAACCGTTTCCCGGCATAGCCAACGAATTTCTGTATTATAAAGAATTGCTTCCAGCCATTACATTGCAAGAAGTTAACAAATTAGCTAACGAGTGGATTACCGAAGAAAACCAGGTCGTGGTGATTACGGCTCCCGAAATTGAGGGTGTGAAAGTGCCTGATGAAAAAGAAGTGCTTGCCTTGCTGGCTGAAGTTGAAAAAGAAGAAATTGAAGCTTTTCAGGACAATGTTGTGGACAAACCGCTGATTGATGGCGAATTGAAAGGCAGCACGGTTGTTGAAACCAAACACCTTGAGAAAGTGGCCGCTGTGGAATGGAAACTGGGCAATGGCGCAACCGTGGTTGTAAAACAGACTGATTTTAAAGATGATGAAATTTTGTTTTCGGCTTACAGCTTTGGTGGAAGTTCTCAATACGGGCAGGATGACGATATTTCAGCAGATGTGGCGTCCACCATTGTTTCGATGAGCGGCATCGGCGATTTTGATCAAATTGCGCTGGATAAGCTACTTTCGGGCAAGGTGTTCAGCGTTTCGCCTTATATCAGCGAATTAACCGAAGGTTTTAAAGGAAATTCTTCGGTTAAAGATATTGAAACACTGATGACTATGATCTACTTGTATTTCACAGATTTGCGGGTTGATCAAACGGCATTTGCTTCCTATATGAACCGCATGTCGGCCATGCTCGAAAACAAAAAAGCTTCGCCCGAGGCCGCTTTCCGCGATACTTTCCAGGTAGTTTCAAACAATTACCACCCACGCACCCGCCCACTGGAAGCTGAGTTGCTGCAGGAAGCCGACCCGGGACGGATTTTTGAGATCGCGACAGAACGTTTTTCCGATGCCAGCGATTTTAAATTCTTTTTCGTTGGAAACATTGATTTGGAAACATTCCGTCCGCTGGTTGAAAAATACATCGGCTCTATTCCATCGTCAAATAAAAAAGAAACCTGGAAAGACCTGAATATCGGAGCACCCCAAGGGATTGTTGAAAAGACAGTTTACCGCGGTCAGGAAGAAAAAAGTATTCATTACACCGTATTTCACGGCAGTTTCGACGACAGCCGCAAAAATATGATCATGATCGATGCATTGGCTAAAATTCTTTCAACCCGTTTGCTCGAAGTCATTCGCGAAGATAAAAGCAGCGTCTATTCCATTGGCGCCAATCCTTCGGTTGACAGGCTGCCGGTGCCAAAATACAAAGTGATTATTTACTACGGAACGGCGCCCGAAAAAGTGAACGAACTTCAGCAGGCGGTGTTTGCCGAAATCCGCGACATTGCCGAAAATGGGCCTAAAGACGAAGATCTGAAAAAGGCGAAAGAAAAATTACTCCGCGAGCGGGAAGTCAATTTGCGTGAGAACGGCTATTGGCTCAGCGTGTTGAGTAACGGCTTCCTGTATAAAAACGGCGATTTTAGTGACTTCGACGATTTTGAAAAAATTGTCGGGCAGATGAATGCCGATGATCTCAAAAAAGCAGCAAAAACTTATTTCGATTTCAGTAACTATTACAGCGTGACGCTGAAACCTGAAAATGCCAAACTGCCTGTTGAAAGCTCCAAGTAGAAAACTTTAAGATGGATGAAGCCGTTTCAGTATCCAATGAAGCGGCTTCTTTTTTTGCTTACACGAACTGTTTTCAGTTCGCTGCCGTCTAATAATTTGAAACATCTCAGAAATAAATACTGATAATTTAATATTAGAATCGGTTAAAAATTAGCAATTTATGATTGTATAAGTAAATTTAATGAAAAAAAGACATTGAATTCTTTTGTTTTCTGAAAGATGTAGTTATTTTTGAACCGAATTACGAAAAGCAAATTATTGTAATGAAATCCCATACTTCTGCAAATAAAATGATGAATATGACATGTAACATGATGTGTATGTGTTGTGGTCAATCTGTGCAGAAGCGGATCGTGATATGAGTTTACTTTAGGTAAAATAATAATCATAAAAGAAGCCCTTCTGCACTCACAGAAGGGCTTTTTTATTGGCTTTTTTAAACATCGTGTGTTGTATGAGAGAAAAAACTTATCGCAGTGTCGTCAAGACAATTTCATGGAGGACAATCGGAACAATCGATACCATTCTCATTGCCTGGCTGGTTGTCGGTAAATTGGAGTTTGCAGTCACCATTGGAGGAGTAGAGCTATTTACGAAAATGATTTTGTACTTTCTGCATGAGCGGACCTGGAACAGGATCAAGTTTGGAAAGATTGACGACTCGGATATTGAATATCAAATTTAATCATGAAAAAAAATTATTTGCCCATAGCGATCAACATTGCAGGAGAAAAAATCCTCATCATTGGCGGCGGACAGTCGGCCTGGAAAAAGATTGAAATTCTCAAAAGGTTTGATGCCGATCTGGAAATAGTTGCCCTCCGGGTTTGCGACGAAATAAAAAACAGCGGCATTTCTTACAAAATCAAGGCCTACGATAAGTCGGACCTGAATGGCTACCTGATGTTTTATTCGTGCACCAACAACCCCGAATTGGACGCCCAAATTGCCAAAGACGGAAATGAAGCCGGCGTTTTGGTCAACATTCACGACCAGCCGGCCTTGTGCCAATTTGTTTCTCCGGCCATCTATCAGGATGGCGATATCCGGGTGGCAGTCAGCTCAAATGCGACTGACGTTTTTGCATCAATTAAAATACGCAATGAGATTCAGGAATTTTTAGAAAAAAGAACAAATAAAACCAGGAAAGATGAGTATTAAATTGACCCCTTTAAACGAAGTTCAGTTAAAGGCCCTTGAACAACTTAGCCAGGGACTTCAGCCTGAGCAAATTATTTGGCTTAGCGGCTACTTTCATGGATTAGGTGGGGCCATTCCCGGCGCTCCTTTGGCTGCCGCTTCGCCTGAAGTTTCTGCCACGACGCCAACAGCAGGAGCTTTGTCTTTGACCATTTTGTATGGTTCACACACCGGGCACAGCGCGGCGCTGGCGAAAAAGCTGCGCGACCTGGCTGCTGCGGAACAGCTTGATGCCAAGGTTTATCCGATGAATGACTACAACACGAAACAGTTGAAAGATGAAAAAAATCTGCTGGTGATTGTGAGCACGCATGGTGAAGGCGAACCTCCCGAAATGGCCGAAGATTTCTATGGTTTTATCACCGGCAAACGGGCACCAAAACTAAACGGACTGAATTATTCGGTGCTGGCTCTTGGCGACAAAAGCTACAAACATTTCTGCCAGACCGGGATCGACATCCGGCAGGCATTGATCAAAGCAGGAGCCAGTGAGTTGGTGCCAATCGTCACTTGCGATGTTGATTATGAAGATGATGCACAGCGATGGATCAATGTGGTGCTCAATGAATTGTCAAAACTTCAGCCCAAAAAAGTAGAAGCCGCTGCGCCCCAGTCGGTTGTGAAAGCTGAAACAACTGCTTACACGAGGAAAAACCCTTTTAAAGCGACCGTGCTGGACAAAACCAGGATCACCGGGCGCGATTCGGATAAAGAGGTCTATCATTTTGAGTTGTCGCTCGAAGGGTCGGGTATCACCTACGAGCCGGGTGATGCTTTGGGCGTGATTGCCCAAAACCCGCCGCAGTTGGTGGATGATATCATCGGCACTTTGGGCGTGATTGATACAGAAGTGGTGGAAACCAAAATTGGTAAACTCCCTTTTAACGAAGCGCTGTCGCATCATTATGAAATTACCTTGCTAACCCGCGATGTCATCCAAAAATATGCTGACTTAACCGGCGATCAGGCAGTTCAGGCTATCATTAACGACGAAAAAAAGCTGGACGAATATTTATACGGACACGATGTGCTGGATTTGTTGCACGAGTTTCCGTATCCTTTAACAGCCACTGATTTTTTGGAACTGTTGCGCCCGTTGCCGCCCAGGTTGTACAGTATTTCGTCGAGCCAGGAAGCAGTGGAGCAGGAGGTGCATATCACCGTGTCGAGGGTGCGTTACGAAACCAAAGGACGCGAACGTTTTGGCGCATGTTCCAGCTTTTTGGCCGACCGCCTGCAGATTGACGACGAAGTTTTGATTTACATTGACAAAAACCCGAATTTCCGTATGCCATCAAACGGAACACCAATCATCATGGTTGGAGCCGGAACGGGCATCGCGCCATACCGCGCTTTTATGCAGCAGCGCGAAGCGGCCAACCAAAAAAGCAAAAGCTGGCTGTTTTTTGGCGAACGCCGCTTTTCTTCTGATTTTTTGTACCAGCTTGAATGGCAGAAATACCTCAAAAAAGGTTTCCTTGGAAAAATCGACCTCGCTTTTTCGCGCGATCAGGATGAAAAAGTCTATGTTCAGCATAAACTGAAAGAGCAGCAGGAAGAATTATTTCGCTGGCTTGAAGATGGCGCCGTATTTTATCTGTGCGGCGATATGAAATACATGGCCAAAGACGTTCAGTCAACCTTGTTGGAAATCATTCGGTTACAAGGTGGTTTGACAGAAGAAAAAGCCCTGGAATATTTCAAAAAGCTGAAAAAGGAAAAGCGGTTTCAGGCCGACGTCTATTAAAACCGTCATTTTATTAAAAATAATTCAAAAGAAGCTTGAACAATGATAAGTATAAAAGTGTATAGTATTAGTATAAATGCTTATTGCACTGTCATGCTATAAAACTATTAAAAAGATGAGCGAAGTGATTGATTGGAGCGTTTTATCGGAGATGGAAAAGATTAAATCGGGAAGCAACTATCTCCGAGGAACTTTAAAGGAAAGCCTTGAAGATCCGGTGACTGGTGCGATTGCCGACGCGGATACGCAGTTGTCAAAATTTCATGGAATCTATCAGCAACATGACCGCGACCTGGAGAAAGAAAGGAAACGCCAAAAGCTGGAACCTGCTTTTTCTTTTTTGATCCGTGTGCGGCTGCCCGGCGGCGTGACTACGCCGGCGCAGTGGTTGCAACTGGATCGTTTGTCCGAAACCCATGCCAATGGCACCCTGAAACTGACCACCCGTCAGTCATTTCAGTTTCACGGTGTGATCAAAAAGAAACTGAAATCAACCATTCAGGGTATCAATGAAGTGTTGCTGGACACAATTGCGGCTTGCGGTGATGTAAACCGGAACGTGATGTCGCATGCCAACCCTGCTGAATCGGAACTGCATGCCGAAGTTTACAAACTGGCCGGCGACATCTCCGCCCACCTGATGCCGCGAACGACGGCATATCATGAAGTCTGGCTCGACAAAGTCCTGCTGACAGACAGCAAAAAAGATGTGGAGCCGATCTACGGCGACCGCTACCTGCCACGCAAGTTTAAAATTGGTGTGGCTATCCCGCCTTACAACGATGTGGATATTTTTTCGCAGGATCTGGGTTTTATTGCCATTGTGGAAAATGGAAAACTGGTTGGTTACAATGTGACAGCCGGCGGCGGTTTGGGCTCTACTTTCGGCATGCCCGAAACTTACCCGAGGTTGGGCGATGTGATTGGCTTTTGCACGCCGGAACAGGCAATTGATGTGGCCGAAAAGGTGGTATTGGTGCAAAAAGACAATGGCAACCGCCAAAACAGGAAACTGGCCCGCCTGAAATATACCATCGACACACATGGTTTGGATTGGTTTAAAAAAGAACTAAATAAGTACCTGGGCTACGAACTTCAGGAAGCAAAACCATTTCATTTTACAAGAAATGGCGATCGCTACGGCTGGAAAGAAGGGCTGAATGGCAAATGGAGTCTCAACCTTTTTGTGGAAGGCGGGCGGGTGAAAGATACCGAAACCCTTCAACTCAAAACCGCCTTGCGGGAAGTGGCTGAAAATGTAAAGGATGTGCAGTTTATTCTGACCGGTAACCAAAACCTGATTCTGGCCAACACAACTGAAAAGGATAAAATCAATCAAATCCTGACAAAATATGGGGTTTGGCCGGTTCAATTGTCGGGTTTGAGACAGAATTCCATTGCCTGTGTGGCGCTGAACACCTGCGGATTGGCTTTTGCCGAAGCCGAACGGTATCTGCCGCATTTGATGGATAAAATTGAAGCCATTCTGAACGAATATGATTTGTCGAAGCAGGAAATCGTGATCCGCATGACGGGCTGTCCAAATGGTTGCGGCCGGCCTTCGCTGGCTGAGATCGCTTTTATCGGCAAATCAGTCGGACATTACAACCTTTATTTAGGCGGAAATTTAAACGGTACCCGTCTGAATACGCTCTATAAAGAAACACTTTCCGAAGAAGAAATTCTGGCCGAACTGAGGCCCATCATTGCCGACTTTTCAGAAAACAGGCAGGTGGGCGAAGGTTTTGGCGATTTTGTGATCAGGAGAGGATACGTGCAGGAAACAAAACAAGGAAAAGATTTTAAACATTGAAATCATGGAACTACCGGCTATTTTTATAGGAAGAAGATTATCGGCGCTGACCCGCAAATGGCTCGTCAGCCAGCAGGTGCGGTTTATTGAACAACCGCTGGTTCGCGTAACTTACCGCAAGCCTGACCGCGATTTTTTCAAGTCGGTTGAGAATACAAATAAACAATGGGTGGTCACCAGTTCGTATGCGGCCCATTGGCTGCTCCGTTTTGCCGATAAAATCGGGTTGAAAAAAGATGATCTTGTCTATTGTCTTTCAGAAAAACAGGAAGGAATTTTAATGGCATGCGGCGTACAAGTGGTGAGGCCTTTGCTGCCCTCGGCTGTTTCGCTGGCGGAAATGTTGGTGCAACAAAACGAAGGCCACAAGGTGGTTTATTTGCGGGGCGACAAATCACTGAACCAGTTGCCTGAATTGTTGTCGGCAAGCTCGCTCGACTGGCAGCCGGTTGAAGTTTACAAAAACACTTCTGTAGAAATATTTATGAACGAAGTGTTTGATGGCTACTTGTTTTTCAGCCCCGGCGCGATTAAAAGTTACAAAGCTTCGGGAAACTTCCCGCAACCTCGTGCGCCCATCATGGCTTACGGAAATCACACGGCGCAGAC
>OBJA01002050.1_pt1 | contig 12385 bp, 8 predicted proteins | sample 1519751 | NCBI WGS metagenome assembly OBJA01 (sample SAMEA3881238, study PRJEB22517) | soil metagenome | biome: lake sediment; feature: soda lake sediment; material: sediment, water from around vicinity | place: India | collected 2013-12-23 | depth 3 m
CCGAAAATGAAAATTCACCCTTTAGGGGGATTGAACCGGCCCGGGCAGATAACCTAACTTGCATATAACAATGTTCTTGTGAGTGAACAATTAAAATATTTCATCATGAATAACAACAATGGTTACGGAAATATGCAACTCGAAGATTTTGAAACCCCTTTTTCAGATGTGACATTCGCAAGGGAAGAACCGGAGCATGAAGGTGGAAATTTTGACAATCAGATTTATCATGAGTTGGAAAATCCTTTTGCTCAAACTTTTGAAATGCCGGACATTGCAAATAATCAATCGCCGCTTGCCCAGGATTACGTTCAGTTTCTTGGAGAGCTTTATGATTCGGAGTTCTCAAACACTTTAGATGAACTGGCTGCAGAACTGGAGGATACATGGAGCAGTAAAATTTCAAATGAAATTGCAATGGGTGACCGGTTTATTCCTTTTGCAACCCAACAGGCAAACGAATACTTTGCGCCTTTGATTGATGGCAGTGAAAGAATGATAGACATGGTTTCTGAACACTTTTCAGGAAACAATCTTGCAGATTATTCTGAAGCAGAAATTGAAAGGTTTTTTTCGGAATTTGAATTTGATTATTCCCGTTTTACACCTGTTCAGGAGCAGTTCCTTGGATCGTTAGCAAAAAAAGTAAAATCGGCAGTGAGTAAAGGTGTTAATCTTGCGAAAAAGGGAATAAGTGCAGTTGGAAAAATTCTGCCTGTGAATGTTATCCTTGGTAAACTTAAAACATTAGTACGGCCTCTGCTTGATAAGGTATTGAAATTTGCCATCGGTAAACTGCCTAAAAACCTGCAGCCCCATGCACAGTCACTTGCCAAAAAATTCCTGAAACTTGAGGTGTCAGGTTTAGATGAATATGAAGTGGACGAGGTTGCAACAAACGGGAATTTAGATTCCATTCAAACAGAACTGGATAATTCTATTTCCAACCTTGTATTTTCAGGACAGGAAACAGATGCTGAAGATCTGGTAATGAATTACGAAACTTCACTGGAACTGTTACAGCGTGAAACAGATTATGAAACAGGCGGATTAAACCTCCCTTCCCTGGATACAGGGCGCCGGCAGTTTATTGATGAATTAAAAAATTTAAAGGAGGAGGAAAGTCCTGCACCTGCAATCGAACGTTTTCTGCCGGTAGCTATTATGGCACTGCGGCCCGTGATTAAAATGGCTCTGTCAATCATTGGCCGGCAGAAGGTAATCAATTTTCTTGCAAATCTGCTCGCCCAGCTTGTAGGGAAATATGTCCCGGTGAATGTTGCACGTCCGCTGGCAGCAAGCATCATCGATGTTGGCATGGGTGCAATTGGTTTTGAAACCTATGAGATGGACAAGCCCGATGTCGCCTATGAAGCAATTGCCAATACCATCCAGGAAACTATTCAGAGTCTTGGAACAATCAATGAAACTACTTTAAATGACAATGAAGCACTGACCGTTCAGTTGCTTGAAGCATTTGAGACAGCAGCAGCAAATAATTTTCCTTCCCGGTACATCAGGGAGGAGGTCCGCAAATCGGGCCAGAACGGGTTGTGGGTATTGAAACCACGGCAGGGATCGCGGCATTTATATAAAAAGCATACCCATATTTTCAATACGACGATTACTCCCCAGATTGCCCGGACACTCAAAACCTTTAAGGGTGCTCCATTATTCAACTTTTTACGTGATAAATTAGGGTTGGACCCTTCAAAACCCATACAGGCGAGGGTTCATTTATATGAAGCAATTAAAGGGACAAGGCTCAGCCAGGTAAGCCGTTATGAAAAAGTGCCCGGCTTGGGTACTGCGCAACCTGTTGGAAATGTTCAGTTTCATCCGTTAACTGTAGAAGCCGCATCATTGTTAATCAAAGAACCCGGATTAGGTAAAAACTTTTCTTCCGGTTTTACAAGCAAACGGCATCGTACGGCATTGGGACAGCGTTTCTATTTCCTTGAAATCAACGGAGCCCGTTTACGGGTAACCAATTTACCTGCCAAAGGTCAGGCTCAGTCCGGAGCACCCGGAGTCAGTAATCCAAGGCTGCGGGTTGTGAGCACCAGCGACGTTCAGGCGGTAATCAATTTTGTGCGTTCCGAAATAAAATTCAATTACTACTTCAGCGAAGCAGAGGCAAAATCGGTTGTTGAAAGATTGAACCGCAATGATTTTATGGGTGCTGCAATGAACATCCGTCAATCGGTAAAAAACGTTTTGAATGATATGCTGCTAAAGAATGTGGGTAATAAAGTGAAAATTATCCATGAAGCTATGCCGGAGATGTTTCTGGAATATTACAACGATCAGCAGGAACAATTCTCACCCCTGAATGCAATAGGACAAGCAATAAAAGGAATATCCCTTAACCCGGGCAAAGAATTACTCACGAAAATAATTGAGAAATTAACAGATAAGCTTGCGGGATTAGCCAATGAAGCGATTGCAAATCACTTTAAAACAAGAGCAGCAGAGTTTAAGAAGGCACAGGCTGAACCACAGGATGGCGTAACGGTCGGGATTATATGGAAGAACATCCAGGGCATGGCATCGGTTAAATCAATTATCCATGCCATCAGGGGAAAGCTATCTATCCCCAATCTTTCAGATCTTTCATTGCCCAATTTACCCCCACCGGAGGTAATGATAAGTGCAGGTAAGAAATTTGAATAATTACAGATTATGAATATTTTAACAACAACACCTGTATATACTTCATTGAACCGCCAGATTAATCACTGGACCCAGGCGGCGTCGCGACTTTCAGCACTTGACACTTTGGCATCGGGAAATGCATGGCATGGCATAGAGCAGAATCTTGGAAAGCTGCTTCGTCAAAAAATGCAAAGAAGCATTCAGCAAGTTGATGATTTTGCAAAGTCACTCATCAGGCAACTGGAACTGGCAAAAGATAATCGGGATGAATTAAGAAAGGTTAAATCAGGGCTGATCCAATTGCGTAATCTGTATTTAAAGGCAGAAGAAACCATCCATTTTTATACAGTAGCCATTAACTCCAGGACAACTCCGAATATTGCCGCACTGCTCAGGGCCTGTGATATCCTGTGCATAAAAAGTATGCAGGAATTGCTTCAGCCACTTGGAATGGAAACACCTTATATTCTTACCTATGTTGAAAAAGGTGTAGGAGCATCAATACTCAAAGCCGGCCTGCGCCTTTGGGACGGGAATATCAGTACCGTTGCCGCAATAAAAGTTACGCAGCATAACCTGTTCCGGCCTACAGCAATTATCCATGAAACGGGGCACCAGGTGGCCCATATTCTTGGCTGGAATGAGGAACTTGGGTTCTCCCTGAAGAATAACCTGAACAACCATCCCGGCGTTGTTGCTGAGGCCTACAGCAGCTGGTCAAGCGAAATTGCAGCCGACGCTTTTGCTTTTGTCCATACAGGTTATGCCGCAGTATCAGCGTTGCACGATGTGGTGAGTGGTACGCCATCCTCGGTATTTGCATACCATGCCCGGGACCCGCACCCAATTTCATACTTACGGGTATTGATGAATATTGAAATGTGCAGGCAGTTTTATGGCCCGGGCCCATGGGATCATCTTGAGATGTCATTCAAAAATGTATATGATATTGATCTTGTAAAATATCCTTCAGTCGAATTGATTAAGCTATGCATGACTGCTCTTCCTGATGCCGTGCGCCTGATATTGAAATCGCCTTTTCATGCTTTTAACAACCGGTCGTTGTCACAGATGATTCCACCTGAACGTGTTAGTCCGCAGGCTTTGCAAAAACTGGAATACCTGGCAGGTCCTGCACTGTATACCTCACATGCTTGGATTTGGAAGGAATGTATCAAACTGCTTGCAGTTAACGGATATAAGATTGGCCTCGGACAGGGAGATCTTGCCTCGCTTTACAAGCTACAGGAAGATTGGATGATAAGGCTGGGTTATACTGTAGAATTGAATTAAAAAGTAAATAACTAATAAAAAATGGATATGAAAACCAGGGAGATTACCTCGAAAGAAATTTCTTTTGATACAAACTTTGAAATGGATAAACTCCAAAGCACAGATGATTTGGAAAAGCTTTACAGTTTTAATGAGTCTCAGATAGAGATGTATGATAAAGGTATTCAAATAGCAATTGGCAAAGGAGATTCTTTTAATGCCATTCAGGAAGTGCAGAATCAATTACGAACTTTCCAGTTAAAAATTAAGGCTAAACTGGATAGGGATAAACCTAAGAAGCCGGAAATTTCATATGATACCCAATCCATCCTCTCTTCCAGTTCCGTAACAAAAAAAGACTCCAGGCTATTGGTCAAAATTCCGGATGATTATTTCACCACAAGAGAAAATTTCACAAAAAATAAAAAATAGTATCATGGATGCAATTAATAATCTCATTTACAGCGCACTGAATGAAACCGGCAATCCGGGTATCCCTAAATTGCAAACGGGGTTTACCGGGCTGCCGCAGGAATTAAGTACAATCAGTACACCCGGTATCGACGACGGATTAAAATCATCCTATCATATCAAAATAAAGGAAATATTCTGTTCATTCGATGATTCAGACTTTATCGACAAGTCCATTCAAAAACACTGGACCGACATGGTATTTAAGAGGGATTACAAAAAGGGTCCGGTAGTTATTACTGCATTCACCGATTTGGCTGACCCTGCCAATGCCACCGATGCGCAACGGGAAAATGCCAACCTTATACCACTGTATCATCTGATATATGCCTACCTGGTAGAGAATACGCGGATTTCCCAGATATTTGAACGGTTGCTGCACATGTATATGCAGGATGAAAAGCTGACCAAGGCAACTACAGATCAAAATCAGATAGCATTTCAGTGGATGATGAATTCTGAAAGTTTATTTTTCTCCAGTTTATCTAATACAAATTACCGCAACTTAAAAACCCAGGTAAGAGATCATCCGGAATCAACACGAAGGAATGCCTACTGGAGGATGTTTGGTATGGATCTGGCATTCGGGGACCAATCAAACGCTGCAGTAAATTATTATAAGGCTGAATTCAACAATCAACCTTTCATTGTAATATTTGAAAAATTGCTGTCTGAAATCTGGCAGGCATATACAAATGCCAGTAACAGTTCAGGACCCAACACTACGGATTTGTTCACAATTGTTGACACAGCGCAGAAGATACAGGAAATGCTGATGTCGAGAAGAACAACCGAGTCAAATTTTAACAATTACCGGTATTTTAATTTATCGAAAGAGGAATATTCATCTGTTGTGATGATGTCATGGTTTTATGAAGTTGTTTCATATGATTCGCCGATTGTCAATTTTTTGAGATGTAACGGAAATACCCCCGGCGAAAGGCTGATTAATATAGGGAACAAAGTAGGATTGCCTGCGCACAGCAAATCAGAAGGCCTTTTGGACATCGCACCTCCCATGAATACCCTGTTGCGCAGAATTGAAGTTGGTGATTATAACAGTGAGGATGAGGTCAGATTGATTATCCGAAGCCAGGTAGATCCTGCTGTTGCTGGTGTGACAGAAGATCACAGGCAGGCATTGAGGGACCTTCTTCAGATTATCAACAACTGGGAAAAAGCGACCGGGCATAAAATTAAAAATCCCGAAAAATTCGGGGTTAACGGGAGTCTGAGAATTGAAAATAAATCAATGAATTCAGTTAAAAGCAACAAAGTGCCTGTATGATACCGGATGCTATTCATTCCTTAGCACGGATATGCTGATTTTTCTTTAACCCTGTAAAGCGTTTTACTATGGCTGAGTTTGATAATTATTCTCCCTGGACAGATATTCAGGCAGAACCGGAATCCCAAAATGCAAGTTCTCCTTTTCAGCATGACTTTGAAGCATTCAGTCCATTCCGGAATGCAGATGAAGAACTCAGTTATGAACAGGAGGATATTTTGGAATATTACCCTGAAGATGACATGGAGCTGATGGATGACGAGGCAGGCAATGACAATGACTTTATACAGTCTGAGATATATCCGGGTCCGTCAGGAGTTTCTCCTTTTGCATTACAGGCAAAGAAACAATGGAAAAGATCCAAAAATGAGCTTCGGCCATCGGGATGGCAGGGAAAAGTATATGGATTGGTTGTTCATACAAGCGGAGGTTCATTGCCGGGAAAAGCAATTGAAAAAGGCATTTATCCCACAATTGCAGCAATAGATCATTACTCACAATCATCAGGATGTCATTATATCAATGGCTTCAAGGGGATAATGGAAGGGGATTTGGTTCAGGTGGCCAATGAAAACAAGGAAGCCTGGGGCGTTGGGATGACTGATCAAAGAAAATCGATTGAGAATGGAAGATTTGAAAAAGATTTGCCGGATGCTGTAGTGCAGTTATGGAAAACCCGATGGCCTGCTTACAGCAACCCGATGGCTCTTTTGCCAAAAACGAATACTGCAAATTCATGTTATATCCATGTGGAATGTTTGCCTGTAGTATATTCTGCCTATAATAAAACCATTATCGATCCCGATAATCAGCCGATGAGGCCCGGGTTAAGATTTACAAAAGCCCAGCATGATTCAGTTGCCATTTTAGCTTATGACATTGCCTACCGGAATGGCTGGCCAATGAACCAGCAGTGGTGGAGAACATCAAGGCTCCTGGGCCATGAAGATTTAACACCCCTGAACCGGCTTGATTGCAGTCTGAGCAAAGAAAATCATTGTAGTAAACTGCCGCGGGAGACTTTAAATAAAAAAAGATGCTGGGATCCCGGGGGATTGCGGGAAAACCCTTATTTTGACTGGGATTATGTGTACCGGCAAATTGAAAATATACATAAAAATGGATACCAGGCTATCCTTAAGCCTCCTGTAAAAATAACAACTGAACTGGCAGGTACCTATCAATCGTTTTCAGATTTGTTTGCAGAAGGACCTGCAGGCACCAGGTCAGCAACATCAGGAACTCCGAAAGACTGGACTAAAGCAATCAGATTAAACCGTAGTTATGCTGATTCGATTGGCTGGAATAAATATTACGATCAAATCAACAGTTTACTTCTTCCTTTTTCCGGCCAGCAAAATGTAAGTCTTGGTGAAGAAGATTTTGCACGTGCAGTTTCTGTTTGGCAAAAACAGAATGGTTTTTCTGAAAAAGATTCAGATGGGATTATTGGAAAAAACACCTGGGGAAAAATGCAGTCCCGGCTAAACTTTCCCGTCAGCCCGGCATCTGCTGCCGGCGGTACAGATCAACGGACAGTTTCAAAAGTGCAGGAGCATTCCGGTCTGATAGAAAGCATCAGCAGCCGCTATAAACTTAATCCCAATATAGCCCGGGGAATTATTGCTGCTGAATCAGGAGGAAATCCCAGGTCAGGAGAAGGGAGCAGTGGCTATAAAGGTTTAATGCAGGCAGAAAGGACATCAGACCAGTTAAAGCCGGAGGTAAGCCTTGAGACAGGGATAAAAAAGTTTAAAGATTTCAGGGATAAAACTTTAAATCCGTGGCTTGTAAAACTGGGGATCAGTGTGCCTGCAGAAAATGATGAAAATTATCTGAAGGCTTGTCTTTCCTGTTATAATGCAGGTCCGGTTACTGCCCTGAAGGCCATACAATATGCTCATAAAGCAGGCGACTGGAAGCAATGGTTATTGCCTGAAAATTATCTCAGGGCATTGGTTTTTTCCGGCGGATATGCGCGGTATTCATCGTGCAATAAAGGAAAATCAGCAACAGAAATTGACAAGGCAAGTGCAGAAAGGATAAAATACAGATTTAAGACAAATGGCTGGCGGAACGAGCCGGACCCTGCACCCTGGACCAGCCTGTTGCCTGTTCTGGATCCGGTTATGCGTTGCTGGATCGAAACAAAATACCGCAACACTCCCGGGTATCTTGATAAATTTCTACGGTATTACAGGTATTTTGAATCAAACCGGGTTGCAAGGGAAACAGAAGTTCCGGAGGATCCGGAAATTCAGCCGGAGAACATGAATGATGATTTCCAGGGGAGTGTTCCTGATGATAACGGATTAGACAGTGAAATTGCTGAAGTTATTGAACTGGAAGCCGCCAAAGTGCAAACAGCACCGAAAACCTGTGAAGGAATCTACTGTTGGGCAAAAACAGTTTTAAACAGTCAGTTGGGAATGAACCTTCAAATAACCAATGTAGCTGATGAAGCTACCAAAAAAGCAATCGGAGCGTTTCAGGAAAAGAATAACCTGACAAAAACCAACAGAATTGACGCTGCAACTGAAAGAGCCCTGCTGGAATGCGATGCATTACTGAAACATGAAGGTACTGCAGGTGAATCAGCAGCTGCAAATATCATCAATGCTGCCAGAACAAAAATTGAAGACTGGACAAAGCAAGCCGTTGCAGATAAACCTGAAATCACAGATTCCTACCGGGATCCCAGAAAACTTTGGGCATTTGTTTTACACCAGATGGCATTCAAAAGAAAAAGCCGTCAAACCGGAAATTACAGTGACCCGGGCAGTTATCTGAAAACCGGTGCACATTTCTGCATTATGTTCGATGGCCGGATCATCCAGCTCCATCAGTTTTCAAGAATGATATGGCATGCACAATGTATCAGTCCCCGGAGCGTAGCTGTTGAGTTTGAAGGAAACTTTCCGGATATAAAAGGCAGGTGGTGGGTTGACAAAAGTTCAAAGGTTCAGAATAAAGATGTTCCCACACGGTCCCAGTATGATTCAGGCAGGTTTCTTGCCAGCTACCTGAAAATTGTTCTTGGCACAACACACATCCTTGCTCACCGGCAAAGTGCCGCATCAAGAGCAAACGATCCAGGACCGGATATATGGTTTAACGTAGGACAATGGGCAATGGATAACTTAAAGCTAACAGATGGGGGGGCGGCTTTTAAATGCGGATCAGGAAATCCTGTTTTACCACAATGGCGGACATGGGGGGATAAAGGGTCAGCAGAAGCCGGCGGGGAATCAGAACAGGAAGAAACAGATGAATTTGATGATTATGTATTTGAAGATGAGGAACTGCAAAGTGAATCAGACATCAATGAAGAAGAACCTGAATCTGACAGAGAGGATGAACCGGATTACGACACAGAGGAGACAATTCAGGAACAGGACCATCAGCATTAACGAACCTTTTAAGATTTTCCCGGAATCGGTAAACCGAACACAGGTATAGAAGGTAAGGCAAACAAATATGGACAGGAAAATTGAATCAATATGGGATCTGAATATTGACCGGAAGAATTACCTGGAACTATGGAAATGGTTTACTGATGATGCTTCCAGGATAAAGGACAGGATGTGGACAATGGCTACCTTTTTTTACACAATACCTGGTGCCCTGCTGGGTTTTGTGGTAAAACATCTGGTATCAGATAACAATGGGCGGTTAATTGAAAATGTGAAACAGCCGGAACTGCTGTTGGCAGTAGCAATTGCTGGATGTGTATTGAGCAGATACGGGATATTTATATTGTGGATTTATGGCAGCCATATACGTAATGGCTGGAACAGGGCTGATTACCTATATGAAGTTTCTGCTTGAACAGAATTATACCTTTACCTGTTAAAGTTCTATACCTTACATAAATGAAAGCATTATTTATTCAACCCAGGTATCCTGATACTTTCTGGAGCTTAAGATATGCTTTAAAATTCATTTCAAAAAAAGCAGTATATCCTCCATTGGGATTAATGACTGTTTCTGCCATGACTCCTGCTGACTGGACAAAAAAACTTGTTGATTTGAATGCTTCATTTCTCGGAGATGAACAAATCATGTGGGCCGATTTAGTATTTATTAGTGCTATGTCTGTTCAATCTGCGTCGGTTTTTGAAATAATTGCGAGATGCAAATCTTTAAATAAAAAGATGGTCTGCGGAGGTCCTTTATTCACAGAAGAACCCGAAAAATTTACCGATGTGGACCATTTGGTTCTTAATGAAGCAGAAATTACTTTTCCGCAATTTTTAGCTGACCTTGAAAAAGGAGTGGCAAAACATGTGTATCAAACCGATGAATTTGCTGATCTGTCAGATTCTCCGGTTCCTGATTATTCATTGATTAACAGTTCCCATTATGCTTCACACAGTGTTCAATTTTCAAGAGGATGTCCCTTTAATTGTGAGTTCTGTGATATTACTGCCCTGCTTGGGCATAAAGTCAGGACAAAAAGTACCCAACGAATACTTGCTGAATTAACTAAAATTATGGAGACTGGTTGGAGAGGAGGAGTATTCTTTGTGGATGACAATTTTATAGGGAATAAAAAAATACTTAAACAGGAACTTTTGCCTGCTGTTATTGGTTGGATGGAGAAAAATAAATACCCGTTTAATTTTATTACAGAAGCATCAGTTAACCTGACCGATGATGAAGAACTGATGCAAATGATGGTCAGGGCAGGTTTTATTAAAGTATTTATTGGAATTGAAACACCCGATGAACTCAGCCTGACCGAATGCAATAAAACTCAGAACCATCATCGTGATCTTTTAAGTTCGGTGAAAACTATTCAGGCGGCAGGAATGGAGGTTGCTGCAGGATTTATAGTTGGCTTTGATAATGATAAACCATCGATTTTCCAGCGACAGATTGATTTCATACAGCAAAGCGGCATTATTACAGCAATGGTAGGGCTGCTCAATGCACCACGGAAAACCCAGCTATATAAACGGCTTGAAAAAGAAGGAAGAATTGTTTCTGATTTCTCAGGTGATCCGACAAGTTATACCATGAATTTCGTTCCTAAAATGGATCGTCATGAACTGATGACGGGATATCAGAAAATCATCAGCGGGATATATTCCAGCGAAATGTATCATGAAAGGGTAATGTCGTTTCTGAAATCTTATAACCCTCTGCATATTGGCAGAAGACATTTAACCTTCAACAGAATTATGGCCTTAATTAAATCGGTAATAATTATCGGAATCATAGAAAAAAACCGGAAGTATTACTGGAGGTTGTTGTTATGGAGTATTTTCAATAAACCAAGGGTTTTCCCACATGCTGTAACTTACAGCATTCAGGGATATCATTACAGAAAAATTTTCAGAAACATATCCTGATAGTAATAATTCGACCCCCACGAAATTCCGGTTTTAGACAACCACGTACAGGAAAACCATTCAAAATGCATCACTTTGTAAATTAAATACTCTGTTGTTTTTTTATTATGCTTCGTGGTGTACCTAAAACGCTTAAGATTCCTAAAATATAAAATCCTTTTGTACTGCATCTTTTCTGTCATGCACCTCAGCAACATCCGGTTTTCCCAGCATTCCGCCAGCTGTTGCAGTAATGCTGTCATAATTACCGTATGGCGGAACCTGTGAAACCACTGTCAGGTGGCGCTGCCATTTTGAATCTGACAAAGGTTTCAGGAGGTAGTCACCGGTCCCGCCTTTGGCCATTTGCATGATAATTGACAATTCAGGTTATTGCTGTTGTTTTTCAGCAGCTTTGCGTTCTTTGACATATTGGAATTTTATTTTTTGAATCTGCAAGCGTGTTTCGGGCTGAAACTGCTTTCAAAATACATTTCTCAGATTCCAAAAGCCCGCAGGGAGAGCTTGTCTGCAAACGATTCACCCTGCGGGCGGGTAAAAAGACAGGGGAGCACAAATCTGTTTTAGGCTCCCCTGTTTCATCCCCTGCCAGTGCTTTCTTCCGAATTGGTTCAGCGGGATAAGGAGCCGGTTCATTGCAGGGGCGGGTTCTCTTTCTCAGGATTATTAATGGGCACCTTTCAGTGGGCAATCATCAGGAAGGATTTCACCATCTCGAAATACTGGATACCCGCAAGTGTATTGGGCTGGGGACTGGGTCATATCGACATGTTTAACTTCCTGACGTTTTTTTTGGGAGGAATAGCGCTTGGATTCATTACAGGTTTATTTTTTACAGGTTTACTGGTAACGGATAAACCAGCTATTCATTAGGAAGATGATGGCTGTCACTTTAAATTTTTGTATGTGCCGGTATAAATATTACAGGTGGCTTAGCGGCTCTGTGATTAAGGCTTCTGCTGCATCAGAATAAACCAGCCAAACCGTTATGATTTCAGACTATCTGTTTTAGATTATCTGTTTTAGAAAGCCTGCGGAAATATTTGCTTATGGTTGATGTTGAACTGCTGCTATCGCAGCGCTCAGTCAGGGCTTCCCGCTTTCACTTCGTTCAGCGGGACCCTGGCGGATCAATGCTTCTAATGAGATAATAAAAAAAAGAGAGCATCAGCTCTCCTTTAAGATTTCATGTTGACCCGCCAGGGCTTCTCGCTTTCACTTCGTTTCAGCGGGACCCTGGCGGGTCTAAGACTTTTCCAACAAAAAAAAGGAGCACAAAATTTATCTGTGCTCCTTCTCGTAAATCATGTTGACCCGCCAGGGCTTCCCGCTATCGCTGCGCTCA